>JAEEGG010006579.1_pt1 | contig 27203 bp, 27 predicted proteins | sample 9134161 | NCBI WGS metagenome assembly JAEEGG01 (sample SAMN16246543, study PRJNA631951) | gut metagenome | biome: gut microbiome; feature: rumen; material: CR-attached | host: Bos | place: Iran: Karaj | collected 2018-10 | reverse complement strand
CCAGGAGACCTTTTTGACACGTTCCGGTTTCTTCTTGATCGTTCCCAGCAAAATGCAGTACTTGAAATACAGCGCTCGGAGGCCGGTGAGCTTTTTCGCCGGTTTCCGGGTCATTTTATAGCTTCGGAATACTGGCTTCGGGGCTTCGTAGAGCGGCTCCCTGCGCCAATTTCTGCCCACACGGTCCAGGATGCTCTCCAGATCGTAGCCCTCACCCAGAGAATCGAAGCGGAAGTTTTTCTTCGCGCCGGGCGGGGTGACGGTCGGGTGCTTCAGCCGGACGCCGCTCTCGCCGGTGACGCGGATCGTATAGCCCATCTCCCGCATTGCCGCGGCAAACTGCTGCGGAACTAGAGAAGCCCGCACGGCCCGGTCAATATCGTTCCGGATCATCTGCGACTGCGTGATCTGTCCCTGCTGTTCGGCTTTGCGAAGCCCGTAGTTCTTCTTGCGCTGCTGCGGGTCCTCAATCACGGAGATCCCGTAATTCCGGCAGAGCTCGTCCGACGCCGCCCGCATCGCCAGGTAGTCCGATCTGCGGTTGTAGAACTTGAGGCCGTCCTTGAATGAAACAGAGTTCAGGACGAAGTGATTGTGATAGGCCCCGGTGTTGCAGTGGGTGGCAATCACCACCTGGAAGCGGTTCCCCCAGAGCCGCTGCGCCAGCGCCACGCCGATCTCATGGGCCGTCTGCGCGTTCACCTCGCCGGGCTTGAAGCTCTGATACCCGTGGTAGCAGAGCCGCCCGTCCTCCTTGCGGAACAGCTTCTTGGCAAGGATAAACTCCTCCGTCGCGGTGGCCTCGTCGCAGTTGAGACAGGTCACGTATTCCCGGCGCTCGGTTTTGGTGTCGTCAGCTGCGTACTGCACCACCCCGTCGATGACATGCAGGGCGGCGTTTTCGGAGTAGTACTCCTCCGTGATTTTTTCCGGATTCCGGACGTAGGTGATCACCTTGTCCACGCGGCCCTTGATGGGCCAGAGCGATGTTACTGCCATGTTCTAATCCTCCCCGATTTGATAGAATTTCTTGATCTGATCCGCCGCCAGGTAGACGTTCACAAGGGCCTTCCGCATCTGCGGAGCGTCCACCGTCTTCGTCTCGTCGGCAATAGCCAGCAGGCGTCTGGCGCAGCCGCCCACCTCGTAAAGGCCCCAGAGCAGCTTTTGCGCCTCGTCGGGCGGTCGGGTGTTGAAGGTCTTGCCGGCGATCAGTCTCCGGATGAACTCACCCTTGGAGAGGCCGGCCTGGTCCGCCTTTTCCTGGAGATCGGCCAGTTCCTCCTCGGTGAAGTAGACGTTTATTTTGTTCGGTCTTGTTCTGTTTTTCATGGTTCCTCCTTCAGCTGGTACAGGGGTCGCAGGGGTCTTCCCCGGCCAAGCGGAATGTGGCGGGAGCGCTCACATTCGTTGCTTGTTCTGCCAACGCAGACATCTGAAACGCGGATTTGTATATAAGGCTTTACCACTCTTTGCCACAGCGGTAAAGCCTCGCAGGCGGGGCTTTTACCAGCCGAAGAAAGGATGCAAGGATGCACTGTCTCTGCGGCTTTGCAAGCTTGCAAGCTTACATAGGAAGCTGGTCGGAAAACTGCCAGAACCATTGGCTGCCGCTGCGGACGGACTCGACGTGCAGCCGCTTCTTTGCGGCGTCAACCACACGCTTGGAGATCCCCATCTCATACGCTTTTTCCATCAGCGTTTGCTGGGGACACCTGCCCTCAGAGAGGCATTCCGTGATCAGGAGCTCGGCCATATCAGATTTCTTTTCTCGGCTGGTGCCGTTCATCAGATCGTCAACGCTGATGTCATATTGACCGAGCCACTGGAACCCATTGTCTTCGCTTAACTCGAAGGCAATCGGGTTTCCTTCCGGAGCCAGGGAGGATTTTTCATGCGCCATGACGCGCACCTCCGGCTTGTCCTTCAGCCGGGCAACGATCAGGACGCTTCTTGCCGCGGCCTGGAAGTCAATAGAGCCAAGGCCCCGGTACTGACGCTTTGCTCCCTGCATCTTGTTCAGATGCCCCACCAGGATGATGGCGCATTTGTACTTTTCCGCGATCCTGCCAAGCTGGGCCAGCACGGTCCGCACCTCGTTTGCGCGGTTCATATCGACCCCTGCGCCGACATAGGCCTGAACCGGGTCTAGGATCAGAACCCTTGCCCCCGTCTCCGCGATTGCCTGTTCCACACGTTCATCCAACAGCGTGAGACTCGTCTCCGATTCATCGATGACCAGGATCTGCGAGCAGTCGGCGTCAGCTGCCAGAAGACGGGGCTTGATGGTGTCCCCAAGCCCGTCCTCCGCCGTCTGGTAGATGATCCGCACCGGCTCCTGCGGCCTGTCGTCGCAGGGGAGAGGGCTCCCCCGCGACAACAGCGCAGCCAGCCGAAGGATCAGCGTGGTTTTTCCCTCGCCCGGATCTCCGTGGATGATCGTCAGCTTCCCGTAAGGTATGTAGGGATACCAGAGCCACTGGACCTCCTCGACGGGAACGTCATCCATGTTGATTAACTTCAAGTCCGACATTTTTTACGCCTCCTGCGGGTTTCCGGCGTCCAGACTGCATTCTGCCTGCATCCCGTAGAACCGCTCGTTGAAGAACCGAACCGGACATTTCCCTGCGATGGTGATGTACCCTTCGCTCTTCAGCTCCCGGTTCAAGCCCCGGATGATCTGGTAGGCCTTGCTTCTGCTTACTCCGAGAATTCTCTGCACGTCCTCCGCCGTTATAAATTGTGCTTTCATGCTGATTCCGCCTCCTTGCTCTGTGAAGAGTAATATGTACTTCAAATGCGTTTCTTTCTCGGAGCGAGAATGAAATGCGAACTTATAATACATATATTATACGCATTTTTAGTGCGTTGTCAAGAGGAAAAATAAAAAAAATATGTACTTGAAATTCGTAAAAATATGTGCTATGATATTGGCGAGGTGAGAAATATGAAATTTGATTTCGATTATTCCATGGCTACGGCGTCTGATGCTGAAATCGGAGCCCGCATCTGTGCGCTGAGAAAAAAGAAGCATTACAGCCAGAGCTATCTTGCAAATCTGATTGGAAAATCGCTTCGTACCGTACAAAAGTATGAATCCGGAGAGATCAAGGTCAGCGTTGACGTTGTGAATCAGCTGGCGCTCTATCTTGATACGACCCCGCAGCTTATTCTGGGCTATAACAACCTGACGAGACCCTTCAATACGCTTGCGGACATTACAAGGTTCTTGTTCGAACTGGAACAGGTCGCAAACCTCGAATTCTCGATCCGTGTCGAGCGGCCTCCCTACAGCAACAATTGGACATGCGCGATCATGATCGATGGAAAGGACAGGGAGGCAGAACTGAATGCCAACTTCTGCTTGTTTCTAGAAAGCTGGCAGCAGCAGAGGCAGCGAAACAAAGCCTTTCATAATGATCCTGCTGCATATCGGAAATGGAAGGAAGAGGTCCTTGCAAACCAGCAGGAGGTCCCCGTCCTGTTCATCGACGGAGAGGAGCTTGATGAATCGGTCCGCCGCATCAAAAACAGCGAGATTTATAATCCCTCCGGGATTACGGACAACGAATAACAAGATCACAAGAATACCAAGTACGAGAGAAAGGAGCGAAAATGTCGGTAAGTAAAGACGGCGATACGGGTCGGTGGATGTCACAGATCCGTGTCACCGACTGGACGGGCAACACCGTCCACAAGAAAAAGCGGGGCTTCAAGACCAAGCGTGAAGCCCTGCAGTGGGAGCAGGATTTTCTCCAGCAGGCCACGGGCAGCCTGGGCATGACCTTCCAGGACTTCATCGAGCTTTACAGCAAGGATATGGAAAAGCGCCTGAAGCCTTCTACCGTGGCAAACAAGCGCTATCTGATCGACCAGAAGATTACCCCGTACTTTGGCAAGATGCCCCTCAATTCCATTAAACCTACGGATATCCGACGGTGGCAGAACGAGCTCACCAGCTACCGGGATGAAAACGGGAAGCCCTACTCCGGCACCTATCTCAAAACCATCAATAACCAGATTACGGCAATCTTCAACTATGCGGTTACCTACTACGGCCTGAAAGAAAACCCCTGCCACAAGGCAGGGGGCATGGGCCAGAAGAAAGCGGATGAAATGCTGTTCTGGACGAAGGATGAATTTCTGAAGTTCATTGACGCGGTGAAGGACAAGCCTGAATCCTATGCCATTTTCATGACCCTGTACTACACGGGAATTCGGGAAGGGGAGCTGCTGGCCCTCACACCGGCGGACGTGGATTTGGAGAAGCAGACCATCAGGATCAGCAAGAGCTATCAGCGCATTGACGGAGAGGACAGAATCACATCCCCCAAGACGCCCAAAAGCAACCGAACGGTCACAATCCCGAACATTCTCTGCGACTGCCTCAAGGACTACATGAAGCGCTGCTATGATCTTCAGCCGGATGACCGCCTGTTTCCCTATGACAAGCACTTCCTGTACCGGGAAATGAAGCGGGGAAGCGAGCTTGCCAAGGTACAGAAGATTCGGGTTCATGATCTTCGGCACAGCCACGCCGCTGCCCTGATCGAAATGAACGTGGCCCCGAAGCTGCTGCAGGAGCGCCTGGGTCATGAGCGGATTCAGACCACCCTGGACACCTACGGACACCTTTATCCCAACGCGCAAGCAGAAGTAGCCAGAAAGCTGGAGGCCTTTATGACCGAAAGCTGATGGCTAAAAAAACACGGTTTGTGTAGCCAATTTGTAGCCACAGAAAAAAGCAAAATCCCGATTTTCCTTGATTTTTCAAGGAAAATCGGGACTCTGAAGCACTTATTTTTTTATTCCCACTCGATCGTTGCGGAGGGCTTGGGGGTGAGATCCCAGAGGACGCGGTTGACGCCCTTGACTTCGGTGGTGATGCGGCGGACGACCTTCTGGAGGAAGGTGAAGTTCAGCTCGGCAGGCTCGGCGGTGACGGCGTCCACGGTATTGACCGCACGGATGATGACGGGCCAGTCCCAGGTGCGCTTGCCGTCGGTGATGCCGGTGGACTTGACGTCGGGCACGACGGTGAAGTACTGCCAGACCTTCTCATCCAGGCCGTGCTTGGCAAACTCCTCACGCAGGATCGCGTCGGACTCGCGGACGGCTTCCAGACGGTCGCGGGTGATGGCGCCGACGCAGCGGACGCCCAGGCCGGGGCCGGGGAAGGGCTGACGGTAGACCATATTGTCAGGCAGGCCGAGCTGCTTGCCGACCACGCGGACCTCGTCCTTGTACAGGAGCTTGATCGGCTCCACCAGCTCAAAGTTCAGGTCCTCGGGCAGGCCGCCGACGTTGTGGTGGGCCTTGACGCCGTGGGATTCCAGAATGTCGGGATAGATGGTACCCTGGGCCAGGAAGGCGATGCCGTCCAGCTTGCGGGCCTCTTCTTCAAACACGCGGATGAACTCGCCGCCGATGATCTTGCGCTTCTGTTCGGGGTCGGACACGCCGGCCAGCTTATCCAGGAAGCGGTCCGTGGCGTCCACGTAGACCAGGTTCGCCTTCATCTTCTCGCGGAAGACCTCGATGACCTGTTCGGGCTCGCCCTTGCGGAGCAGGCCATGGTTGACGTGGACGCAGGTGAGCTGCTTGCCGACGGCACGGATCAGCAGAGCCGCGACGACAGAGGAGTCCACGCCGCCGGAGAGGGCGAGCAGGACCTTCTTGTCACCGATCTGCTCGCGCAGAGCGGCGAGCTGCTCCTCGATGAATGCCTCGGCCAGAGCAGGGGTGTTGATGCGCTGCATGGTTTCGGGACGCACGTTGGAATTGGTCATAATTTTGATTCCTTTCATTCCGGGCGGAACTCGATGTGGTCGGGCTCCGCAGATTCGATAACAGCAAGGGCGTGGTAGTTGACGCCCATCTCACGCAGTCGGTCGCCGCCGCCCTGGAAGCCCTTTTCCACGGCAATGCCGACGCCGACCAGCTCACACCCGGCCTGCGAGACCAGCTCGCACAGGCCGCGCGCCGCTTCGCCGCGCGCCATAAAGTCGTCAATGATCAGCACGCGGGAACCGGGACGGAGCCACTGCTTGGACACCAGAAGGGTGACCTTCTTGTTGTAGGTATAGGACATGATCTCGCTCTGGTAAAGGCCGCCCTCGATATTGTCGGATTTGGCCTTCTTTGCAAAGATCATGGGTTTGCCCCAGCGGTAGGCGCAAACGGCTGCAAGGGCAATGCCGCTGGCCTCGGCGGTCAGGATCACGTCCGCCTGGCTGACGTCAAAGATCCGGGCGAATTCGTCGGCGATCTTCCCCAGAAAGGCGCAGTCTACGCGGTGGTTCAGGAACCCGTCCACCTTGACGATGTTGCCGGGAAGGATCTTGCCCTCCCTGCGGATTCTCTCTTTTAACGCTTCCACGGTCTCCATCCTACTGATAGCATTCTTCCTTCAGCACGCCGATATAGGGCAGATTCCGGTAATAGTCGGCATAATCCAGACCGTAGCCCACAACGAACTCATCGGGGATCACGAAGCCGCGGTAGTCCACTTCGTTGCGGCCAGGCTTCTTGACGTCCTTGTCCAGGAAGGCGACGGTGGTGATGGAGGCGGGCTTGCGGGACTCAAAGAGGCGTTCCAGGTATTGCAGGGTCAGGCCGGAGTCGATGATGTCCTCCACGAGGATCAGGTGGCGGTCTGTCATGTCGATGCTGGAGTCCTTGTCCAGGCGAACGGTGCCGGAGGATTTGGTGCCGCTGAAATAGCTGGAGGCGGAAATGAAGTCAATGTTCACGTGGCACTTCATTTGGCGGCAGAGATCGGTGAAGAAGAAGGATGCGCCGCGAAGCACGCAGAGCATCAGCGGGGTCTTGCCCCGGAACTTCTCGCCCAGCTCCTGTCCCAGCTCCTGCACGCGCTTGCGGATCTGCTCCTCGGTGAACAGAACGTACTTGATATCTTCCTCTGGGGTGCGAATCAGCATAATGTCTCCTTTTCTCTTGCGCGAAACCACGGAAGCAGCGAGATTCGGCTGCTTCCGTGGTCATCCGGTTAGTCGTTTGTGTAGTTGTCGAAATACCCCTGGATATAGACGATGGGCGTTCCCTTGTCGCCGGAGCCGGAGGTCAGATCGCAGAGTGAGCCGATGAGGTCGGTGAGCTGGCGGGGCGTGGTGCCCTCGGAAGCCATTTTGCCGACCAGGCTTTCGCCGGTCTTGGCGCGGATACGCGCAGAGATCGCGTCCTTGAGCGCTTCGCCGGAGAGGTTGCCGAACTCGTTGTCGGCCAGATACTTCAGCTTGAGCTCGTTCGGGGTGCCGGACAGACCGTCGGTGTAGCCGGGGCTGACGACGGGGTCAGCCAGCTCCCAGATCTTGCCCACGGGGTCCTTGAAGGCGCCGTCGCCATAGACCATGGCCTCGATGTGCTTGCCGCTGGCCGCACTGAGCAGGGCGGAGATGCGCTCCGCAACCGTCTTGCAGTCGCGGGGGAAGAGCTTGACCGTATCCTCGGTGGCCTTGTTGGAGCCGAGCAGGCCGTAGTTGGGGTTCCAGCCGCTGCCGTCCACGGAGGCGGTCAGAATGTCGTCCAGACCCAGCACGACCCTGGCGCCGGCGGCCTTGAGCTGGCGCTTGGAGCGGAAACGGCTGTGGATATCGGCAGTGATGACGGCGTCGGTATATTTCAGAAGGTCGGTGATGCGGTTGCCCAGCAGGATCTCCGCCTTCGCGCCGCTGCTTTCGATCAGCTCGGTGTAGAAGTCAATGTAGTCCACGCCGGTGAAGGTGTGCGGAATGCGGCCGAACTTCTCGCGGAATTCCGCGACGGTCAGAAGGTCGGTGTAGGGGTTGACGCCGACGGCGTCCAGTTTATCCAGATCGACCAGGTGATTGCCCACCTCGTCCGAGGGATAGGAGAGCAGAACGACGACCTTCTCGCAGGCCAGGGCGATGCCCTTGAGCAGAAGGGAGAAACGGTTCCGGCTGAGGATCGGGAAAGCGACGCCGACGGTTCCGCCGCCGGTCTTGGCCTTGACGTCTGCGGCGATGTCCCGGATGGACGCATAGTTGCCCTGCGCGCGGGCGACGACGGATTCGGTCACGGCGACCACGTCACGGTCGCGCGGCTCGAAGCCGGCCTCTTCCCAGGCGGCCTGAACGGAAGCGGCAGTGATGGCGGCAATGTCGTCACCCTGGCGAATGATGGGGGCACGCACGCCCCGAACGACTGTACCGATGGTTCTCATGGTTTGCGCTCCTTTTTCTTTAATGTAGGGTCCGTACCGGCGATTGCCGGAGGAACCCCTAAAAAATACTTTATTATTATAGCGGCAAGAACTCCAAAATGCAAGCGGTATGAGGGCAAGTTGTAAATTTTGTAGGTGTGAACAGAAAAAGGGGGAGGCAGGTCGAGCGGATTTCCGCGAAATGCCGAAAACGGGAATCAGGACGGCGGGAACAAAAAAGACGGAACCGGGAATCCCGCTTCCGGGGGCTCCCGGTTTCGTCTGTCCGCCCCCTTATTCCGGCTGATAGTTCAGCCCGCGGGGGTAGAAGAAGCGCAGCTTCCTGTCGCTCATGCGAATCTCCACGTCCTTGCCGTATCGCGCCTCGCCGTCCAGATTGACGACCTCGGTGCGGTCGCAGCGGACGGTCAGCCGGTCGGTCTGATAATGGCGGAAGTATTGGGGGAAGTCGGCGTATTTCCCGGCCTTGTACTTGCCGATGATGGCGGCCACCTGCACGATGGAGACCTTCCTGACCAGCAGCACGTCCAGCTTGCCGTCGTCCAGCCTGGCCTCCGGCACCGGATTGTAGCCGCCGCCGTACCACCGCCCGTTGCAGACGCAGATCAGGGTCATCCGATCGTCCACGCGCTCGCCGTTGATCTCCACGACGTAGTGGCGCGAGATGCCCTTGCAGAGGTTGACGACCGTGGAGAGATTATAGGCTCCCTTGCCGCCCACCAGCGGCAGACGCTTGAACTTCTGGATCGATGTGCCGATCCTTGCGTCGATGCCGATGGAGCAGATGCCCGCGCAGTAGTCGTCTCCGACCTGGATCAGGTCGAATCTCGCCTCGTCGGCGTCCAGCAGGGATTCGATGGTCTGAAAACGCTCCGGGTGGTCAAAAACCTTGATAAAGTCGTTGCCCGAGCCGCAGGGATAGTGCGTCACGGCCAGGTTTTCCGCGCCGGCTGCGCCGCAGACGACCTCGTTCAGCGTCCCGTCTCCGCCGCAGGCGTAGATCCGCGTCTCCGCGCCGCTCTGCGCGGCGGCGCGGGTGATGGCGGTGCAGTCGCCCGGCGCCTGCGAGACGCGGATCTCGTAATCCAGGCCGCGGGCCTTGCAGGCCGCCTCGGCCTCTGCCCGCACCTCGGCGGTGACGTCGGCCTTGCCAGCCGCCGGATTGATGATGAACAGATGCTTCACTTCCTGCGATCCCCCTTGAAGTACTGATAGAGGTTGCACTGGATCATGCCGTTGTACAGCTTGCGCTTCTTATCCGCGCGGCGGCCGAAATAGTGTTCAAACTCCGGCTCGGAGGAGATGATGCACTTGTCCCAATTGTCCGCGTACTTGAGATGGCGTCCGAGCGCCTGGTACAGACGCTGGGCGGAGCGCTGCTCCATCATCCGCTCGCCGTAGGGCGGGTTGCAGACGATCACGCCGCGCTCTGCGGGCAGGTCGCGCCTGGTCGCGTCGGCTTCCTCGAAGCGGATCAGCTTCCCGACGCCCGCCTTCTTCGCGTTGGAAATGGCGATGTTCAGACTGTCCGGATCGTTGTCGGAGCCGAGGATGCGGTATTCCCCGCGGAATTCGGCGGCCCGCGCCGCCTCGCGGGTCTGCTCCCAAACCGTCTCCGGCACCACGGGCCAGCGCTGGGCCGAGAAGCTGCGGTTGAGACCCGGAGCCCGGTTCAGGGCAGTCAGAGCCGCCTCGATCACGATGGTCCCGCTCCCGCAGAAGGGGTCCCAGAAGAAGTCCCGGCCCCGGAAGCGGGCCAGCTCCACCATCGCGGCGGCAAGGGTCTCGCGCAGGGGGGCGTCGTTGCCCACGGCCCGATAGCCGCGCTTGTGCAGACCGGCGCCGGAGGTGTCCAGATAGATCTCGACCCGGTCCTTCATAATGGAAAACTGGAGCTGATACAGCTCTCCGGTCTCCGGCAGCCAGCTCAGACCGTAGTGCCTGCCCAGCCGCTCGACGGCAGCCTTTTTGACGATGGCCTGGCAGTCGGGGACCGAGTGGAGCTGGGAGTTCAGACAGTGGCCCTTGACCGGGAACTTTCCGGTCTTCGGGATGAAGTCCTCCAGCGGCAGGGCGCGGACGCCCTGGAACAGCTCCTCAAAGCTGCGGGCCGGGAAGGAGCCCAGGCAGAGCAGCACGCGCTCGCCCATCCGCATACGGATATTGGCTGCGGCCATTGCCTCCCAGCCGCCGGTGAAACGGACGCGGCCGTTTTCGACGGCTACGCCGTCCAGCTTCAGCCGCCGCAGCTCCTCGCCGACCAGTCCCTCCAGTCCGAACAGGCAGGGCACGGAATAGGTAAAAGGTTCCATTTGGTTCTCGCTTTCCGTTTTTTTCTTATCATACAACTATTTGAAAAAAACTGCAACATTTTTTCGAAATTTGCGTCTAATTCACAAAGGCGATAGCATATTGACAAGCGCCGGAACCTGTATTATAATCAATTCCGGAAAGGAGGAAATGCAACGTGTATATGCTCTGGATCATTCTGGCCATCGTTTTTCTTGCGGTTGAGTTCGGCACCGTCGCCCTGATCAGTCTCTGGTTTGTGGGCGGCTCGGTCGCGGCCCTTGCGGTCTGTCTGCTGGGCGGTCCCCTGTGGCTGCAGGTGCTGGTATTCGGCCTGATCTCGTTGGCGCTGCTGCTGCTGGTTCGTCCCTTCCTCAAAAAGTATATCGACCCCAAGAAGGTACGCACCAACGTGGACGCCATGCGCGGCAGGCAGGCTGTGCTGCTCGAGACCGTGGACAATCTGGCGGCCACCGGTTCGCTCGAGCTCAGCGGCGTCGTCTGGACCGCCCGGTCTGCGGACGGGTCCGTGATTCCCGCCGGCACCGTCGTCACCGTTCAGGGAGTGGAGGGCGTCAAGCTCCTGGTGCTCCCGGTCAAACAGTAAGCAGTTCTCATCATTTTATTCTTCAGGAGGTTTCAATATGGATCAATATGCACCGATCATCATTGTCGCAGCCGTCATCCTGGTCGTCGCCGGGATCATCTTCAAGCACATCCACGTGGTCAAGCAGTCCTACGCCTACGTAATCGAGCGCCTGGGCGCCTACAAGACCGTCTGGGGCGTCGGCATCCACGCTCTGGTCCCGTTCCTGGATCGGATCGCCAAGCGCGTCTCCCTCAAGGAGCAGGTCCTGGACTATCCGCCCCAGCCCGTCATCACCAAGGATAACGTCACCATGCAGATCGACACCGTGGTCTACTTCTCCATCACCGATCCGAAGCTCTATACCTATGGCGTGGAGCAGCCGATGATCGCCATGGAGACCCTGACCGCCACCACCCTTCGTAATATCATCGGCGATCTGGAGCTCGACCAGACCCTGACCTCCCGCGACGTCATCAACACCAAGATGCGCGCCATCCTCGACGAGGCGACCGACCCCTGGGGCATCAAGGTCACCCGCGTGGAGCTCAAGAACATCCTGCCTCCGGCTGACATCCAGAACTCCATGGAGAAGCAGATGAAGGCCGAGCGTGACCGCCGTCAGGCCATCCTCCAGGCCGAGGGCCAGAAGCACTCCGCGATCCTGGTTGCAGAGGGCGAAAAAGAATCCGCCATCCTCCGCGCCAGCGCCGAGAAGGAGGCCCGCATTCTCAAGGCCGAGGCCGAAAAGCAGGCCGCGATCCTCAAGGCCGAGGGCGAAGCCCAGGCCATCCTCTCCGTGCAGAAGGCCACTGCCGACGCCCTCAAGCTCCTGAACGAGGCCCACCCGAACGAGCAGGTCATCAAGCTCAAGGCGCTCGAATCCATGCAGGTCGTCGCCAACGGCCAGTCCACCAAGATCATCATTCCCAGCGAAATGCAGGGTCTGGCCGGACTTGCCACCGGCATCAAGGAAGTCATCAAGGAATAACGCCATACAATCCACGGCCCGGTGCGAATTCGCACCGGGCCGTTTTTTTTCGTGCTGCGCAGATTTACGACTGCGGCAGTTCGGTTTTTTTCAGAGATTCAGCAGGGCCAGGGCCGCGCCGATCAGGGCAAGCCCGACGGCCTGCCGCTTGGTCAGCCGCTCACGGAAGAACCACAGGCTGCATACCGTGACCAGCAGGATGGTCCCGATGCTGAAGGCCGGAAAGACCAGCATCGCGGGCAGCTTCCCGAGGGCGATCACGAGCAGATACGAGGAATAATAGTTCGGCACGCCCACCGCCACGCCGGCGGCGACCTCCTTCCAGACGAGCTTCTTCCCGTTCCGCTTCCATTCCGCAAAGGCCAGGCCGCAGGCAAGGACCAGGGCCGTCAAAAAGACCCAGAACATATAGAGCACGCTCTCCTCCGCCGGGCCGAAGTTGGAAAAGACCTTTGCCATCGCGTCGCCGCCGCCGTTGGTCACCAGCGTCACCGCCAGCAGAACCAGCGCGCCGCCGGAGAGGGCGCCGGTCTTCGCGCCGCCGTGCAGGACGCCCAGGGCGGCCAGCGTCAGCACGATGCCGCCGAGCTGCAGGGCGGTGGGCCGCTCCCCGAACCACAGCACGCTGACCAGCAGGGAGACCGTGAGCCCCAGCTTGGCAAAGGCTGCGGTCAGGGCGGCCCCGGTCTTTGCAATGCTGGACTGCATGGCCACCAGAGCGGCAATGAAGAAGCATCCGCCGATCAGACCGCAGATCAGGGTCACGGCGCTGCCGTGGAGGACGGCCCCGCGGTCCGGCATCGTCAGAAAGGCGATCAGCACGCAGGTCAGATAGTTTCCCAAGAGCAGTCCGTATCGGTTCCCCTTGGGGTCGCGGAACCATTTGAGCGCCAGCGCCATCGCCGCGCTGGATACGATTGCAAGCAGCAGTGCCGTCATCGTCCGGCCTCCTCTTCGTCTCTTGCCGCCCGCGGGCGGTCTTTTTGCCATTATACCACAGGGCTCGCCCGGATGGAAGCCCTATTTCAGCGCGCCGTTCCGGATTATTTTCGTGCGGTTTTCACGCTCTATTGACTTTTCCGGGGATACTTCGTATAATTTGATTACGCAGCAGCCAAGACAGCGTGCTGCGGATCATGCGGCGCAGAACCGACGCCAGCACATAATGAACGACCTGCAGGAGAAGCTTATGAAACTGCTCAATCAATACCGCGGGCTGCGGCGGGAGATTTACGTTCTCTTTTTCGGAAGGATCGTCACGAATCTCGGCAGCATGATCTGGCCCGTGATGACCATGATCCTCAGCCAGAAGCTGGGCTTCTCGGCGGAGAAGATCTCTTATTTCTTCGTGGGCTCCGGTCTGATCATGCTGCCGGCCAGCTTGATCGGCGGCAGGCTGGCCGACCGATTCAACAAGAAATGGCTGATCGTGGCCTGCGACTGCGTCAGCATCCTCTGCTTTCTGATCAGCTCGGCGATCCCCCTGGGGATGGGAACGATCGCGCTCTTCGTCGCAGCCGGAGTCTTCCAGAGTATCGAGGGGCCGGCCTACGACGCCCTCTTCGCGGATCTTTCCACCACCAAGGATCGGGAGCGGGCTTACTCCCTGATGTACCTGGGCGGCAATCTGGGGCTGGTCCTCTCCCCCACCATCGCCGGACTTCTGTTCAAGGACTACCTGTGGCTGAGCTTCCTGATCAGCGGCATCGCCATCGGGCTTTCGACGCTGCTCATCGCCTTCCTGGTCCGGGATATCAGCCCCGTGGAGGACACCGACGAGGAGGCTGCGTACCAGGAGAAAAAGGAGGGCGTCGGCGTCTTCGCCGTTCTTCGGGCGAATCCGCTTCTGCTGCTCTATCTGATCTGCGGGACCCTCTATTCCGCCGCCTACGGTCAGTACAACTTCATCATGCCGCTGGACATGGCCGCCGTCCACGGGGACAAGGGGGCCGTGCTCTTCGGAACGGTGTCCAGTCTCAACTGCATCACGGTTGTGATCTTCACCCCCATCATTACAAGGCTCTTTGCCAAAATGCGGGACACCGGAAAGATGCTCACGGGTCGGCTTCTGGTCTTCGGGGGCTATCTGGTCTTCCTTCTGCTGCTGGGCTTCATCCCAAGCTACTATCTTGCCATGCTGATCTTCACCTGGGGCGAGATCTTCTCCACCGTGGCGGAGGGGCCGTACGTCTCCACCCGGGTCCCGGCCAGCCACCGGGGGCGGATTAACAGTCTGATGGGCGTCGCCTATATGCTGGTCACGGGCGTTTTGGATATCTCCGTCGGGCGGCTCTATGACCGCGCCGGCTCCACCTGGACCTGGATCCTGATCCTGGCGGTGACTCTGACCTCCGCCGCCCTTGCCGTCGCCTTGAAGACGCTGGACAAAAAGGCGTATCCGAAGCTGTATAAGGAGAACAAAAAATGAGTCGTAAGCGGATCTTTGAGATCATCGTGAAATCCGACGGGCACGACAAGTTAAGCTCGGCCTACGATTTTTCGATGATCGTGATCATTGTCGCAAGCCTGATTCCCCTGGCGTTCAAAGCGGATAACAGCTTCTTCAGAATCCTCGACAAGATTTCCGTTTCGGTTTTTATCGTCGACTATCTGTTGCGCTGGATCACTGCCGATTATAAGTTCGGGAAAGCGGCCCCCGTTTCCTTTATCCGGTATCCGTTCTCCCCCATGGCGATCGTGGATCTCGTCTCGATTCTCCCCTCCTTGAGCTTTATCAGCAGCGGCTTCAAGCTGCTGCGTGTTCTGAGAATGATCCGTGCCATGCGTGTTCTGCGTGTTTTTAAGGCGATGCGCTATTCCAGGAGCTTTGAGATCATCGGAAACGTAACGCGGTCCTCAAAGGAATCCCTGATCGCCGTATGCGCTTTGGCCAGCGGCTACATTTTGATTTCCGCTCTCGTTGTATTCAACGTTGAGCCGGATTCGTTCGGCAGCTTCTTCGATGCGATCTATTGGGCTACGGTTTCTCTTACGACCGTCGGATACGGAGACATCTACCCCGTTTCGACCATGGGACGGATCATCACGATGGCGTCCTCCATTTTCGGGATCGCCATCGTCGCGCTTCCCGCCGGTATTATTACCGCCGGATACATGAATGAGATCAACAAAGACCGGGATTCCAAAAAAGAAGACGCAGAGAAGAAGCAATGAAACCGGCGGATCTGTCCTGATTCTTGCGAGAATCGCAGATTAGGACTTGACTTTTCCTGCGTTTCGGTATACTATATGTGTGCAGTAACTAATATGTCATATTAGATGAAAGGGAGTCGCCCTGCATGTTTCAAATCATGACGGACACCTCCGCGAATCTGCCGACCAGCCTTTCGCGCGAGGAGAATATAACTGTGATCCCATTCCACTACTACGTCAACGGAGCCTCGAACACCTGTCTGGACACCGAGGGCTTCGACGGCGTGACCTTCTACAACGCGATGCGCGAGGGCGCGGAGGTCACGACCTCGCAGATCAACCCGCAGAGCTACGTGGAAGCGATGCGGCCGATCCTGGAGCGGGGCGAGGACATTCTGTTCGTCGGTATGTCCTCCGGCATCAGCGGGTCCTATCACTGTGCCGAGCTTGCAGCCGAGGAGCTTCAGCCGGAATTCCCGAAGCGCAAAATCCGACTGGTGGACACGATCGGCGCGTCGCTGGGCGAGGGGCTTCTGGTTTTGAAGGCTGCTGCGGACAAGCTGCTCGGCGTCTCGCTGGATGAGGTATATCAAAAGCTGATGGACCTCCGCAACCGCCTGTGCAACATCTTCACGGTGGACGATCTGAGCTATCTGCGAAAGGGCGGCCGTCTTTCCAACCTCTCCTTTGTGATCGGGACCCTGCTGCACATCAAGCCCCTGCTCAAGGGCAACGAGGAGGGCAAGATCGTTGCCTTTGCCAAGATCCGCGGCCGCAAGAAGGCCATTGAGGAGCTCGCGGCCCGGTACGACGAATGGGTGGACCATCCCGAAAACCAGACCGTCGGCATCGCCCACGCCGACTGCCCCGAGGATGCCCAGCGGCTGATCGACCTGCTGAACGCGCACAAGCCGCCGAAGAAGATTCTGAACGTCTGCTATGAGCCCGTCACCGGCTCCCACGTCGGCCCCGGCACGCTCGCCCTGTTCTTTGAGGCGCGCGAGGGCTGCCGCAGCATGTAAGACAACTGTTTCTGGATTCAACCCGCTTCCGGTTCCGCCTGATCGGCGCCGGAAGCGGTTTTTTCTTTCAAAACGCAGGATGATCCGCACGCAGGACGGCAAGAAGGTGAATTTTAAGCGGTTTTTCTTGCATTACGACGCAAAATGTGATATGATACATGGACGAAACCACGGCTGTCTGCTGCAGGACGGCCTCGCCCGGACGGGCGGAACGGAGGAATTACTTTGGAAATCTACGACGAGATTGAATTGCACGTCTGTCCCTGCTGCGGCGGACCCGGTCTGCTGGAGGAGGAAGGAGGCTACTGCTGGTACGTCATGTGCATGGACTGCGGCGCGCAGACCGCGCCCGCTGAGTACCGCTCCCCTGCCGAGCGGATCGAGGCCGCCCGCAAGGTGGCCCATCTTTGGAACATCGGCAAAACCATCCGCCCCGAAAACGGAGAATAAGGCTTTCCGGCGCGGGAAGCCCGATCCTGACTGAAAAGAGGCAATCATAATGGGATTGTTTACCGGAAAAACACTGCTCATCACCGGCGGAACCGGCTCCTTCGGCAACGCCGTGCTCAACCGCTTCCTGGACACCGACATCGGTGAGATCCGAATCTTCTCCCGCGACGAGAAAAAGCAGGACGATATGCGCCACCTGTATCAGCAGAAATACCCGGCGCAGGCCGGGAAGCTCAAGTTTCACATCGGCGACGTGCGCGATCCCGGTTCGATCCTGGACGCCATGCACGGGGTGAACTACGTGTTCCACGCGGCTGCCCTGAAGCAGGTCCCTTCCTGCGAATTCTTCCCGCTTGAGGCCGTGAAGACCAACGTGATCGGCACGGACAACGTGCTGAGCGCCGCCATGCGCTGCGGCGTGGAGACCGCGATCTGCCTTTCCACCGACAAGGCCGCCTACCCGATCAACGCGATGGGCACCTCGAAGGCAATGATGGAAAAGGTCGTGGTGGCCAAGAGCCGGACCAGCGGCAGCATGAAAATCTGCTGCACCCGCTATGGCAACGTGATGTGTTCCCGCGGCAGCGTGATCCCGCTCTGGATCGACCAGATCAAGGCCGGCAAGCCCATCACTGTGACCGAGCCCTCCATGACGCGCTTCATCATGTCGCTGGAGGAGGCTGTGGACCTGGTCCTCTTTGCCTTTGAGAACGGGCAGAACGGCGACATTCTGGTGCAGAAGGCCCCCGCCTGCACGATTGAGACACAGGCCAGGGCCCTGCTGGAGCTGTTCCACGCAGATAACCCGATCACGCAGATCGGAATCCGGCACGGCGAAAAGATGTACGAGACCCTGCTGACCAACGAGGAATGCGCCCACGCCATCGACCTGGGCAGCTTCTACCGCGTCCCCTGCGACAAGCGCGATCTCAACTATGACCGCTACTTCACAACGGGCGACGCCCAGCGGAACACGCTGACCGAGTTCAATTCCAACAATACACAGCGGCTGGACGTGGAGCAGACGAAGCAGAAGCTTCTGTCTCTGCGCTACATCCGCGACGAGCTGGCAAGCTGGGAGGCGCGGGCATGAAGGTTCTCGTCACCGGTGCAAAGGGCTTCGTGGGGAAGAATCTGGTCTGCGCCCTGAAAAACGTGCAGGAGGGCAAGGACCGCACGCGCGGAGACCTGCAAATCGAACAGATCTGGGAATACGATCTGGACACCCCGGCCTCCGTTCTGGACGAGGCCTGCGCGGAGGCGGATTTCGTCTTCCACCTGGCGGGGGTAAACCGGCCGAAGGACAAGGCCGAGTTCATGACCGGAAACGCCGGCTTCACCGAGACGCTCCTGCAGAAGCTCCGCGACTGCGGCAACCGCTGTCCCGTGATGCTCTCCTCCTCTACCCAGGCGTCCCTGCTGGGGCGGTTTGCCGGCTCGGACTACGGAGCGAGCAAGCTCGCCGCCGAGAAAGAATTCTTTGCCTACGCCGCCCAGACCGGGGCTGAGGTTCTGGTCTACCGCTTCCCGAACCTGTTCGGCAAGTGGTGCCGCCCCGGCTACAACTCCGCCGTGGCGACCTTCTGCCACAACGTCGCCCGCGATCTGCCGATCACAGTCAGCGATCCGGCCGTGGAGCTGGAGCTGGTCTACATTGACGATCTGGTGGACGAGCTGCTTCTGGCCCTGCGGGGCAAGGCCCACCGCTGCGAGCTGGACGGGCTGACCCCCGTGCCGAAGCCGGACGGCACGTACTGCTGCGTTCCGGTCTCCCACCGGGCGACCCTGGGGCAGATCGTGGACCTGCTCCGCAGCTTTCGCGCCCAGCCCGACACGCTGCTGATGCCGCCCATCCCGGACGGTTCCTTTGCCAAAAAGCTCTATGCGACCTATCTTTCCGATCTGCCGCGGGAGCGCGTCAGCTTCCCGCTCCGGATGAACTGCGACGCGCGCGGCAGCTTCACGGAGCTGCTCCGCACGGAGGGCCACGGCCAGTTCTCGGTCAACGTCAGCCGCCCGGGGATCGTAAAGGGCGAGCACTGGCACAACACAAAGTGGGAGTTCTTCATCGTGGTCTCCGGACACGCTCTGATCCAGGAGCGAAAGATCGGGAGCGACGAGGTGTTGAACTTCGAGGTCAGCGGCGACCGGATCGAGGCGGTCCATATGCTCCCCGGCTACACCCACAGCATCATCAATCTGTCTCAGACCGAAAACCTGGTCACGCTGATGTGGGCCAGCGAATGCTTCGACCCCAACCACCCGGACACCTTCCGCGAGGACGTGTGCGGAAAAGGAGAATGATATGGAACAGGCTCAATTCCGCGGCGACGGACGGCTGAAGCTGCTGATCATCGTCGGCACCCGGCCGGAGATCATCCGCCTGTCGGCCACAATCACCCGCTGCAGGAAATACTTTGACTGCATTCTGGCCCACACGGGGCAAAACTACGATTATAATCTGAACGGGATCTTCTTCCGTGATCTCAAGCTGGACCCGCCCGAGGTCTATCTGGACGCAGTCGGCGCGGATCTGGGCGAGACCATCGGAAACATCATCGCCGCCTCCTATAAGCTGATGGTCGAGCTCCGGCCCGACGCCCTGCTGATCCTGGGCGACACCAACTCCTGCCTGAGCGCGATCCCTGCCAAGCGGCTGCATATCCCGATCTTCCACATGGAGGCCGGCAACCGCTGCAAGGACGAGTGTCTGCCCGAGGAGACGAACCGCCGGATCGTGGACATCATCTCCGACGTGAATCTCCCGTACTCCGAGTTCGCCCGCCGCTATCTGATCGAATGCGGCTGCCCGAAGGAGCGAACCTTTGTGACAGGCTCCCCGATGGCGGAGGTCCTGCGCGCGAATCTGACGGACATCGAGGCCAGCGACGTGCTGGACCGCCTGGGCCTGAAGGCGAAGCAGTACGTTCTGCTCTCCGCGCACCGCGAGGAAAACATCGACACGGAGAAAAACTTTCTGTCTCTGTTCCACGCGATCAACCGGCTGGCGGAAACCTGCGACATGCCGATCCTCTACTCCTGCCATCCGCGCAGCCGCAAGCGTCTGGAGGCCTCCGGCTTCCGGCTGGATGCGCGGGTCATCGCGCACGAGCCGCTTGGCTTCCACGACTACAATCATCTGCAAATGAACGCCTTCGCCGTGGTCTCCGACTCCGGCACTCTGCCGGAGGAGAGCTCCTTCTTCGCCTCCATCGGGCGGCCCATCCCCGCCGTCTGCATCCGGACCTCCACCGAACGGCCCGAGGCGCTGGAGCAGGGCGACTTCGTGATCGCAGGTATCTCGGAACAGTCGCTGCTGCAGGCGGTCCGCACCGCCGTGGAATCCGTCCGCGTCGGCGACAGCGGTCTGCCCACGCCGGATTACACGGATGAGCACGTGAGCATGAAGGTCGTTAAAATCATCCAGAGCTACACCGCCATCGTCAAGAAAACGGTATGGCGGGAGGAGCCGGACACAATCTGACAGTCAAACAGGGATCTGCTATGAAAACCAACGAAGCGCACAAGGGAGAGATCGTTGAAGAGGACGGTTATCTCTACTATTATCAAGACGGCGTCCCGACCCACGCGGGCGTGGTGCAGGTAGACGGCAAGCTCTACTATGCCGGCCGCGAGGGCGAGCTGGTCTGCGGCCACCACAAGGCCGTCCACACCGACCGCGCGAACGGTCTGGTCAAGCGCGGCACCTATGAATTCGACGAGGACGGCGTTCTGATCGAAGCAAGCTACCAAAAGCCCGTCCGGGCAAAAGCCAAGCGCCGCAAAAAAGGCATCTCCAAGCGCGCCTGGAAGGTCCTCTGCGCGGCACTGGCGATCCTGGTCGTGCTGGCCATCGGGCTGGCCCTCTATCTGACCGAGGACCGGACAGGGACTGCCGCCCAGACGCCGGAATCTGCCGCCGCGCAGACGACAGGCGACGCAGGTCCCATCGAGCTTCCGCCGGTCGGAGAGACGGTCTGGCTGGTTTCGCCGTCGCTGCAGGCCGTCTACGACGGGACCGCGACGCTCCAGGAGGCCGTCTCGCATTCCGACAGCCCGATCGAACCTTACCGCTTCCGCTATTCGATGGCTGCGGAAGACCGCGCGGTTTTGACGCTCGCCGGGCAGAGCTGGGAGCTCGACCCGCAGGCCTCCGTCCTGGAGATCTACAACCTCGAGACGGGCAGGCGCTACGACTATACCGTTACCGTCAGCGGCGACTGGGGCAGCCGGACGCTGGACGGCAGCTTCGAGGCCGCGGATTCCAACCGCTTCGTCCGGCTGGACGGCGTTGTGAACACCCGCGACGTCGGCGGCTATGAGACGCTGAACGGGATGCGCGTCCGACAGGGCGTTTTGATCCGCGGCGGCGAGCTGGACGGTCTGGTCGAACCGAGCTACTTCCTGGAAGACCCCGCCCAAGCAGAGCCCTTCCATTTCCGCTACGACTGCGATCTGCGGTCCGGCTCTGTGTTCACCGGGGTCTACGCCTCCCGGCTGGGCGAGGACGTGACCCACAAATTCTTTACCGCCCCGCAATACGGACAGGTTTTCCAGGCGGAATACTTCGCCGCGCTTCGGGATCTGTTCGCGGAGCTGGCTGACGCCAACCACTATCCGATGTATCTGCACTGCACCTACGGCGCTGACCGGACCGGTACGCTGGTCTTTCTGCTGCAGGGCATTCTGGGCGTGCCGGAGGAGCAGATGCGCTTTGAGTACTGCCTGTCCGGCTTCACCTTCCCCCAGTATGTCTCCGGCGAGAACCTGAACGTTCTGATCAACGGCGTATCCGCCTACCCCGGCGACACGCTCAACGAGAAGATCGAGGCGTTTCTGACGCAGACCGTCGGCGTCCCGGCGGAGCAGCTGGACAGCATCCGGGCCATCTTCCTGGAGTGATGCGGGGATGGAACCGCAAAATGCGGGAATCATAAAGAAACCGGAACTTTTCGGGCCTGCGCCCGTCTGAAAAAAGGAGGAACCAAGATGGATGAGCATCATGGCTTCATCAACGACATGCTGGACGTCAAGATCCTGATCCTCTACGTGATGAACCGGGTCATCTACCCGGTGGATGAACATAAGCTCTATGAGCTCTGTCTGCAGGATGATAAGCTGAGCTATTTTGACGTCATGCAGGCTGTGCCGCAGCTTGTGGAGAGCGGTCATCTCGCCCCCTGCAAGGGCGGATATCAGATCACCGACAAGGGCCGCCAGAACACGGCGATCACCAAGGATTCCCTGGCCTACCCCGTGATGCAGCGCGCCAGCCGCGCCGTGGACCGCTTCAACCGGGAGGTCCGCCGCGACAGCTTCGTCCGCACGGAGATCCTGGAGCAGCCGAACGGAGACGCCCTGGCCGTTATGCACTACAACGACGAGATGGGTCCGCTGATCACGATCGAATACAGCTGCACCTCGCCCAGGCAGGCGGCCTTTCTGACCAACGCCTTCCACACCCGTGCAGACCGCATCTATCAGACCGTAACCGAGCTTCTGACCGCAAAGGGCGACCCGGCGGACGAGGCAGGGCAGGAAGAATAAGCCCCGCCGCGGCCTTCTCCGAAAATTCGTCCTTGATTCCATGCCGATTTATGGTATAATGGAAGCAGAGAGACCAACCGGTTTCTCAAAGCACTTGAAAGGAGCGACGCATTATGAAAATCCAGATCAACGAAAAGAAAGTCACTCTGCCGGAGAGTGTCCACGCTTACGCCGAGAAAAAGGTGACCAAGCTGGATCGCTATTTCCGCGATGACGCAGAAGCCTTTGTCGCTTTTTCCGTTGAGAAGAACCGGAACAAGGTGGAGCTGACGGTTCACGCCTCCAACATCTACTTCCGGGCAAGCGAAAGCACCTCAGACATGTACGCCTCCATCGACGCAGCCGTTTCCGACATTGAACGTCAGATTCGCAAGAACAAGACCCGTCTTGCCCGCAGAATCCGCCAGGACGCCTTCGTCCGCAGCGCGGAGGTCACCTCCTTCGTCCCCGATACCGAGGACACCGGAGACTACAAGCTCGTCCGCGTCAAGGGCTTCGCCTTTATGCCGATGAGCCGCGAAGAAGCCATCCTGCAGATGAACCTTCTGGGGCATAGCTTCTTCGCCTTCCGTGACGAGGATGCAAACGGTGTGTTCGCGGTGGTTTACAGACGGAACGACGGCGACTACGGTGTGATCGAAGACGTTCGTTGATATACACGTTCGTAGGCAGTTGTACAATTTCAAATGCTATCCATGCAGCTGGGGTACGGTTCGCCGTACCTCAGCTTGTACGGGGATTTCGCCGCCGGGGAAATATCCGTACAAGCTGAGGTTTCATCCGCCCCTCGGAGGTGTGCTTATGACAAAACGAATGGTTCTCTATGAGGCCGCAAAGATCCTGCTTCTGTTCGTGGAGCTGGTCTGCGTCGTCGTGATCTGCTTCGGCGTATTCCTGTTTATCCGCTTCGTGACGCGGCTGGGCTTTGCGATGTCTCCGTTTACCTACGACCAGATGATGAACGTCGCCGATTCCGTGCCGGATAAGCTGAGCATCGTGCGAAGAGTCATGCTGCTCTTTATCAGCCGGACCACAAAGGAGGAGGCCATCGCCGGTATGCTTCGCTACGGCGGTCTCGCCCTGGCCGGGTTGGTCGTGCTGATGCCCTGCCGTCTGCTGCTTCGGTCGGTGGAGCGTTCCTTCAAGCAGCGTTTTATGCCGGACGTGCTGGAGAAGACCTTTTCCGACTTCACCTATGACGCCAAACGCCGCGCTGCCAGGGAGGAGCCGCTGGTCGATATGGGCCTGCTCTCCCGCGCCGAGCGATACTACACGGCCAACAGTCTGGAGGGACTCTACCGCGACTGCTGGGTCGCCTCGCAGGAGATCGCCTGCGGCGGCGTCTATTCCGACCACTACGCCAGTCACCGCGTCAAGGTGCGCGGGCAGTGGCTGACCATCCGTCTGAACTTCGATTTCCAGGGGACCCTGATTCTGGAGGGCAGAAACACCAAGAACCGCTTCAGCCACCGCGCGCTGGCCGGGAGGATGGCGGAGCTCGTGGTGGACCATCCGGAGCTTGCCGCGCAGTTCGTCTGCTATACGGACAACGTGGAGGACGCCAGAGCCCTGCTGACCGTGGAAATGGCGGACAAGCTGCTCTCAATGCTGGACCGATACCCCGATCTTTGCGTTTTCTTCCGCCAGGGCAGCATGCACGTTCTGATCCGCCGCCGCTCCTTCAACCGCCGCTGGGAGCTGGCCTGTCCGTTCTGCTATCCTCAGCTCCGTCGCGAGGCCGCCCGTCTGTACGGCCCGCTCCTGGATTTCACGGACCTGCTTCTGGAATAAACCGGGTCCGCGCCGCAATGCAATACCGATCCGAACAGGCCCGCCGGTCACGGCGGGCCTGTTTTGCGCTGCGCTCCGGTTTTTGCAAAAAGACGGTTGCCTTTTCGGAGTATTGTGGTATAATCCAAGCAGAACAGGAAAGGAAGCGGCCTCCGGCCGCAGATCGACATGAAAACCTCAATTGGATTCATCCTCTTTTTTGCGCTGACAGCGGTTCTGCTTGCGGCGGTTCTGGAGCTGGGGCGGAATACGCTCTGGGGCTGGGGTCTGTTCGTGCTCGGCCTGGCAGCCTACTTCATCCTGCGCGGGACCGTCCTGGCCGAGCGCAGCTTCCTCTGGCGACTTCTCGGCTTCGCCGGTTTTCTGCTTGTGTTTTTCGCCGTGTTCAAGCTGTCCGCGCCGCCGGTGCGGGCCGTTCCCGCGGTCCGGGTCAAGAACCCGAAGCCGACCGGCGTGATCACCGTTGAACAGGGAAAGCTGCAAGGCGTCTGCAACGCAGACGGCTCCGTGGAGGTCTTTGCCGGGATCCCCTATGCCAAGCCGCCGGTTGGAGAGCTGCGCTGGAAGGAGCCGCAGCCGCCCGAGCCCTGGGAGGGCGTGCGCGTCTGCGATACCTTCGCGCCGATGTCCATGCAGACCCGGAACAGCCCGATCTTTGACTCCCTCTCCGAGATCGCGGTTTACCACACCTTCCGCATTACCCCGGACGACAACTGGATCGCGCCGATGAGTGAGGATTCCCTCTATCTGAACGTCTGGAAGCCGGCGGGCGAGGTCTCGGGTCTGCCCGTACTGGTCTACGTCCACGGCGGCTCTCTGACCAGCGGTCAGGCGTGGTACGATCAGTATAACGGCGAGGCCATTGCCCGCGAGGGCGTGGTCGTGGTCAACTTTGCGTACCGGCTGAACGTCTTCGGCTTCTATGCGAACGAGGCTCTGGCTGCCGAATCCCCCAACGGGACCACAGGCAACTACGGCCTGCTTGACCAGATCCAGGCCTTGAAATGGGTGCAGCAGAATATCTCGGCCTTCGGAGGGGACCCGAACCAGGTCACGCTTGCCGGAGAATCCGCCGGCGCGTCCTGCGTCAACGCCCTCTGCGTCTCGCCGCTGAGCAAGGGTCTGTTTCAGCGCGCGATCGCCGAATCCAGCGGCGTCACGGCAAAGGTCCCCTATCACACCTTCCGAACGCTGGAAAGCGCCCTTAAAATGGGCCGCGACATTCAGGCGGAGTTTCAGGCCGCCGATCTGTCCGCGCTCCGCGCCGTGCCTGCAGAGGACCTGGTCCGAACCAAATTCACGAACAGCGCGATGACCGTGGACGGCTGGGCGATCACGGAGCAGCCCTATCTGACCTATGAGAAGGGCGAAAACCACGAGACCGCCCTGCTCCAGGGCTACAACGTCCACGAGGCCGACCTCTTTGCAATGACGGCCCGGGTCAACGCCGAGAACTACGTCGAACAGCTCCGCCCGCTCTACGGGTCCTGCGCCCAGCAGGCAGCCGAGCTGGTTCCGTCCAGGGAGCAGGAGCCGTTCTACAAGTGCGTCATCGACCGGGGCGGCAGCGCGAAGGGCGCCTATGACGAGGCCGTCTCCGCCGCCTGGTTCAGCTACAGCCACTACCGCTGGGCCAGGCTGCTGGAGCCGCAGGGCGTTCCGGTTTATACCTACTATTTTACGAAGGACAACCGGGGCATGGGCTGCCATCACGCCGGAGAGCTTCCCTACTTCTACGGCTGTCTGGACGCCCATCCGCAGAATTACGACGAGACGGACCGCGTCCTGTCCGCGCAGATGCTCCAATATTATGTCAACTTTATCAAGACCGGCGACCCGAACGGCAGCGGTCTGCCGGAATGGCAGACCGACGCTGCCTCCGGCGGCAAGGTGCTGGAGCTTGGCGCACAGGTGCGGATGATCGAGGACCCGCATCTCGGCCTGCACGAGCTGCTGGACCAATACCAGGACGGGCTGGAATAAAGCTGCATACGCATAAAAACCGCCGAAGCCGGCGGTTTTTTGCTGTCTTGGTCGCTTATTTCTTCAAGGAGCAGGTTCGGATGTGGTCGCGGAGCTCTGCGCCCCCGCGCAGGTAGCGAAGCAGGATCTCCGCACAGGCACGGCTGTCGCTTCCCGCATGGTGGTGGTCCAGGTCGATGCCGTACCGCGCGCAGAGATCGTTCAGCTTATGGCTGACACCGGGCAGAATGCGCCGACCCATCTGGACGGTACAGACGTAACGGACGTAAGGCTTCCACACGATCCCGTAATCCCGCAGGCATTTTCGCAGGACGCCCAGATCGAACACAGCGTTATGCGCAACGAGCAGGCCGTTGGAGAGGATCGGTTCGATTCTCTCCCAGATCTCCGGGAAGGTCGGCGCGTCGCAGACCGTTTCCTCGCTGATCCCGGTCAGCAGGGTGTTGAAATAGTCAAAATAGGTTTCAGGATCGACCAGAGAATAGAAGGAATCCTGAATCTCTCCGTCCTCGATCACCGTGATCCCGATGGCGCTCATCCTCCGATTTTCCCGATTCGGCGTCTCCACGTCGAAGGCAACAAAGCGTGACATAACCATTCCTCCTTTCGGCGCAGGTCTATCATACCACAGGGATCGGGCAATTTCCACTCTTTTCGCAAACAATCGCGCCCGGTTCGTCCGGGCGCGATCGTTTGCGCGTTTTTTGGATGGAACGGCGTCCTGCGGACGCTTATACGACGGAGGGCTCGGTGAAGAGATTGCCCTCTGCAAAGCGGGAGAGCTTGAGGCGGGAGGCGTCGATGGTGGGCTCCATGCCGAGAATCATCTCAGACATGACGGTTCCGGTGACAGGACCGAACATGAAGCCGTGACCGCTGAAGCCGACGGCGACGTAGAAGCCCTCGACGCCCTCGACCTTGTCATAGATGGGCTGACGGTCCGGAGACATGTTGTAAAGTCCCGCCCATTGACGGATGACGCGCAGCTTGCCGATCGCCGGCAGCACCAGGTCGATCGTCTTCGCCATTTCCTCCAGGAAGTGCCACGAGGAGGTCCTTCGAAGATCCCTGGGCTCGGAGGAATCGCTGCGGCCCATGATGAACGAGCCGTGCGGCGTCTGCTGGACGTACAGGTTCAGGTTGAACGCCATGACCATCGGATCCTGCATGGGCTCGACGGGCTCGGTG
>JAEEGG010006567.1_pt1 | contig 27234 bp, 25 predicted proteins | sample 9134161 | NCBI WGS metagenome assembly JAEEGG01 (sample SAMN16246543, study PRJNA631951) | gut metagenome | biome: gut microbiome; feature: rumen; material: CR-attached | host: Bos | place: Iran: Karaj | collected 2018-10 | reverse complement strand
GGAATGTGTGAACCTTTTCAGGAATATGACAACAATTTCAGAATGATGTCAACAAAGCCAGTTTAATAACAACCAAAAACTGTAAACTAAAATCAGGAAAAGACAAAAAGAGTTTTCAAAAAACTCATCACTCGTCACCCATAACGCTGTAAGTCATTGTAGCATTGTAGCTTACAGCGCTAATTCACCCTATACCACTCGTCACCCCACTCATCACCAAAATCATTGTATCTTATTGAGGATATGGATATTACACACGCATTTCACTCCCCATTCACTCGTCACCATAAAAAAGGTGACGAGTGAATCAGCCTTGCAACTTATTCTATATCAAAATGATATGCCATATAATGGTGATGAGTGGGTGACGAGTGAAACGAAATGAATCACCGCTGTAATTCTCTGATGCACTTATTGTTACAGCGATATGGGTGACGAGTTGACGAGTAATGTAAAAATTCTGTTTTTCTTTCTGTAAAAGTGAGCAATATAATTCGAAGGCTGTTATGCCTCCGTTGATCCTTCGCTATGCCTTCGTTTCACCTTCGCTTCAAGTCCGTTTCAAGTCCGTTCATAACAATGGGACTTACATGGGATTTGCAAGGGACTTACATCGGAGTTACTTGGCAATCACTCCTATCTGTTATTTATATCAAGAATTAGAGAGATTAAGATTGGGAGTTTCATGACAGAGAGAAAAAAAATCGGCTTACAACCTTGAAGATTGCAAGCCGATGTATATTTATTATTGTATAATTTTAGAACTTATAGCCTACTGTGAAGGAGATTGCGCTGTAAGAACCATCCTTACTATCATGAACCTTGCCCAGGCCAATATTATAACGAGCATCGAATACGAAACTGTTAAACTCATAAGAAACACCTACAGGGACAGAGAAGAATGTTGACTTATATAAGTCCTTCACTTTCACACTCGTAACTCCAAAATCGTATTCGTCATAACCATCGAACTTAGCAGTTGAAAGAAAATTCAAAGCAATACCAGCCTTAACAGCAAGACCTGGAGCTACGTAGTAGTTTGCTGTTACAGGAACATTGAAATAGTAGTTGCTCCAAACCAAATCTTCTGTGTCACCTTTTAATGAAGTTACAACCTCCTGACTGATATTATAGCCAGTAAAGTTCAAGCCAAGAGCAGCACCGAACTTGTCGTTTACCATATACATACCCTCAACACCAGCAGTAAGAGCAAAACCGCCATCTTTACCTTTACCCCAATCGCCAGAAGGAGTGGTGTAAGTGAAACCTACGTTTGGCTGCAATGTGAATGAACCAGCCTCTGACTATGCAGATACAGACAAAGCAATAAAAGCAGTAGCAATAATGGTTAATAATTTTTTCATGATTTTTTAATAATTAATTGATTTAATGTATGTTCCTACTCTATTAAAAGATTTTCGGATTCCTCTTGAATATTAGCTAAATGACTTGGAGGTTATGGGTCAGAGGGGACCGCTTCGTTATAAGCATTCTTAACCTAAAAACCTGAATACATTAGAACCTTTTTTGAAAATTCCGAGTGCAAAAGTATGCTATTATCTACAGACTACCAAAAATTTTAGGAAAAATAAACAAAAATACGCACCTATTAAGTGAAAAGTGAATAGTGAAAAGTGAAAAATACTTAATACAGGTAGCCACCAGAACGAAATATGCACACAAGGGCGTTAGCCAGTATTATTCATTATTCACTATTCATTATTCGTTTCTACTTCACCCCCATAAACAGATTAAACACCTGTTCGCTTGTCTTTTGCTTGAAGCGTGAACGGCGCTTGCGAAGCGTAGCCTCACTTGTCTTGGTGATGATGGAGGCGGTGGCGTTGTTGCACCCTACGAAGATGAGCAGGGCATAGATGCACTCGTCCTCTGTGAGTTCGGGATAGGTGGCAACGAGTTTCTGCAACGGGTCGATGAACACCTCTAGGATGCTGTCGATGAGCGGCAGGCGCTCTTCGTCGGGCAGGTAGTTCTTGTCGGTGTGGTATCGCAGCTGTCGGAGCTTGGGGTATGCAGGACGTGCGAGGAATATCTCTTTCAACACCTTAAACTGCTCAAGGTAGAGCATGGAGAGGTTCTCTTCTTTCTCTTCGGTCCATTCAACCTCTTCGCCCTGCCCTTCCCCCGTGGATGGAGAAGGGAGATCTGCACCAGTCTCTTCCTTATGAGCGCTTGCATGTTTCTTCACCTGCTCCTCGCGTACTACTCGGAGGTTGAGGGCTTCCATTCTGCGCTGAAGGCTTTCCATGCGACGCTTGTTACGGAACGTCATGAGGATGAACAGGAGTCCGAAGATGACTATCATGCCAAGCACGACGACAAGCCAGTGGGTGCGCTGAAGTCGGAGGTCGTTGGAGTATCTCTCACGCTGATGGCGCTCCGTAACGCTTTTGAGGTCTTCGCGCTCGTGCTCTTCGAGGTACTGCCCCATATAATTTATAGCGGAATCGGCATAGATACATGCGTCTTTGTGATGATTCAGATGCTTCTCTGCATAAAACCACCTTATATATAGTTTCGCGATAGCCTCATAGTCGTTGGGGTCGTGCATTGGAAGGCTCTTGCGGATGGCTGCGATGCAGGAGTCCCATTGCTCCTTGAACTCAAAGCATCGTGAGCGGTTGTAGTAATACTTGGCGCGGTCGGCCTGTTTCTGTGCAGGCACGCTGAATGAACGCTCGAACATGGCAAGAGCCTCATCGTATTTCTCCTGCCTGACAAGTATGGCACCGAGGTTGTTGTAGGCATCCATGATGTTCTTGTTGTCCTTCTTGGCAATGGCGAGCTCAAGCATCTTATTCCAGTAATATGCGGCGCTGTCGAATTTCAGAGGCTGGTCGGTAATGTAATAGCATGATGCGACGCGGTTATACGCGCCCAAGCGGAGGGAGTCGTTGTCGATATCCTTCATAGCCGCCACCGCTTTCTTGGCGTAGTCGAGCGATTTCTCGTTATAATCCAGCATCCAATACATGCGTGATATGCGCTCGTATGTCTTCACGAGAAGTTCGGTAGGCTTGCTCTCATCCTGAAGCGCCAGGGATTGCAGAAGCATATCGGTAGCCTCGTTAAGTGAATCGGGGTTCTTGGATGCTATAAATCCTTCTTTATACAATGCCTCTGCCTCCTGCATTCTGTTTCCGCATGAAAACAGCGACAGGAAGAAAAGGGATACTACGCCTAAGAAAACAATCTTATTACTCATGATAGTGTGCAAAGTTACTTCTTTTACCCCGAAAAAGCGAAAGATTCGCGTTATTTTTCAGAAAAAAGGGACGAAATGCGTGACGAAAGCGTGACTTTACCATTCGTCACAACCTTGTCACGACATTTTCTTGGTTATTTTGCAAGATATTAGTAATTTTGCAGCAAGAAATAAAACCCCTTTCTGCCCTACGGGCATCTTTGACTTTCCTCTTCGAGCCGTCGATCTCTTCGACATTCCCCGTGGAGGGGCAAGAAAGTGAGACCCCTACCTGTCCTGCGGACATCCTCCCCCGTGGAGGGGGAAGAGGAGAGACCCCTTTCTGCCCTACGGGCATCTTTCCCCATGAAGGGGCAAGAGGCTGGCGCAGAAAAAGCGTTCAATAAAAAGGGGCCCCATTCGCAAAAAATTGTAATATCCCTCCTGCCCCTTCACGGGGAAGGATGCCCGCAGGGCAGGAAGGGGTCGCAAGTTATATATATTTATATGAAAAGAATAATATTCGGAATTATCATCCTTGCCATAGGTGTAATGATGATGGCAAAGGCATTAGGGTACGACTATTTTGACTGTATCCTTGAAGCTGACTGGAAGAAGTTCATCATTCCAGGTATAGTGTTATTGATTGGATTGAGATTGGTTTTCAGTTCATCAAACGGGCATGAGCACAGCACGAATATGAAGTTGTGCGAGGTGCCTGAAGTGGAAGAAGGTGAGCCAATGAAAATCTCGGTTGCATTTGCAGGTAATGCCTACAACTTCAGAGACGAGAATTTCCATGGTGCGAAGATTGATGCCTTCTTCGGCGGTGTGAGCATGGACTTGCGTAGTGCAAACATTCAGGACGGAAGTGTGCTGGACGTTCACACACTTTTCGGCGGAGTGGAACTGAAACTGCCTCAGAACATCTGTCTTCAGGTTGACAGCTCCTGCTTCCTTGGCGGGGTAAGCAATAAACACCCACATTGTCAGGACAAGGATGCAAAACGCCTTACCATCAAGGCAAACTGCATGGTAGGCGGCATTGAGATACAATGCTAATAAAAGGTATAGCTTAGACCCCCTAAATCCCCCTGCATAGGGGGACTTTTTTTTAGTCAGAAAAGGAGCAAGTATTTACTCCCAAAACTTTTGTCAGTAAAAACGTGTCAACAAATCGTGTCAAGCGGTGTCAACTTTTGGTGTCAACTTTTCAAATTCTCGCTCAAATAATAAAACCGTACTCCATTATAATAATATAATAGAATACGGTCTAATTATCTGTGCAGCAATTGATTGGGATAAAAATAAGGTTGATTCAAAGTCTATGGTAAATCAGACTTAAAACCTTGTTTTTATTCCCACTCAGTATTACTTGTGGATTGAGAACCAGTATGTTATATACATTTTTCTATAAAGTGGTGTCATATAGGGGTGTTACCTCTTGTGCATTGTAAAGATCTATATTCTTCTACAATTCATCATTATTCCACTATTAAACGATTCTTTTCTTCAGAACCACTAAAATTGGTTGAACTAATACATCCAAGGTTTCCTATCATAAAACCTGATTCTGGTGTTTCATATAACCAAATGTTCTTGCCATATCTTTACACCTTACTTATATACAAACTAACTTCTTAACCCTCTGTACAGATGACATGGACTTGCCAGAGAGTTTAGCCACATCCCTCATAGTTTAGTTCTTCCTAAGTAGAGTGATGACTTCCTTGTACTCATTCATCTTCTGTTCATTGGTCTTTACAGAACCTTTTGGTCTTCCAAGCCTTCCACCATTCTCAATGTATCTCTTTCTACCAGAGTTCAACCTGAACTGAATGTTCTCCCTTTCAAGTTGTGCACATGTAGAGAGGGTGGCTAACATGATTGGTGCAAATAGTGAAGGTTTACCATTGTCATCCAATAGTGTCATCTGTTCTTTCTGTAAATAGAGGTTGATTTGGTTATCCACTAAAGACTTGATTGTTTCAAGTACCTCAAATGCATTTCTTCCAACCCTTGACAACTCACTACAAAGAAGTATTACATTGGTGTCATTTTCCTTTACCAAGGTCTTACAATGCTCAATTGCTTCTTGTAGTGCAGGTCTGTCAGTATTCTTCTTTGCACCAGAGATATGCTCTGTATAGGTCTTCACCAAGTCATACTCTTTGTAGGTTGCATAGTCTGTCAAGTCCTTCACTTGTCTATCTGTATTCTGTCTATACTCAAGACTTCCAGAACTGCTAACCCTTGCATATATGATTGCTTTTATTTTGTTCATAATGTATTCAAAAAAGTAGTTGTGTTCAAATTATTCAAATTAATCTACCAATCTCCCCAATCTCTCCCAATATCCTCTAACCCTTTGTATTCAGTTAATTCTTAGAATAAATGGAGTACAAAGGTTAGGAGAATATAGGGAGAAAAAGGGAGTCTTGGTTGACTTTTCTGAATATTTTGAATACAATCACTTTTTTGAATACAAGACTATGGACAAGACCAAAGCAATCATCTATGCAAGGGTGAGTAGTTCTGGAAGTTTGGAATACAGGCAGAACACAGATAGACAAGTGAAAGACTTGACTGAGTATGCTTCTTATAAGGGGTATGAGTTAGTGGAGGTGTATAATGAGCATATCTCTGGATCTAAGAAAAATACAGAAAGGGCAGTATTGGTTGAGGCTATAAACAAATGTAAGGAACTATCAGAGGTTAGTGAGAGTAAAGTTATTCTTCTTTGCAGTGAGTTGTCAAGATTGGGTAGAAATGCATTTGAAGTCTTGGACACCATTAAAACTTTGGTGGACTTTGGCATCAATTTATACTTACAGAAGGAGCAAATGACACTCCTTGATGACCAAGGGAAACCAAGCCTGTTTGCTCCTATCATGTTGGCTACACTCTCAACCTGTGCTCAATTGGAGAGAGAGAACATTACCTTCAGACTCAATTCTGGGAGAAAAAGATATGTAGAAAGTGGTGGCAGATTGGGTAGACCCAGAGGGTCAGTAAAGACCACAGAACAGAAGATGGAGGAATATAAGGATGTTATAACTCTACTAAGAAAGAATTATACTATGAGGGATGTTGCCAAGTTATCTGGCAAATCTATATCATCAGTTCAGAGAGTAAAAAAGTTAGTTGGTATAATATAATAATGTATATAGTATGTCAAGACCATTTGGATACAGGAAAAGTCTGGTGGACTACAAGAAACAATATGCCCACCTAATCCCCATTCTATTGATGGGACTGAGTTTAAGGAAGACTGCTTATGAATGTAAGTTGTCAGTTAATACAACAAGAAAAATAAGGAGGATGTTTCTAGGTTATTAGATATGAGTGTAATTGGTTATGTAATAACAGCCATAGGAACATTAGTGTTTACATGGTTGCTTGATATGGTAAAGACCAAGATATCAGACAAAATCTCTTACTATCAGTGGAGAAGTATATTAGATATTGGTTATATTACAAGGATTAGGTTTTATGAAAGAATCTCTTGGTTAAATTGGTTAAGGTGGTTTAATAGGTTTTGGTGGTTCAGATAACCAATAAGAAGAGCATCCAACTGGGACCACTATGACTAAATAATATAGTTTAACTATCTGGTAATCAGAGCTGAGCATTCATGGAGTGGGAGTAAAAATTCACTCTTTTTGCAACCATTGCTACCAATTTCAAAATGGTTGTAAATAAGTGAATTTGAAACCATAACTGCAATATTACCAAATAGTTAAGCCACTATGCAGATGCTTTGTTGTCTGATAGTGGTTTAATTGTTTTTTGGATTGTAGGAGACTCTATACCAATCCATCATCTTCAAATGGTTTCTTAATTTTGAAGAATTCTTCAGCCATCATTACTGCATTTTCCTCTGCTGATACTTTGATATATTTAAGGAAATTGCTCTCTGTGGTATGCCCAGTTAGTCTCATGATTGCTATTGTAGGGAATCTCCTTTTATACATGTTTGTAGCAAATGACCTCCTGCCAGTATGCATACCCACCAATTGATATTTCTTGTATATAAGAGTAGAGACCTTTCCACCCCTATTTTCCACCATCCTAACCTCATCATCTATGCCTGCAAGTCTGGCACACTGCCTCAAATGTTCTATTGTATGACCTCTATCACAAAGCCTTGGAAACACCCCATTATACTTATTGTAGAGGGCAAGAACCATAGGATGCATTGGTATTACTACTTGGTGTTTTGTCTTTTCTGCTGTGGTTGAAATAGTCTTTGCTTTTATATCAAAAGTAGCCTTTTCAAGTCTATTGATATCACTTCTCCTTAATCCTGTCCAACAAGCAATTATGAACAAATCTCTTGTCTTCTCTATTGTGGACTTAGCATCTATTTCTCCAGCCTTAATAAGAGAAGGTACATCAAGCAGATATATCTTTTTTATCTCATCTTCTGTTAGGTAGATGGCATCTGTTTCATTGCACTTTCCTTTTAGGGATTTATATGAATCACCAAACTCAAAACCTTCTGCTTTGGCTGCATTTAGTAGTGGTTTCAGCACCCCATAGGTTGCATACACAGTGTTCTGCTTGTAGTTCTTTACAGAATAGCACCAGTCTGTAAACTGCTGGTCAAAATTCTTAGATGTGAATGTAGAAAAGGTGTCTGGGAGTCTCTTATCTTTGATAAAATCTGATAGTCTCTTAATAACAGTCCTTTGGTGTATCTTTGTCCTTTCACCAATATACCTACCAGTGTGGTTATCTATCCTTTTCTGCTCAATGTAGTGAGAAAAGAATTCAATAGGAGACATCTTTAATATCTGACTTTCATTCTTTTTTACATCAGTTATATCTGATATGGCTGAATGAATAGAGGCTAATAAATCACTGTCAGGAATAGATGAATTGTAGATTCTACTTGCAGTTTCTACTATCTCATCTAACATCCTATTAACTTCCTCACAATGCTTATTTTCTCTATTAGAGAACTTCTCTTTACTGGTGAAGCACCTCTGCTTATCTTTATCAAAAGCAGATGTTATTACATTCTGTTGGGTGCTTATTCTCAGCTTTCTCCCATCCACTCTAATGATAGCCATTAGTAGTGATTTCTCCTTAAATGGGGTCTTTAAATTGAAATTTATTGTCAAACTCATACCTGCAATTATTACCAATAGTAAATGTTCTTTATTTGTGTCTAAATGGTGGTCCAAAGGTGTCCTTTTTGGTGGTCCTTTTCCTCCATACCCCCAAAAACCAATTAAACCACTATCAGACAACAAAGCATCTGCATAGTGGCTTAACTATTTGGTAATATTGCAGTTATGGTTTCAAATTCACTTATTTACAACCATTTTGAAATTGGTAGCAATGGTTGCAAAAAGAGTGAATTTTTACTCCCACTCTATCGTTGCAGGTGGTTTTGAAGAGATGTCGTAGCAAACGCGGTTAACACCCTTCACCTTATTGATAATCTCGTTAGAGCACTTAGCCATGAAGTCGTAAGGCAGATGTGCCCAGTCGGCTGTCATAGCATCGGTAGAGGTAACGGCACGGAGAGCTACTGGATGCTCGTAGGTGCGCTCATCACCCATAACGCCTACGGAACGAACGGTTGAGAGGAGGATTGTGCCTGCCTGCCATATCTGGTCGTAGAGGCTTACCTCTATCTCGCCATCCTTCATATCGGCAGGAACACCAGCTGCGAGAACGGCACGTGCCTGTTCGCCAGAGAGCTTTGTCTTGTACTCACGAAGTCCGCGGATATAGATATCGTCGGCATCCTGAAGGATACGTACCTTCTCAGGAGTGATGTCGCCAAGGATACGAACGGCAAGACCCGGTCCTGGGAACGGATGACGTGTGATAAGGTGCTCTGGCATACCCATAGAACGACCTACACGACGAACCTCGTCCTTGAACAGCCACTTCAAAGGCTCACAGAGCTGAAGGTGCATCTCCTTTGGAAGACCGCCTACGTTATGGTGTGACTTGATTACCTTACCTGTGATATTGAGAGACTCGATGCGGTCAGGATAGATAGTTCCCTGTGCGAGCCACTTTGCGTCCTTGATTTTCTTAGCCTCAGCGTTGAACACCTCAACGAAGTCACGACCGATGATCTTACGCTTCTGCTCTGGGTCAGAAACGCCAGCGAGGTCAGAGAAGAATTTCTCGCTTGCATCAACACCTATCACGTTAAGGCCGAGACACTTGTAATCTTCCATTACATCACGGAACTCGTTCTTGCGAAGCATACCATGATCAACGAAGATACATGTAAGGCGGTCGCCGATAGCCTTGTTGAGGAGTACGGCAGCAACGCTTGAGTCAACACCTCCAGAAAGGCCGAGGATGACACGGTCATTACCTACCTGAGCCTTGAGTTCGGCAACTGTTGTCTCTACGAATGAGTCAGCGCTCCAAGCCTGCTTTGAGCCACAGACATCAACCACGAAGTTCTTGAGCAACTGTGTGCCCTGAACTGAATGGAACACCTCTGGGTGGAACTGAACTGCCCATACTGGCTGAGTCTTGCTTGCGTAAGCTGCATACTTCACGTTAGCAGTACTTGCGATGCACTCGAAGCCCTCTGGGATAGCCGTGATGGTATCGCCGTGGCTCATCCATACCTGTGAGTTGTCGTCAAAGCCCTTGAAGAGGATGTTGCTCTTGTCGATGAAACCGAGGTTGGCACGACCATACTCGCGAGAGTCAGCCTTCTCAACCTTGCCACCGAGGGTGTGACTGATAAACTGGGCACCGTAGCAGATGCCGAGAACTGGCAGACGGCCCATGAAGCGGTCAAGGTTTACCTTGAATGCCTCTGGATCATGCACAGAATAAGGAGAGCCGGAAAGGATAACGCCGATAACGTCCTTGTCATCCTCCGGGTACTTATTGTAAGGCATGATTTCACAGAACGTGTCAAGCTCACGAACACGACGTCCAATGAGCTGAGTGGTCTGACTGCCAAAGTCTAAGATGATAATTTTCTGCATAAATTAAGCCTAACCAAGCCTTCCCAAAGGGAAGGATGTTTTATACATCATTTCGCTTACGAAGACTTGATTGATATTAATTGATTGTTTTTAAAAATTCAAAAGCATTGTCAAGAGTGTCGAGCTTTCCTACATCAAGAAGTTGCAAGTCTGATTTCAGATAGCCCTTTATCTTCCTCTCTGCACAGCGGTTGAGGTAGAAGTCTATGATTGGGAATTTCTCCGGCCATTGCTCCATATCGGCAAATAAGCGCGGAGAGAAAGCGTGGATGCCGGAGAAGGCAAGACCCCTCCCCCCGCCCTCCCGAGGGAGGGAGCCGGAAGGCGAAAAGGCAAATTTGCTTTGAACCGCTTCTTTATCTCCGCTTAGGGCGGCGATTTCAGAATAAGGGCTTTTCACTTCGCCTGTCTCGATATTTGTCCAGCCGACGAGATTCATGTCATCATCGAAGAGGAGGTAGCGTTTTGTCTTGCGCTCGCTTACCAAGAGCATGGCATCGGCATCGCCAATATTATCGTAGAAAGCACCGAGATCCACATTTGAGAGGATATCCACATTATGAATCAGTATCGGGGCATCAGCATTGAACAAGGCTTGCGCCTTACGGATGCCGCCACCAGTCTCAAGCAGTTGCTCTGACTCATCGGAGATGCTGATTTTCACGTCATAATGCGATTGCAGGAGGCTGAGGAAATTACAAATCTGAGCCGATTTATGATGCACGTTGACAACCACGTTCCTGATGCCGGCATCAAGCAGTCGTTCAAGAACAATCTGAAGCAGAGGCTTGTCCCCTACAGGCACCAAAGCCTTAGGGATAACATCGGTTAGCGGTTTAAGACGGGTACCCATCCCTGCCGCAAAAATCATTGCTTGCTTCATTTTCTTATGGTTGAAAATTTGGTTAAAAGTTGAAAAGATGAAGGATGAGAGTTTATTACTATCAAAGTTAATTCCATCAAACCCTATTCCTTATTCTTCCATCCCTATTCCATTGGGATGCAAAGTTTATCTTCGCACAAAGAAAAAATGCGTGTCAGCCCTCAAGGCTGGCGCATGGCCTTTTGATTTTCTGCCGTGCAAAGTTATGAAAATAAATCGAGAAAATGACATTCTTTTATAAAAAAGTCATATAAAATAGGTAATTTACATAACAAACTTAAAAATACCGGATAAAGATTTGCATATTTTCCTAAATGTTTGTAACTTTGCACCCTGTAAAAAGAGCATACTTTTAAAAACATCCAAGGTTGCAATAACCGCCCTTATTTTTCAAATTCATTTTATTCACGTGAAATGAACTTTCGCTGCACAGTAAATCCGTAGCGCGGTTATTTCAAATTTTTTCTTAGTTATTTTTTCAAAAATGAAGAAATCTATCTCTGATATGCTTAGTCGTAAAGGCATTCAGCCTATAAGCATGCTTACCGCATACGACTATCATACAGCTTGCACAATTGATGAAGCGGGGGTTGATATGATTCTCGTTGGCGATTCTCTGGGTAACGTGATGCTGGGTTATGAGAATACCCTTGCTGTTACCGTTGACGACATGATTCATCATGGAAAGGCTGTTTGCCGAGGCGCGAAGAACGCTCTCGTGGCTATCGATATGCCTTTCATGTCGTATCAGGGCTCTGTGTATGATGCCGTTATGAATGCCGGTAGGATTATGAAGGAAACCAACTGTCAGGCCGTGAAACTTGAGGGAGGTGTGGAATATGCCGACCGTATCAAGGCTATCGTACAGGCAGGTATTCCTGTAATTGCCCATATAGGACTCACCCCTCAGTCGTTTAACACGCTCGGAGGCTATAAGGTTCAGGGCAAATCGCTTGAGGCAGCAAGGAAACTCATTTCAGATGCTCAGGCAGTTTGCGAGGCTGGTGCTTTTGCCATCACACTTGAATGTGTTCCGGCAGCACTTGCATCAAAGATTACCGAACTCGTTCCAGCCCTCACCATAGGTATTGGAGCAGGCAACGGTTGCGACGGTCAGGTGCTTGTGTATCAGGATATGCTTGGCTATGCCGACGACTTCACGCCAAAGTTCGTGAAGCGATATGCAAACCTCCACGAAACCATGCTTGAGGCATTCAAGCAGTACAAAGCAGATGTGGAGTCAAGAGCATTCCCTGCACAAGAACACACATTCGCTATAAGCGAAGAGATTTTAAATAAACTCTATTAAATTAAAAATTAACAATTAACATGCCTTTCGCACTCCGACTCCCTCTCTACGGGAGAGGGCGGGGGGGCGAGGCCATGGTTGCCAAATATTATGAAAGTAGTAAAAACAGTTAAAGAGGTAAGAGAGATCGTATCAGAATGGCGTAAAGAGGGACTCACAGTAGGCCTTGTTCCTACCATGGGTTACCTTCATGAAGGTCATCAGAGTCTGATTGTGAAGTCAGTCAGCCAGAATGACCGTACTGTCGTGTCAGTATTCGTAAACCCAATTCAGTTTGGTCCTAACGAGGACTTTGAGGCATATCCACGCGATATGGAACACGATAAGGCACTCGTAGAGAAGGCTGGCGGCGATTTAATTTTCAATCCTGAGCCATCAGAGATGTACCCTGGTCATTTCACATCTTTCATCGACACAACAGAGACCACCGAATTGCTCTGTGGTGCTGTTCGTCCTATACATTTCCGTGGCGTCTGCACAGTTGTAGGCAAGCTCTTCAACATCGTTTGTCCTGACCGCGCATATTTCGGACAGAAGGACGCACAGCAGTTGGCTACTATCCGCCGTTTCGTTCGCGACCTTAACTTCCCTATCGAGATCATCCCTTGCCCAATCGTTCGCGAGGCTGACGGTCTGGCGAAGTCAAGCCGTAACACATATCTCTCAACAGAAGAGCGTCAGGCTGCCCTTATCCTCTCTAAGAGTTTGAAGAAGGGCAAGGAGGCAATAGAGGCAGGTGAGAAGAACGCCAAGAAGATTATCGAGATCATCAAGACAAATCTTGAGACCGAGCCACTTGCACGTGTTGACTATGTTGAGGTTGTTGATTTCGAGAACATACAGCGCGTTGACACCATCTCAGGCGAGACACTCGTTGCCATTGCCGTTTATATCGGCAAGACAAGGTTGATTGATAACTTTATCACAAAATAACATTTACAATGTACAATTTACAATGAGGCATTGAGTCATATATTGTGTAGTACAGCCTTACTGCGCTAGCCAAATTGTACATTGTAAATGGTAAATGGTACATAAAATTATGGACATCACATTACTAAAAGCGAAGATCCACCGTGCAAAGGTAACACAGGCAGACCTCGACTATGTAGGTAGTGTTACGATAGATACAAAGTTACTCCGCGAGGCAGGTATTTTTGAATACGAGAAGGTGCAGATTGTTGATATCAATAACGGCAACCGTTTCGAGACATACACCATCGCAGGAGAAGAGGGCTCTGGCATCATTTGCCTTAATGGTGCTGCTGCCAAATGCGTGAGCGTTGGTGACAAGGTCATCATCATGGCTTACGCAAACATGACTCCACAGGAAGCTGCATCTCATAAGCCAACCGTACTTTTCGTTGACGACGATAACAACATCGTGCGTAAGGCTAATTATGAGAAGCATGGTAAACTAAACGAACAATAAGAGACCCACCCCCAGCCCCTCCCATAAAGGGAGGGGAGTAATTACATTTTCTAATTATGACATTCAATAACGATATTGCTAATAAGGTAGAAATACATACTACTCCCCGCCCTTTACTGGAGGGGCATAGGGAGGGTCTTTTATCCAATAAGACCATAGTCCTCGGCGTTACGGGCAGCATAGCAGCCTATAAGATAGCCAACCTTGCATCCATGCTTGTCAAGTTGCATGCCACTGTGCATGTCATCATGACAAAGAATGCGTGCAACTTCATCACGCCTATAACATTCGAGACTATCACTGGCAACAAATGCCTAGTAGATACTTTCGACCGCAACTTCGAGTTTAATGTCGAGCATGTGGCTCTTGCCAAGCGTGCCGACCTTTTCCTCGTTGCTCCGGCATCGGCTAACATCATCGGGAAAATTGCATCAGGCATCTGCGACGATATGCTCACCACCACTATCTTCGCAACAAAGGCTCCAAAGCTCATCGCTCCTGCTATGAACACGAATATGTGGGAGAATCCTATCCTTCAGGATAACCTCAAGAAGTTGGAGCACTATGGCTATAGCATTATACAGCCTGCTTCTGGCCGTCTTGCATGTGGCGATACTGGTAGCGGAAAACTGCCATCAGAAGAGACTCTTCTTCAGCATATCCTACTCGCTGTGGCTCATGAAAAGGACATGGAAGGTAAACGCATACTCATCACGGCAGGTCCTACGCAGGAATCTATCGATCCTGTTCGCTATATCACCAACCAATCTTCTGGCAAGATGGGCTATGCCATTGCCAAGATGGCGGCTTTGAGAGGCGCAAAGGTTACGCTCGTCTCAGGACCTGTAAACATACAGGCATTCGCAGGTATTGAGGTCGTTAATGTCATAAGTGCTGCGGATATGTATCGCGAAGTGACAAGCCGAAGTGCCGATAATGATATCATCATCATGTGTAGTGCGGTGGCTGACTATACCCCATCCCACTATTCCGACCAAAAGATGAAGAAGAAGGATGATGATATGTCAATTCCACTCACACGTACACAGGACATTCTCAAATATCTTGGCGAGAACAAGCCCAAAGGACAGATGCTCGTTGGCTTCTCAATGGAGACAGAGAATCTGATAGAGAACTCACGCGCAAAACTCATAAAGAAGAATGCGGACCTTATCTGTGCCAACTCCATTTCAGAAGGCATGACAGGCTTCGCAGTAGATACCAATCAGGTTACTCTCATCTCAAAGGAAGAGGTGAAGGTTCTTCCGCTTTGCTCAAAGGAAGAGACCGCAGAGTTAATCCTGAATGAAATAATGAAATAGCCTCTCCCCCCGCCCTCCCCCGTAGGGAGGGAGCCGGAAGGCAAAAGGCAATCCTCCAAATAAATGAACAAGAACAGCAATCCTCCATACACCTCCAGCTCCCTCCCTACGGGGGAGGGCGGGGGGAGAGGCCGACTGATCCTCGATATAGGAAACTCCACCGTCGTCATAGCATACTCTGATGCTGAGGGCAACATAAAGGATATATGGCGCTTGAAGACTATCAAGGGCGAGACTATCAGTTTCTTCCGTCGCGAATTGCGTGCCGCCCTCTATAATTTCGGTCTGCTGAAAAAAGACGGGACATTAGAGAAAATCGACAACATCGTGATATCATCTGTAGTACCTGAAATCAATGACAAGGTAACACAGGCTATCATCGACGTTACTGGCGTTACGCCTCATTTCTTCAGCCTCGACGATGCCATGAAGGTCATCAACATACAGATAGAATCACCTTCACAGCTTGGCAAGGACCGTCTTGCAGATGCCATAGGCGCTCTTTGCTACTATGGTGCTCCGGCTATCGTTATTGATATGGGAACAGCGACCACGATAGGAGTTATCAACGATAATGGCGACTTTATCGGAGGAATGATAATGCCAGGTGTCAAGACTTCACTCAAGGCACTCAGTACCAAGGCATCACAACTCCCTACTATCAACATCGAAAAGCCCCGCCACTTTATCGGGCGCAACACCCTTGAGTGTATGCAAAGCGGTATCATCTACGGAACGGCATCCATGATTGACGGTATGATTGACCGTATCATTCCTACTCTCGGAAAAGATGTCAAGATTATTGCCACGGGAGGTAATGCCCACTACGTAATATCCTACTGCAAGCACGAAATTATTGTCGATAAATATCTTCAGTTCAAGGGAATAATGAAAGCCACAATTTAGTTCTTAATTCATAGTGCATAGTTCATAGTTGGTGGGCGAACGCAAACTATGCACTACAAACTATGAATTGTGAACTATGAATTATGAACTATGAACTATAAAATCGTTTTCCTCGGCTCGGGAAACCTTGCCACACATCTCTCCCTTGCTCTCAAGGCAGCCGGAGAGGACATAATACAGATTTTCAGTCGCACACAGGAGCATGCTCAGGCACTCGCCGACAAACTCCATTGTGATTCATGCGTCAGCATTAGTGATATCCGCACAGATGCTGACGTATATATCTTTTCCGTCAAGGATGATGCCCTACCAAATCTAATTACACAGCTTGCCGTTAAGCTCTCAGGCTCCCTCTCTACGGGAGAGGGCGGGGGGAGAGGCCATGTCCCCATTTTCCTCCACACCGCTGGAAGCGTGCCCATGTCCGTTTTTTCAGAAACTCTTCACTCTTCACTCTTCACTTTTCATTTTGGAGTTCTCTACCCTATGCAGACCTTCTCCAAGGACAGGAACGTGAAATTCCGCGAGATTCCATGTTTCGTAGAGGCTTGTGACAACGATACGTTGGAAGAAATAAAGGGAATTGCCTCAAAGGTATCTGACCATGTGTTGGAGATGTCATCAGAGAAGCGAAGGAAACTGCATTTAGCAGCTGTTTTTGCATGTAATATGGTAAACCATTGCTACCGTCTTGCAGAAAAGGTGTTAGAAGAAGAGGGTATTGATTTCTCACTCTATCTGCCACTTATACAGGAGACAGCCAACAAGGTCAAGGAACTATCCCCACGTCAGGCACAGACTGGTCCTATGGTGCGCTATGACAAGAAAATAATGGATGCCCAGATAGCCCTCATAAACGATGAGCGCACCCGTCAGATCTACCGTCTTATGGCAGATAGCATCCACGAGGATTCATCAAAATAATTCCAGTATATATTTTCAAACGCAGAGACGCAAAGACACAGAGCTATATAAACTTCGTGCCTTTGCGTCTTTGCGTTTTTATATATTAATCTCTTAATCTTTTAATTCCCTAACCTCTTCATCTTTCACAGAGTTTCCCTTTTCCAAACGGAAATATATGTAACTGATGAGGAATAGCAGAATGCCGGCAACAAGGAAACTTACAGGACGATAGAAAGCGTTGTCAAATACGATGTCGAAGAACAGCAGTTTGCCCACGCACAACATCGTCAGTACCAAGCCATAGAGTCGCATTCCCTTGAACTTAAAGCGGAATCCTGCGACAATAAACGCGATCGCAAGCAATATGCCAGCCAACGAAACGAGATATGAAACGGCAGAGAAACGATGCAGGATGACAATCAATGCCCAAGTGAACTTACCTCCATTATATATGCTTACCCAATGTTCCGGCCAATATTGCATCAGTCCATTTACTCGTTTCAGGTTGCTGACAGCCAACATAAGCGTTAACACCACGAGCAAGACGGTTATGACAGGCTCTGTGCCATCAATCAAGATAACGAAGCAGAGCGGTTCGTGACATGACAAGAGCAAGAATGTGCCCAACATCAATAAGACTTCATGAGCAGCGTTACAGATATTGTGAGAAAGCGGTTCCAATTCGCCACTTTGCGGATTGTAAGCGAAACGGAACACTCCACAAGCCAAGACAAACAACGCACATAATGCCCAACATTCCGCACCGTTCAGAATATCCAGTTCACCAAGCTTAAAGAAAAAGAGCAGTACCAATGCCGCCAGACACAGTTTGTCGTTCCGCGAATAATGGTGTACCGTCCAATAGACAAGCCATGCCAATCCTGCCAGATAAAGGCACCAAGCAAACATATCCTGTCCGATAGTATCTCCTGAACAAACATACATATTGATAGCAAACAGACCATAGGAAATCATCCTCAGTTTGCGATCTGCACATACATTGGCAAGAGTGAAAAGCATCAACGATGCCACAAGACCTATAATCGGACCGCCGTATGCACTCGGTATCGAAATCAAAGCCATCTGCATATCGTCATCAAACAACCTGACAGGCAAAACCATGATAGCCAAACCAGTACACATCAATATGAAGTTCTGACGGTTCAGAAGAAGCCACTTCCTGTCAGAAAGACTTGGCAGCACCTTGAATATCAAAACCAAGAAGTATGCACAAAGCAACAGATAGCAGCAATCCACATCAATCCAATTGCCGATACTCAATGTAATTATTCCCCAAGCACAACAAGCAAGTAGAATCTCTTTTTCTGCCTCTATACGATGACGCAAAACCCATGCACCGAAGCCCAACAGCGTTGCCCAATATACGAACACGTTGCACTCCAGATAATACATAGTGATATCATCCTGTCCACTAGCTACAGAGTGAAGAATCTCCAAGCGAGAGACAGAAGCCAATGAATAAAGGAGTAGATATACATAACCAAGATATCTGAATTCCTTTCTATCGAAATAGCAGCCGATGCCAAAAGCCACAAGAGCAGGAACCCAATATACGCCGCACCAACTGTTGTAGAACTCTCCGAAATTAAGCTGTGGCACATACAATGCCGTGAAGCCCACCACAATGACAATCAGCAACTTTTCTGCTACGCTCGCAGAAAAGCGGAACCATTTCATATACAGCGCACACAAGCCTATCAATGTGCCGCTCAACAGGATGCTCCAAGCCCAGTGATTGTCGAATATCGGTTGTCCAAGGTATGCAAGAAACAGTAGAGGTACGGAAATGATTCCAACACTATTATCAAACCCTACGGCACAACACAGAAGAACCACAAGCGAAAACGCAGTAGGAATAAGGAATATCTCTTTCTTTTCTACCTCACGACTATAGATAATGATCTGTCCGACCAAGACGGCTGCCGTAGTAACGAAGATGACAAACAGCGGGAAATTATTGTTTTGGTATGCTGCCGACATCAGACACATAATCAGCGGATACTGGATAAGCAACCACGCATCCTGCTTGTATTTACGGGTGACGTTAGTCATAAACAAAGCCCCGACGCTGGCGATATATACCCACAAACCGATGGAAGAATCGCTCCATCGTCGCACAGTCATGTAGGCAGCCACCAGAATACCGACATAACAGATGTAGCAGAATATTCGCGACTTATATCGGCTAAATGCCGTCATCGCCGCTATCCAAACAACGATACACCCCATCAAGCCCACTTCTGGCAATACTTCGAGCGCGAAATGCGATACCAATGCGGTAATATAGCATCCAGCAGCACCACATCCTGCCAGAGCAGCAAAGAAATTATAGTAACGGGTTTCAGACTTCATCTTCCACATGCCCAGACCTGTGATTGCCAAACTGCCGATAGCCATCAGAACGGCTTTCATCATGTTCGTCAGATGAGGTTGAATCAAACTGCCGAACAAAACTAGCGCGAAGATTATAAGCGCAGAACCAGCCACAGGGATAATCATCTTACCAATCTTTGACTCCAAAGATTTTGATTCCTTCACAGGCTCTATAGAACAAGGCTCTTCAGTAGAAGTTTCCACCTGCACGTTTTCCGGTTCTACCTCCACAGTCACAACATCTGATACGACCACATCTGTAACGACTGGTTCTGTAACAATAGGCTCTGCGGCCACAGGTTCCGCGACAACCTTTTCCGGAACGAACTCATCAGCAATAACTTCCTCTTCGACAACCGCAACTTCGGGCGTCTCAACAGTTACTGTTTCTGGTTCCTGACCACTCAACAAGGCCACCTTCTTCTGAAGGTCAGCCACTTGCGCTTCCAGTTCGCTAACGCGCTCCTCTAAGCTATGATTTTGTTCTGATGTCTGCATAGTTATTCAACTCTCGCAAAGCTCAAGTTGTAGGTTTTTGGGGGGGTAAAAGTTTTAGGTTTTCAGGTTAAAAGGTTCTCAGGTTCTTAGGTCGGACTTGCTTTAGCTTGATGAGCTTGTGAACACTTGCTCATTAACGATGCTGACCTCTAACCTTCTAACCTTTAACCTCCTAACCTGTAAATGACTTTCGAGGACAAAATTACAATATTTTTCTGTATTCCATATATTTTTCGCCATGTTTTTGACACTCAGATAGTAAAATACACATTCAAAGCCCTCAAATAAGCATTAATAATAATGTATCTCGACACAAGAAACGACATTCGACTTTTTCTAAAAAGCAACTATTTTCATAAAACTTTTGGCAATTTCGAAATAAATCAGTATTTTTGCACGCAGATACACGAATCGTTGAAACTTGGTAATACAAATAAAATAAAAACGATGATATGGGCAAACTAATATATTTTCTCTGCTTTATCTTATCTGTATTTCCTGCGGACGCAAACGAGAACAGAAGACACATTCATGTCACTCGCAAGGGAGACAAGAAAACCCATTGAGGCGATACCGTAGCAAAAATATGGATTGAAGAGAACGGAAAGAAGAAGATTGAGGTTTGTTGGTCGGAACTGAATGCAAAAGATGAATCTGCGATCATTGATGTAATAGATAAAAACAGGAACGCAATAAACGAAATGATAAACAAAGTTTTCGCTGGCGAATCAGTTGACATTATAAAAATTCGAAAAAAATAATATTATGTGCAAGTATAAAGATGTAACAATAGGTATCAAGAAACTCGATTTCTCAGAGAAACGAGGAATGATGGCTGTCTATCTTACAGATGGTCGAGAAGTACTTGTACCAGTATCAATGTTTCCAGAGATACATAAACTCCGCAAATCACAGCGTGAAGACTACATGATTATGGACGATCAATACTTCACCTTCGATGCTATCAGCAAGATTTTCTCTGTAAAAGATGTGCTGAACTACAACTTGGCATAATAAAAAAACTCCCGTTGGTACTAGTACCATAGTTGAGAAATTAATATAAACTAAAACATTAAAACAGAAGCAAAAGAAAATTTAGAGAAATAGCCTCCCAACTTAGTCATTGGATACTTCCATAATGACAGGTGAGGGAAACAATCATATTAAGAACACGCGTTCTTCAAATCGGAATACTCAGAAAACTTGGCCGTTAGAAGAGTAACATAGGAAGATTTGATATGAAGACGTCTGCGCATAGCGTGGACTCTTTTATCGTCTTCCTAAGGTTCTGGCCAAGTACCGCTGAGTATCGATAAATTAGCGCCACGCTTTTTTATTGATATAACTCAGAAGTACTTGGCTGGTTTTTCTTCGAAATGAAATCGCGCTAATAAAGCGCAACCATATTGCTTATATGTAGGCTATAAGGTTGCCCAGTTGACAATTTCAATAAGCAACCTTATGGAAAATCTGTCACTATATTTTAACACATATTCTCCATGCTTTCAAATGTATGGAGAGGGATAATTGTGCCTTATTACGAGACGGATTTTTCGGGTTTAAGTCTATATGCCCACAAGCAAGAAAAATTCAGAAAAAACACTCACTTACATAAGTCTATTTAGCAGTGCAGGCATCGGATGCTATGGATTCAAAATGGCAGGTTTTGAATGTATTGCAACTTGCGAATTACTAAGCAGACGACTCGACATACAAAAATACAACCATAAATGCCGTTACGAAAGTGGCTATATTTGTGGTGACATGACTTTGGATGAAACCAAAGCCAAAATAGATACAGAATTTGACATGTGGCGTAAAAAACATGGCATTAATGAACTTGATGTATTAATTGCAACGCCACCTTGTCAAGGGATGTCATATGCAAACCACAAGAAAAACAACAAAGAAAAAGAGATGAAACGTAACTCTCTCGTGGTAGAATCATTAATCATGACCAAACGTTTGCATCCAAAATTCTTTGTATACGAAAATGTTAAAGCATTTTTAGGAACTGCATGTCTTGATACTGACGGACAATATAAGTCTATTAAAGATGCTATAGCACAAAATCTTGATGGAGAATACAACATCTTGTATAGTATTCCTAACTTTAAAGATTATGGTTGTCCTTCAAGCCGTACACGAACGTTAGTTGTAGGTGTACGTAAGGACATTTTAGATATTACTCCTTATGACATTTTCCCAGACATAAAGCCACAACGAACACTTCGTGAAACAATCGGTCATCTTCCTTCACTTCATACAATGGGGGAGATTTGGGAGAAAGACATATACCACTCTTTCCGTCAATACAATCCAATTATGACCGCATGGATTGAAAATCTCAAGGAAGGACAAGGAGCATTTGAAAACAAAGAGTTGGAAAGGCGTCCATATCATATTGTAGATGGTGTACGTGTGCCCAATGTGGAAAAAAATGGAGATAAATACACTCGACAATACTGGGATAAAGTACCTCCATGCATCCATACAAGAAACGATATTTTAGCAAGTCAAAATACTGTTCATCCCACAGACAACAGAGTATTTAGTATTCGTGAACTCATGTTGATGATGTCAGTTCCTGATAGTTTCGAATGGTATTATAAACCTTATTCCGAATTAAATATAATGTCCTTGGAAGATAAGTGTAAATACTTAAAGAAGCAAGGCATTAATATTCGTCAAAATATCGGAGAAGCCGTACCTACAATAATATTCTATCAAATCGCCCAAAAGATAGCAAAACTCACAAAGAATTTACTTAACGAGACACAAGTACTTGAAGTTATTCAAGACAACAATCTGAACAATTCAGATTCAATACTTGAATACATCAAGACTAATCGCAAGTTAGGCTTTGTGAATCTATCAAAAATTGCAGAGTATGCAAATGCGATGCGTGAAGACAATGAGGCTTTCTATACTCGCCCAAACATTTGTTATACAGTCATAAAGGATTTTCCAGATGCATCTAATTTTAAATCATTACGTATTCTTGAGCCATCCGTTGGTGTAGGCAATTTCCTTCCATGTATTATCGAAAAATACAAAGGTATACAAAATGTTATTATTGATGTTTGCGACATTGATCCTGTCAGCATAGAGATTGTAAAAGCATTACTCTCGTTGATAGCAATACCAAAGAATATCCATATCAATTATATTATTGGCGATAGTCTGTTGTATGACTATCCGCAACACTATGACATAATCATTGGTAATCCACCATACAAGAAACTAACAGGTACAAAACTATTATTGGACAAGTATAAGAAACAATCGGAAAACAAAGAAACGAACAACCTTTTCTCATTCTTTATAGAGAAAACTCTAAAATATGGTGATTTCGTATCATTGATTGTACCCAAAAGCCTTATAAATGCCCCAGAGTTCAACCTAACTCGAAAGGTTATGGAACGTTCCCAAATCCTAAAAATCACAGATTTTGGAGAGAAAGCATTTAAAGGCGTTAAGATTGAGACCATCTCATTTCTCGTAAACACATCTGCAAAACCCTCAAAAACAAAAATTGAATCATACATAACAAATGAAGTTGTTGAGCATGCTCAAACTTATATCACAGATAACACTTTCCCTTATTGGTTGATTTACAGAAACCAAAAATTCGATGATGTTGCAGATAAAATGCAATTTGATATTTTCAAATCATTCAGAGATAGAAGTATTACAAAAAGCAACACTCGTTCTTCTGGTGCAATCCGTGTACTGAAATCAAGAAACATAGCATCAAATGAAATAATTTCCATAGAAGGATATGATTGCTACATAGACAAGGTTTCAGAACTTGCTGTAGGTGATTTCTTAAACAAACCAAACTGCGTACTTGTACCAAATCTCACATACTATCCACGAGCATGTTTTATGCCCCCAAATTGTATTTGTGATGGTTCTGTCGCAATACTCGAAGTAAAGGATTCAAAATTTTCTGTTACCAAAAAGGATTTGGCCTACTACGCAACCGAGGAGTTTTCGGAATTCTACAAGATTGCGAGAAACAGAGGCACCCGTTCCTTAAACATTGACAATAATTCCGTCTTTTTCTTTGGACTCTTAAAAAATAAACGCTCATGATAAATATAGAAGGCTTTCTCAATCAATACAATGACTTTGACATTCGTCAAACTCATGATGCGCGATATGTCGATCAAAAATGTACTCCTGATATTGTTTGTTTTATAGCAGATTGCATTCTAAGTACATCTTGCGCTACAAAAGTATTCTCCATAAACGACCTTTGGGAAGAACGCTATTTCATAGATAATTGTCGAGTAATATTTGGTAAGCCATCCCCTACAGATCCAAGCGCTCGCAATGAGTACAATAAGGTTTTATGCCAACCGCTTAAACTTCTTGCATACGCACATGTTTTGAATGTTGAGTCAAGAGGAAAAAACTTATACTTTTCAGTTGCTAATAAAAGCATGTTGGAATATATATCCATCAAAGAACGAAATTCATACAATTTCATGCTTAAGTTCTTTCTAAAAGTAATATCCGATAGTGGTATTATGAGATATTTTGACGAATATCGTAAGGACTGCATCAGGAATCCGAAAGAGGCAAAAACTGAAATATACAAAAAATATCATCGATTCATTTCTGCCAACACTCCGTCTCAATCCAAAACAGATGTAGATAGAATATTTCACAAAGTATTCAATCTATATGCCTATAGTAATATGCTACCAGGTAGTAAAGGAAAGATACTTGATTGGTACGACTTAATGTATAATAGGATTAATTTTAGAGACAAAGGTAAAAAACAAAAACATCTAACAAGAGAGGAAGCAGTTCATGAAGAGATCAAGCAAATAAACCAAGAGTTTTATATTGATTATCAAGTAAATAAAGCAATTAGGCAAGTAAAGCAAGTACAAGGTTCTATAAGTGAAGTACATGATGATTTAGAAACTGGTATTGCTACTGAAGTTCATCATATTTTCCCCAAATCAGATTTCCCTGAACTTGCATCATATTTTGAAAATCTAATTTTGCTAACAAGTAGTCAACATAGACAAAAAGCACATCCTAATAGCAATTTCCAATTAATAGATAAAGATTATCAATTAATTTGTCTAATGGCCAAATCTCGTTCCATCGAAAATTACATTAATGAACATGGTGAGTCCTTTTATACAAAGAAATCCTTTATCTACGTGGTAAATACTGGAACTTCGCAAAACGAATTGAAAGATAATGATTCATTTAATACAATTCGCAGATTTATCCACCATTATTATAATTGTTATAGACTTGAAGATGATACTTGCTCTATGATGGTTGCAGAAAGTTTACCATAAAACAAGGTGGAGATATAGAACTATGAAAAAAACGCGACGTCTGTCGCAGTTTGTAATACGTAGCTCCCATGTACCTCCCTTGTAAGTCCTATGTAAGTCCCATTTTCCTCCCATTCATAGGAACGGACTTGCAACGGACTTGAAGCGAAGGAGAAGCGGACCTACAACGGAGGCAGAACGAAGGCATAGCGAAGGCAAAACAATCTGGTGTAATACTCTTGAAAAGAAAAAAACAAAAAGTTTTTAGAGGGGGTATTACACCTTTTGTTGTTATATGCAATATTTTACTGATTATCAGCACGTTATCTGTGGTGTAATACCATTGAAAGTATTACACCAATTTCGGGAGTTTGGTGTAATAGTGGTGTAATACTTTCACGAGTATTACACCAAGGATAAGACACTATTAATCAAGTCATTAACATACTCAAAAGCGCAAAGGTGTAATACTATGCGTTGAAAACTTTTTTCATTTTTAAGCCCCAAAGTATTACACCAGTATTACACAAAAAAAAGAATTGCTTTATGCCGAAATACATAACAATCGGAGATATCAACAAGTTACGTATTTCGATCAAGAAAAGACGAACAATAATCGAGAAAAATTTATTGAAAAATGTTTGGAAGTTAAAGAAAATATACTTACTTTTGCAACTCGAAATTGTGAAGAACATGCGCCTAAATCAAGGCTGTCATACTCTAAATTCAAACTTTTTATTAATAACATTATTAACAACTAAAAACCTTTTAACGACATGGGAAAACTTTCTCTTGCAAAACAGGTGCGTCTTATTGAAGACTTCCTGAGTGAAAACTTCGCCTTCAGACATAATGAGGTGAGCGACATTTTTGAGTACAAGGTGCTCAAACCGGAAATGGGCGACATGCCCGCAAATACTGACTATGAGCCTGTTAGCGACGAGGCTCTTAACTCTATCATCCTTGAGGCGATGAAAGCTGGCATAGAAGGTAAGGTGGCCGACCTTATCAAGCGCATCATCTGCTCAAAGACTACTGAGACCTACAATCCGTTTGTTTCATATCTCAACGGACTCCCAAAATGGGATGGCGTGGATCGTGTAGGCGAACTTATTCATCGTATTCCAGGCGTTGACGCAGAAAAGGAGGAGTTCACACGCCGTTGGTTCAGATCAGAAGTGGCTCATTGGTATGGTCTTGACAAGATCTACGGCAATCAGCTCGTTCTCCTCTTTATTGGCAAACAGGGGTGTGGTAAGGGTTCGTACATCAAGAAACTGCTTCCTGAGCATCTTCAGAAGTACTATCTCGACCACATCAACCTCACCAACAAGCACGACACAGACATGGCTCTTGCCAACTGTGGTCTTGTGAACTTTGACGAATTTGACCGCTACACAGACAAGCAGCAAGCCACTCTGAAGTACATCATCACCAAGGCTGAGGTTAATGCCCGTAAGATCTATGGCCGAAACATCACGCTTCGTGCTCGTATGGCATCTTTCGTGGCTACAACAAATGTCACCCGACCACTAAAGGACAAGACGGGAAAACGTCGTTTCGTCGTGCTCCAGATTCCATTCGGCACTATCATTCCTAATCAGCCAATCGACTACGATCAGCTCTATGCGCAGCTTAAATATGAGGTGTGCGAAGAGATGAAGATTTATTGGCTCACTCAAGAAGAGAACGAGCGTCTGCAAGTGCTCAATCAGGAGTATTGTGCCATTGATGATTTCACGGCTATGATCAGCACATGCTTCCGTAAGCCGAACGAAAATGAGCAGAGCCGCGAGATGACGAGCCTGGAGATTCTTGCTGCCGTACAGCAGAAATATCCGGAGATAGAACTGACTCGCAGGAATCAGTCGCTTCTCGGCATCAACCTCTCATCGATGGGTATCAGCAACCGACGCCTCAAAAACGGCAAGGTCTATGATGTGGTGCAGATAGCAGCGTAATCCAAAAACGACAAAAGACCCACGAAATGCGGGTCTTTTTGTCGTGATTTCCTTGGCAATAATATATTGAGTATCTTTGCAACAAATAATCAAATAGAATTATGACAAAGACACTAAGAAACAGTCTTATATTTT
>JAEEGG010006561.1_pt1 | contig 27242 bp, 29 predicted proteins | sample 9134161 | NCBI WGS metagenome assembly JAEEGG01 (sample SAMN16246543, study PRJNA631951) | gut metagenome | biome: gut microbiome; feature: rumen; material: CR-attached | host: Bos | place: Iran: Karaj | collected 2018-10 | reverse complement strand
TGCATCAATCAGTGTCCTATTTAGTTCAGATGAAATTCAAATCTGGTATTCTCACTGAACTTTTGGCAATTTTCAAATTTCATTAAGAGTATAAGTTTTGATTTTGTGTTCATCTTTTTGTAATTTTCTCAAAATAGCAGGAACGAATCAATCCGACTGCTCTATCATCGCTAAAAAAAGATGTGGTAAATCAATCTGACTATTTTTTTGACTTACTGCATATTCATTAGCATATTGTATAGCTTCTCAAGCCTTTTGTGTGTATTTTTCAAAATTCATATTTTTTGTAGCACCTAAATAAAACTGGTGCTATGTTAATCAAAATTTTTTATTTTGCAAGAGATTTTTTGAAATGTTTATTGAATTTTATTTTAATGGTAATATACAAAGGAATCAAACGATTTGCAATATTATTTAAAATTTATATATGTATTAGGTGATTGCTTTTTTATATTATAATATAAGAATATGAAAGGAATTAGATTATGTGATGATTGAGCATTATTAGACACTATAGAAAAATGTAATAAATATAATGTTTGAATTGAGGTACAACAATTCCATGATTTATTGGCAAAGCAATGAGAAGATGAGTATCAATTAGAAGATAGATTAAATAAGGATATAGAATCAGTAAAAGACTCATTAAATCAAATTACATGTGGTAAAAGTTTGCATGGTCCTTTTCGAGAAATGAATGTAGGATCTAAAGTTCCAGAAATCGTAAATGCAGCTGAGAAATATTATATGAAGGCATACAATATAGCAAGTTCTCTATGATGTACAGAAATTGTGTTTCATAATGGTTATATTCCTTGAACTTCAGGTGAAACAAAATGGGCTTGAAGAGCTATAAATTTTCGAAAAAAATTTTTAGATAGTACAAAATGAATAACAATTTGTTTGGAGAATCAATTTGAATTAAACAGTGATATGTTAATAAAAATAATTGATTGAGTAAATGATTCAAGATTAAAGGTATGTTTGGATATATGACATGCACATGCAAATTCAAATATGAGTGTAGAAACTCGAATTGAAACATTATGAGACAGAATAGTTTACTATCATTTACACAATAATCATGGTAAACAAGATATACCAGCACATAATAATGATGAGCATTTAGGTTTAAAATATTGAACAATTGATATTGCAAATGTGTTAGAATATGCCGAAAAATTTTCACCTGATGCTATATGGTGTTTAGAATCAAGCATTAATTATCAGTTAGAAGATCTTGAAATACTAAAATCACTTGGATATTTATCTTAAATTTATTAGTTTTTATTTTACAAGAGATTTTTGATTTTTTCAAAAAATTAGATATTGAATTCTTTAAATTTCTCTACATTCAATAAACAATAATTGTTCACATTTTTTGTCAATGATATGTTATTATATATTTATGCTTTAGAATTCAATTGTTTAATCAGTTCTTATTCTCCAATCTTTCAACACTAGCTTCTGAAACAAAAATATCGCTTATTTTGATTCAATGGATTTCATTAGTATTTGATTTATCAATTTTTCATAATTTTTTACATGCATGTATATATGATTCTTTTGTTGTATTTTTGAAATCAAATTTTTTGTATAACATGTGCAGAGCAATATAAATTATCTCTGCTGGTTTTATAATTTCATGATCTACAGATTTTATAAACAATGGAAAAGTGTGATCCGTATTTTTTTCTCTTATTGACGGAGAATTTAGCCATTTTTTGTAGTCATCAGCTATACGATTTTCATTTTTTACATCACTTATACTACTCCTAAATTCTCAACCGATCGATAATATTATAAAATTATTATGCTGCTGTTCTCAATTATTCATTTGATCCAATAAATATTGTTCTACTTTTCTAGCTTTTGATTCTAATCTATGATCAGTACTTACTGTCAACTGTATTGGTATTGTTTGATATGATTGGTTAGGTGTTTTTCTCAAAACAAAATTTAAATCAGTTTTTTGCAAAGTATCTGCTTGATATGATCACAATTTAATATAAGTACTTTTAATGTCTAAATATTCTCTTACTTGATTTTCCAAATTAATAGCTACTTCTGCAAATATATTTTCACTAATTGTTCCTGTGTTTTTCATTCTGCTTAATTTTTCTCACAACATATACTGATACCCATAGTGTATATATTCAGAAAATGTTTGCACTCGTGGTAAAACTTCTCTAGTTATATCTTGGTAGGTTTCATTTAATTTATCTATTTCATTAAACAAAATATTTGATATTACCCAGTCTTTGCATGACATTGCTTGGACAAATAGTCCATATAGGTCTTTAATACTTGATACATCTTGGTCATTAATTATTATTTTATCAATCATAGGAATAAATCAGTGTGTGGAACAAAAATCCATAAAACTATTTAAACTATATATATCCATATTTAATCAATACTTTGCATCATACCTAACAACTAATTTATCCTTTCATCACTCTTTCACTGTATATGCAACTAAATTTCATACAATTGCCCTGTTTTTTAGAAATTCGTTTATACTCAATATATCGTAAAGCTCTTTCCTTTCGTTATTTGTTATTTGTGAAATTTTTTCATCATTCTCTGACAATTCTTCATTAGGTTTCAATCATTTTATCTTTGTCTTTGACAACATTTCATTATTAATATTATAAACTCATCTTGTCAAAAATGAGTGGCTTTTTTTCATAATATTTACGTTCGATATATTAAAAACTATACCTAAAATTTTTAGGTATTTATATTTATATATATTTTTACAAAAAAGACAAGTTGATTATACATATTTTTAAAATACAAATATTTCTTGTAAGCAAAATTTATTGAAAATATTTAAAATTTTTGTACCAATTTTTTTGATTTTATATTAAATTTTTCATATGAAAAAGAAAAAAATCATTTGTTTCGATTTGGATTGAACACTTGCTCCAAGTAAAGAAAGACTTGATGATGAAATGGCAGAATTAATAAATGAATTATTGAAAAATTATCATGTGTCAGTAATCACATGATGATGAGAAGACCGTTTTCAGAGGCAAATTTTTGATTACATCACAGATGATGAAGATTTGTTGAGTAAGTTTATTCCATGTCCAACTTGTGGTACAAAGATGTATAGGTATAATGATGGAGAACGGAATAAATTGTATAGCTTAGACTTTTCTCAGGATGAGAAAGATTTAATCTTGAGCAGTATGGAAGAAGTGATGGATTTATTGGATTTAAGACCCGAAAAAGTATGGTGAGATATTGTTGAAGATAGATGATCACAAATAACATTTTCAGCTCTAGGACAAGAAGCTCCATTGGAAGCAAAAATAGTTCGAGATCCAAATTTCCAAAAGAGGAAAGTCATCCAAGCAGAATTGGAAAAAAGAATCCCAAATTTCTCAATAAATAGCTGATGATCAACATCAATAGATATTACTATGAAATGAGTAGATAAAGCATTTTGAGTGAAAAAATTGATGGAACATTTCCCAGTAGAATTGGATGAAATATTATTTATATGAGATGCTGTTTTCCCTGGATGAAATGACTACCCTCCTTTCACCATTTGAGTCGATTCAATCAAAACGGATGGTGTGGAACATACTAAAGAGATTATTAGGAAGTTGATTGAAGATTGAGATTTGGAAGATGAATGGTTGTATGGAGAATAGTGATTTCTATTTGAAAAATGAATTGATTTGTTTAGAGTGAATTGCAAGTATTATTTTATATTTTATAATTAGGTATGAAAAAAGCTTTAATCACATGAATAACATGACAAGATTGATCATATTTAGCTGAATTTTTAATCGAAAAATGATATGAAGTTCATGGCTTAAAAAGGAGATCTTCATCATTTAATACAGAAAGGATCGATCACATCTATGAATGACCTGAAGTTAAAAATAGGAAATTGTTTCTTCACTACAGTGATATGACGGATAGTGCTAATTTGATTAAATTAGTTTCTGAAATAAAACCAGACGAAATATATAATTTAGCGGCTCAATCCCACGTTTGAGTAAGTTTTGAGATACCAGAATATACAACGAATTGTGATGCTATAGGAACTTTAAGATTACTTGAAGCCATCAGAGTGGCTTGATTGGAAAAGAGTTGTAAATTCTATCAGGCATCGACATCAGAATTATTTGGTTGAATGGATTATAATAGACCTGAAAAATGATATAACGAAAACTCTCCGATGCATCCAAGAAGTCCCTATGGATGTGCAAAACTTTATGCGATGTGGATAGCTAGAAATTACAAAGAAAGTTATTGAATGTTTTGTAGTAATGGGATTTTGTTTAATCATGAATCTCCACGTAGGTGAGAGACTTTTGTTACAAGGAAAATTACGATGGCAGTAGCTAAAATAAAGTTATGACTACAAGAAAAACTATATTTATGAAATTTAGACGCTAAAAGAGATCGATGACATGCAAAAGATTATGTAGAAGCGATGTGGTTGATATTGCAACAAGAAAAGCCAGATGATTTTGTGATTGCTACATGAGAATCTAATACAGTTAGAGATTTTGTTAACCGAAGTTTTGAGGAAGTTTGAATTAAATTAGAATGGAAATGAACATGAATTGATGAAAAGTGATATGATGTAGAGACTTGAAAATGTTTAGTCGAGGTAGATCCTAAATATTTTAGACCAGCAGAGGTTGATTTCTTGTTATGAGATGTAAGTAAGGCCAGAAATATTTTGTGATGGGAACCTAAATATTCAGTAAGAGAATTATGTAGTGAAATGGTAAAATCAGATATAGAAAAGTTCAAGAAAGATGAGTTATTAAAAGCTCATGGTTTTGAAATTTTAAATCAATACGAATAGAAATGGAGTTAAATAGCAAGATATATGTAGCATGACATAGATGATTAGTTTGATCAGCAATTGTAAGAAGATTGCAGTCTTTATGATATTCAAATATTATTTATAGAACACATTCAGAATTAGATCTTTTGGATTATAATGCAGTTAAAGAATTTTTTGAAAAAGAAAAACCTGAATATGTATTTTTAGCAGCAGCGAAAGTGTGAGGAATAGTTTCTAATAACACCTATCCAGCTGAACATATTTATGACAACCTTCAAATCCAAAATAATGTAGTACACGGTGCATACTTAAATAGTGTGAAGAAATTAATTTTACTTGGTTCAAGTTGTATTTATCCTAGAGAATGTCCACAACCAATAAAGGAAGAATATCTCCTAACATGACCATTAGAAAAAACTAATGAACCATATGCGATAGCAAAAATAGCATGAATTAAACTTTGTCAGAGTTATAATCGTCAATACTGAACAAATTATATTTCATGTATGCCTACTAATCTCTATGGACCAAACGATAATTTTGATCCGGTTAGGTCTCATGTATTCCCAGCTTTTATTAGAAAATTTCATGAAGCTAAAGTAAATAATCTACCAAATGTAACATTATGGTGAGATGGAAGTCCATATAGGGAATTTCTTCATGTAGATGATATGGCTGATGCATGTATCTTCATGATGAATAACTTTAATCCTACAGCTGAACAAAATGAAAAATGAGAAATATATTTGAATGTATGAACATGAGAAGACTTAACAATTAGAGAATTAGCAGAAAAAATGAAAAAAATAATATGATATGAATGAGAAATTGGGCGAGATACAGGTAAACCTAATTGAACTCCGAAAAAATTATTAGATGTAAGCAAGTTGAGTGAATTGTGATGGAAATATCAGATTAGTTTAGATGAAGGGATTAAGAGTGTGTATGAATGGTTTTTAAATGATTATGATAAATGATGAAAAAATTTTTAGTAATAACAACAATAAACAAGCCAACAGAAGCCGTATTGAGATTTCTTGAAATATTACCGGATGAGCGAAAAATAATTATTGTATGAGATAGAAAATGACCAGCAGATTATATTAAACATGATAGATTGATTTTCCTTGATATTGATACACAATATGAATTATATCCAGAGTTTGCTAAAGCTTTGCCAGAGAAGCATTATGCAAGGAAGAATATTTGATATTATCATGCTATAAAATTATGAGCTGACTATATTGCTGAAACAGATGACGACAATATACCATATGATTTCTATCCTCAATTTATTGATGATAAGGAGTTTAGTTGTAATGTAATTGAAGATTTATGATCAGTAAATATTTATAAATATTTTACAAATGAACACATTTGGCCGAGATGATTAGATTTGCAGTGTATTAATAAAGATTTGAATGAATCTAAAATATCTGAAAAATTGATAAAGCCATATATACAACATTCATTAGAAGATAAAGATCCAGATGTTGATGCTATATATAGACTTGTTTTGTGAAAAGAAGTGTTTTTTGATAAAAATAAAAATATTGCATTGTGAAACAATACCCGATGTCCTTTTAATACACAGAATACTTATTGGCATAAAGAAGCGTTTCCATTTTTATACGTACCTCATACTGTTATCTGGAGAGCGTGTGATATATGGAAATCTTATATAGCACAGAGAGGGATAAAAGAAATGGAAGGAACTGTATTATTCCAATCTCCAACAGTGTATCAAGAAAGAAACGAGCATAATTTACAGATAGATTTCAATGAAGAGGTGGTCTGCTATAAAGAGGCTGCAAATTTGATTGAAAATCTTAAAAATATTAATTTTTTATGAAATAAAACAGGAAAATATATAATATATGAGATATATAATAAATTAATTCAATTATGATATTTTAGGAATGAAGAAATTGATTCTCTAAATGTTTGGCTGAAACTCTTTATATAGTATAAAGAATTAATGAAAAATAAATTACTAAAAATATATCAGTATATTGATAGAAAAATAATTATGCATTTACCATCTTGGGTTTCTCTGAATTATGAACGCATAAAAACGGATATTATATCATTTTTTTTATATAAAAAATTAAAAAATTTTTCGTTAGATCCTAAAATGCTAAACAAAACAAAAAAGAATATTGTTTGTTTTAGTGAACATCCATATACAAATAAAATATTAAAAAATGGAATAAATGTAGCTAACGATAAATATAATTTATTAACTTTTTGAAAAGTTTTTAGTATATATACGAACATAAGCAAATGAGATAGAAATTCATCTTTCAATATGGAATGATGATGAAATTATCGCTGTTACGAGAAGTTATGAATGTATTACACAAAAAATAATCAGAAAACTTTTAATAAAGATTTATTAGGAGCTTGTGATTTTTCTTTACCAACGCAAGTTTTTAGCAATCAAAATAAAAATTTGATTTATTTAAATCATAGGTTTCCATATCTATGATTTTTTAATGTTTTTAAGATTTCGGATTGGAAGAAAAAAATAAAGAATTTAAAACAAGAAAATAATATATTAATTGCTGCTGATAATTTTGACTATGAATATCATAAATATCTTTTATGAGAGAATAAAAAAATATTTTTTATCCCGCCACTAACAGATAATATTAAAGATAAATATGAAGGATCTAAAGATTCATTTTTGATAGTTCCTGGTAAGAATAAGTATTTTAAACAAAGAGAGATAATAATGGATTCGTGTATAGAAATGCTTTGACAAGAGGGAATAGAAAAGGTTTTTTCTATAACGAAAAAGTATAAAAATAAAAAATATGAGTTTAAAGAAATTTCACAATATAAAGCATTGATAGTGGTACCATATACCATTTATATAGGCTCAATTATGGATTTTTTAGAGATGTGAATGCCAATGTTTTTCCCATCGGTAAAATTACTTGCAAGTTGGCATAAAGAATACAATCTTTTGGTAGAGTATGATTTTATTAGTTTTTACAATTATGCTTTTAAAAAAGATATTTTTAATAATAAATTTCTAAACAAAATCGAAAAAATTATTTGAAAGAGGGATATCCCTAGTCCATACAGCAATGAAGTTGAAGACCTAAAGTATCGAATTTGAAGAGCTGATCGATATTATAACTGGCCTATAATAACATATGATTCTTTTGAAGATTTAGCAGGAAAATTAAAGACAGTGGATATGAAAAATTACAGTAAGACATTATTAGAATTTAATAGAAAAATGAAGGAAGACAGTAAACAAAAGCGAGTATCTTTATTGAATAATATTTAATGAATAAAATATATACTGTGATGAATAAACTTTCAATTATTACATGTACATATAACAGCGAAAGATACATTCAAGAGTGTATTGATAGCGTAATTGCACAAAACTTAAACATAGAAAACTATGAACATATTTTTGTGGATGCATATTCAACTGATAGTACGAAGGATATAATCAAAGAATACATGAAAAAATATTCTAATGTTAGATTGATAGAACGTAAACCAAAATGAGTGTATAATGCCATGAATGAAGGTATAAAGGAAGCTAAAGGAGAATATATTTTATGTCTCAATAGTGATGATTGGTTGGAAGATTGTATATTAAACAAATATTTGAACTATATAGAAAAAACGGGATATGTAGATGTATATTATGGAAAAGTGAGTTATACTAAAGATAAAAAAAAGTATTATACAAATTTAGACAGTTTTATAAGATTAAGAAAATTTCTTTATACAAATTTTGGTTGTAATGTATTAGTAAATCAACCTTGAGTTTTAATTAAGAGAGACTTGTTTTTTTGAGATGTTTGATTGTTTGATGAGAGTAAAAAAATTGCTTCCGATTACTGATTATTTTTAAAGTGCTTATCTCACAACAAATTTTTTTGTTTTTATCCGCATAAAGTTACGAATTTTCGTATTCATGAGGGAAGTCTCACTACAAATTGAAAAAATTGTGTTATAACTCGTAAGGAATGTAAATTTTTTAAAAAGAAATATTTGCCTCCATGTAAAGCATATCTATCAATAGTACTTGATTATTTTTGAGAAGTTTATTGAAAATTATTTTCAAAATTTACCTTATTTTTTGGTAAATAATGTTTGATATAAATTAGTAGATTTGAAAAAATAATTTTAAATTTTGCCTGAGATTTTTAAGTATAAAGGTCTTAAATAATCAGCTAATTTGTAAGGAATTAGTAAATTCGCTAATCAAAAAAGTAATGCTTTGATTCAGTTGGGATAATATTTAAAATATTTTATTATTAATTTTAAGTGCATCCATTTCATTTTTATAAATGTTTTATTTGCTCTAGATGTATTCTCTCATGTTTTTCTATATGCTACCATTGTATCGTTGAAATTTTTTAATTTTCATAAAATTCATAATCTTAACCATAAATCATAATCATCTACTTTATCATATTTTTTATCTAATAGTCATATTTTATCTAATAAAATTTTTCTAAACATTATTGAACAAGTGACAAATTGGTTGTATTGTAAAATGTGATTTCTTATTTTTGTATCATTGCAGTGATATTTCATGGTGGTGTTTTCTATATCATTTCAATTTTTATCGATAAATTTTACTTGGGTTCATAATAAAACATAATCTTTATTATTGTCCAAAAATTCTACCTGTTTACTTAATTTTTTATTATCAATTCGTAAATCATCTTGATCTAAAAAACAAATATACTCTCAATTCGCGCTTTTTAATGCTTTGTTCCTAGTCCCAACAATTCAAAGATTTTTCTCATTTTTTAATATTTTTATGTGTTTATCATCTTCTGCATATTTATTTATTATTGATAATGTGTTATCTTGCGAACAATCATCTATTAATATATGTTCATAATTATCAAAATCCTGCATTTTCACAGAATTAATAGTTTCTTCAAGGTATTTTACTCAATTATAACACGGAGTTATTATAGACACTTTTACCATTAAATAAATTTTTAAGGATTAAATTTTTATTTTTCATAAATACTGAAAAATTCCAGAATATTTTTCTCCCACTGAAACTGATTTTCTATTATTTTCTTATTTTTATTAATCCAATCACTTTTTTTTCATGTTAACTTAATTCATTCTTCCAATCATCTCTTTATCTCTTCTAGACTTGAATCTTTCAATACTACTGCATTTTCTCAATCAACTAGCACATCAGTAGCTCATTCATTAGGAGTTGCAACAATCAAACATCAAAAATACATTGCTTGTAATAATGTTGTAGCTAATCATCCTCACGGATTGGAAGTATGCATATGAATATCAAATTGTTTTTGATATGCCAAAGCTTCGAGAAATGGTTTTCATCATGTGAAATATACTTTATTCTCTTTATCTAATGATTTGAGATATTCTGTATCTTCTCAATCTCATACTACTACAATCTGAATTTTATCCTGCAATTCTTTATTTATCTCGTAATAAGCTTTGACTAAGCTCTCTACATTTTTTCGTTTATATAATCTTCATATAAATCATACAATTAATTTATCTCTGAACTTTTTATGCAAGTTTTCTACTTCAGGTAGATTGTTTGGAATATCTAATCATCTATATATTACTTGTACATCTTTTTTTCTTCAAAACTCTTTTTCTATAAATCTTTTACAAGCATTGGAAATAGGAACAATTACATTAGCTTTTTTAAACACTCGTTTTCAAATTATTCTATCATAAAGGTATGCTATTTTATTTGTAAATCAGCTACTAACTTGTATATAATCACTTCCATGTTCTACATGAATTCGTTTTTTCTTCCATCTTCTTGCATACCATCCTCACAAAAATGTTGCAAGAAAAAACCTCGTATGGGTCTGAATCACATCAGGATTCCATTTTTTAACTTCCCTCAGTACTTGCCAATATGTTTTAGTCCAAAATTTTGCTACAGGATAATTAGGAACGATATCAAAAGCTGGCAACACCAACACTTTGTATCAATCTTTTTCATATTCTTTAACTCAATCTTCTTGTCATACTCAAAATGTTATATTTAAAACTTCTCCGCATTTTGCACTTACAAAGTATTTTGCGAATTCTTCCGCAACAGTTTCAAGTCATCATTTATGTGGTGGAAAATATGGAAGGAATTGAGCAACTTTCATAATGTAAAAATAAAGACATAAAAAGGCCATAAACCTGCATTTTCTTTATAGAAAGATTTCAAAACAATTCAATAGAAACTTTCAAAATTAATTCTCTACCACTTCTAATTCACAATCATAAATCTCACTCATTTTCTGGACTACAGCAAGAGTCTTATATCTTGGATCTTGTTGATTTGCATAGTATCGTTTATGTGGATAAAAAATTATTATTTTTTTCAAGTCATTGTAATTTTGAAAAATCTCTGAATGAGTTGCAAAAATCACTTTTATATTTCATTGTTTGATATTTCGTCGTGATTTATCTTTTTGACTTTGAGTGTTCGTAGAGAGCAATGTGTCAACTCATGGCTGCTTTCTGAACTCATTGTCTGTCATATTTATTAAAGTTCGCAAATCTGGGAAAACTATTAGAATTTGTCAGTCAGGATTTTGTCCTCCTTTAAGAAAGGAGGTGGACCACGATTTATCGTGGGACGAAGGATTTTTAGAATATATCGGTGTAAAAATCCCCACCCCTTCGGGGAGCCCCTTTCATAAAGGGGCACAACTTTTCTTTTTTCAAACTTTTCTTTCTACTAGTTTATCTATTTCTTGTGGGAGAAAATATTTCATCACATTGTAATATGGACAATATCGTTCATAAACCATGTAATTTATGAATTGAATCGTCTCTTTTGAAATTAAATTTTTTTCAATTAACTTAAATTTCTCTTCTGGTTCACGAATTTCATAAACATACTGTTCAAAAAATGAAATTTCATCTCAAAGAGACAAATAATATTCGTCTCAAAACAAAAATAAGTCTCATGCTCTTAGTTTTCATGGAACTTTCCGAATTTTATCAGATCAAGCATATTTTGTAAATCAATATAGGTATGTCATAATTTTTGTTTATTGTTTTATGATAATTTTTCAAGATTTTGGATTGTAAATATTAAATTGACTTTTTATATATAATTTATATAATCTCTGCAAGAAAATCGATTAATACAACATATTATGAAAACAAAAGCATTGTTGTTGCACATTGGCTGTTTGCTGATGGCAACTGGGCTGTATGCCCAAAGTGAACGATTCCGCTTGTATGACGAGGAAGTCGAGGAAGACACTGTAGTAATAGTGGCTCCTGATACCGTCGCTCAGATGAAAGAAATCCCTGTCTCTCAAAGGACATGGGACAACTTGGAACAGACATTGAAAGACGAGGTGATCCGTCTTTCAAAAAATTACACCAACAAGAAGGTGGCTAAATCGGAAATCGTCTGGATTTACGAAATCCACGATATTCCGACGACGAGTGGTCCGAAGACATTCTATTTGAACATGCTGGCACATGGTGGGTTCATCTTATCAAAAGAGAATCCAAACCGACTCGAAGAAGTCTGCGAGTGTTATTTAATCTTGCAGCAACCAGAAAGAGTCATAACACCAAGTCGTCACCAGACCGACGATGAAATCTTTGGACAGCCAACCCCAAATGGCGACAGTAGAAGACTAAAAGTCGTTGATTTCTAATCTAAAGCTCCGTGAAAACGGGGCTTTTCATAAATATAAAAAATTACTTATCTTTTAAAATAAGTATTGACTTATGATATAAAAAATATATAATTTGATGTGTAAAACAGAACAGTCAAAATACACAAACGATGAAAAAATGTTTATCTTTGCTCGCTATTGCCGCGATAGTGGTGATGGCCACCCTCATGCTTCAAGGGTGTAACAATAATGAAGCGACTCAGGCAGATGAAACAACGGAAAGGATCGCTGAAGCCTCCGAAAGGATGGCAGAAGCACTGGAAGAGATGGTTCCGCGCTCGATTACTGACCGCGAGTCAGGATCGACAGTTGGTTGGAGCTCTTTGAGCCTCGGTGAAAGAAAAGAAATTCTCGAGGCTGTTGGAGTCGGATCGAGTCAACACTATGGTGATCCAGTCCGTCCAAGACCAGCAATCCAAGAGGTAACGTTTGTATTATACCTTGTGGATGTACCTTCGCCATCGCAGGATCAGACGCTGATAGAGTATTCTTACACTGATTCAAGTGGAAAATCCGGCAAAAATCGTTTTTTAGTTCAAGGTCATTTGGAAATTGATGCGGGAAGAATCCCAATAGGAAGTATCCAGTATGTCTTGAACAGCGATAACTGTTGCTACCTCTACGGCGGCTGCATTAATGGAAGTAATTGTTCTGAACAGCGGCCGAAGTCTGAGAAATGTGAACCATGCAAAGCCCAGCCTAAAAAAGAGGAACCATGTAAACCATGTCAGCAACAAGGTACTCCTGGGCCTAGTAGACGACAAGGAGATGGCGCTGCGCCATCACAAACCTCGAATGGAAGGAGTCGTGTCCTCCCGCCGGTAGATCTGTAAACAGATTTGCCAAAAAAAGAAAAAGCCCGCAGTCACGCCGTCGGGCTTTTTTCTAAAACAAAATTTTATTATTTATTTTCCATTATTTCAAATAATTCTTCCAAAACATGCCTGTCATTCAATAATTTTGGAACTTTTGAAGTTCACATGGCTCTATTGTTTTTCTCTAATCGTTTTTGGAATGTTCATGGCTTAGCATTATGGACGATTAATTCATCTAATGTATGATTAAAATTCCTTTCATCATAGTAATTTGAAAATGCTTTTTGTAACTCTTCATCCAAAATCTTTTGGAATTCTTTCAGATCTTTTGGCTCTCTTCAAAATTCTATAATCCATTCATAAGCTCATCTTTGAGTTCATTTTGGTGTAACAGGTCAAGCTGTGTAATCAGCTGCAATTGCTCATGTCCTCTTGCAAGCTTCTACAATTGCTTTATCAGTATGTTCAACTGTGGTTGACTCCCCTACTACATCGATATAATATTTTATTCTTCAAGTTACTTTGATTTTGAAATATGGCTCTATTTCAGTGAATTTTACCGTATCTCATATTACATATCTTCGCATTCATGCAACTGTGGTTAGTACAATAACGTAATCCTTATTTAATTCTACATCTTTTAATGATACAACTTTTGGATTTTCTTTTCAATATTCTTCATGTGGAATAAATTCATAAAAAACTCAGTTGTCTGTTAATAAAAGCATATCGTCTGCGTCATTTTCACATTGACAGGCAAAGAATCATTCAGATGCATTATAACTGTCCCAATATTTAAATTTTGGATCTGGAAATAATTCTTTCAAAGTTTCTCTGTACAAATCTACAGCCATTCCTCATCAGAAGAATATTTCAAAATCTGGCCATATTTCATGAATATTTGATTTTCATGTCTCTTTTAATACTTTGTACAAAAATTGAGTACATCGTGATGGCTGTCATGTAATTCAAGTGATATTTTCATGGAGCACTTGTTCCATGATTTTTTGAGATTTTTCTTCCCAATCCTCAATAAATGCGATTTTTCTACGAGGACTTTGAAAAAGTTTAGCATACCATGGAGTCCTTTTTTGTATTATTGCTGTCATATATCACACATTATTTTCTTTTGTATATGGATTTTCTACAAATATTCATCATATTGCCATTGTTTTTCATGTAAACATTTTTGACTTTGGGTTTGCTTTACAATAATAGGAAACAAGCTTTGCTCATCAATTAATTTGAGAATCATTGATTAGCGCTTTTGTCACGGGTAAGTATTTTCATTTTTCTCAAGTTGTACCAGATGATACTGCAAAAAGTGGAATTTTTCCAGGATATGTAATATTTTTTTCTCATCTAAGCATATATTCAACCCATGGTTGAAATTCTTTGTATGTGACAACTGGTACTTGTCTCTGAAAATCTTCTAGAGTTTTTATTTCGCTAAATCAATATCTTTTTCAGTAAACAGTATTTCTACATTTATGAATCAGATTAAACAAAAGTTTTTCTTGATGTTCTAAACTTTCTTTTTTTCAAAATGTCTTAATTTTGAATCCAGTTTTAGCAATACTGTTTACAATTAATCTCGGTAATTTGAATCTTTTTTGAAGTTCCATTTTTATTGTTTTTTTGATAAAATATGTTTTGTATATTACCGTTCAATTTTTATATTTCAAGAGAAATTGTAATATGTAAAATATTATTGTGGAAATTGTCACTTAATAATTGGCATTATGATACTGTTACATCTCAATTTCAAGATGTGGTAAAATAATTTGATTTTTTAAAATAATCTTTACTTTTTGCATATGAAAATACCAAAGATCCTCAAATTACTTTATTTAAAATCGTCTCAGAAACTCCTTTTGGAAGTACAAAGCATCACTGGCTAAATAAATTATCTCAACCTTGATGCATAAATATTCAGCGTGATGCTGCATTTCAGTTATTTGTACTGTCTTTTTTTGTTCAATACATTCTTAGTCATCTTCGAGTATGGCTATAATTATCTTCTTTTTGTGTCGCTGTTGTTAAAAATCATAAATTTGATTGTTCACTTCCATTTCTATTTGAAAATGAAGTAGCCCATTCTCATTTTCATGAATTATGTCAATGTCATACTCTTGTAGCATTTTCTACTGTATTTGTTTCCATGTTTATTACGTAAAATCTTTTTTTTCTACGTGGTTTTGTAAAATCAACTACTGTTAAATATTTTGGGTTTCAAAGAGTTCATTTTAGGTCTTCGTATCACTTCATAGCACATGCAAAAGGTGCTAAATCCGGTTTTTCTGATCATTTCAATTGATTGTATAATTCACGATATTTTTGTGAAACGTTTATATTAAAATGATCTATTTCATAATGTTCACTATTGTCTGAATGCTCAGGAGTTTGTGTCACAGTTTGTGATACAGTTGTTTGTGGAGTGCTCACTGTAGTGGTTGTAGTCCAATTAGTAGTTCAACCAACAATTGACGATTCTAGGCTATCTAGTTCAGAAACAGTTGCACATTCGTCCATTTCTTTGTTGATTTTTTTTAAATCTTCTATGTGTTGACCACAAAAAACATTTAAACATAATCATTTCAAAAGATTACTTACTTTCAGCTCATTTTCACTTTCAGATGAAATATAGTCAATCATTGCTTGTTTTCAAATTGACAAAGACAGATCATCCTTTTTATCGATGACTTTTGATAATATTTCTTTTTTCTTTTCTATAAATTCTTTACTTTTCTCCATATTATCTTTCACACATAAAAGTTATCAATAATACAACTTATGACAATTATATCCAAAAAAATTAAAAAATGCAAATTTTCTTGATGTTTTTGTTGTAAATAATTCTAAATTAAATAAATTCTATAATAGTTTTTATAATGAATAAAAATTGATGCTATTGAAAATTGTTTTAATATATTTTCTGTTGATTAATATCATAACATTTGTTATCCGATGAATCGACAAAAGGAGAGCTATCAAAAAAAAATGGAGAATCAGTGAGAAGACTCTTTTGATTTTGACGTTACTTGGATGATTCGTTTGAGCTGTTTTTTGAATGCAAGTTTTTCATCATAAAACAATCAAATCAAAATTTTTGATATATTTTCGATCTGCAGTAGCTGTTTGGTTTATAATTTTATGAATATTGTTTTACTTTTATTTGAAAGCATAAATGTTGTACTTAATCCCAACACCAATTTGAAATAAAGATGATATTACATTGAGGGCTTTAAATTTATTCAAGGACTTGAAAATAATTATCTGTGAAGATACTAGGACATTCAAAAAATTGCTATCAATGTATGAAATAAATTATTCCGATAAAGAATTTTATTCTTTGACTAGTTTCACTGATAAATGAAAATTGAATTTTTATGTAAAATTGATGGAAGATAATGATATCTGAGTTGTTTCTGAAGCATGAACACCTTGATTATCTGATCCAGGAAAATCTTTGATACAACTATGTAATGAAAATAATCTAAAATATACTGTTTTACCTTGAGCAAATGCCTTGGTTCCATCTGTAGTTTCAGCATGATTTGATACAAGCAGTTTCATATTCTTATGATTTTTACCACAGAAAAAATGAAGACAAACAATTTTAAATAAAATTGTTTCTAATGAATATTGAATGGCTGTATTTTTTTATGAATCTGTGCATAGATTTGAAAAATTATTGTTTGAGTTACAAAATTTATGATTTGATTGAAAAATTTTTGTTTGAAGGGAAATAAGTAAAATGTACGAACAAATCTACAACTGAACTTTGGATGATTTGATTGAACTAGTTAAAAATAAGAAATTTAGCGTAAAAGGTGAATTTGTTGTTTGAATTTCATATTAATATACTATTTAATGTATGGATGTTTTTTGTTGAAATTTTCGTAATCATTTAATCAATAATTTTCACACTGACTTTTCATGTATTCATAATATTCCTGTGTCGTAACGGTATCATTATCTAATACTATTATACTATTATTTATCCAGTTGTTTACTCTTTCACTACTATTTTTTATGTTTTCGTACGTTCAGTTTACAGACGCTGAAACTTCTCATTCTATAACTTTTTTCACTTCTTTAGAGGCTATTTTTGGCATAGGATCACCGTTAACATTATTTATAGTTGTCCAGTATACGAGGACAGAATACATATAATTTCGATTTATTCAATTTTTTGTTTTTTTGGGGTTATTGTAATATCATACTGCGTTTAATCGATCATCTACATTATCTTTGTTACAATTTTTTCATTTACAATCATTCATGAGAAATCTCGCAGCAAGATCAACTGCTAGCACTGGATTAAATCTATCATCTTGTTCACTTAATTTTGCAAGATTATTTCATGTTTTTTGCTTAGCTTCTTCTAATTTTTCTCAGTGTTCATAATCAGCCATTGCATCAGTGAATCTTGGCAATGTATGCATTCAATAATTATTTGCATTTACGGCTTGTATATGGATTAATCCAGCTCATCCATCACAAGTTTTTTTAGAGTTTGTAGAATTTCTTTGGTTAATTACAGTTGGATCTCATCGTCATTCTTGGGCCATCATAGCCATTAATAATCATCTTGGGATTCAATACCTATCTTCTACAGCATTAGTTATTGAGGACCATCTTAAGCATCTTGAAATTCTTCATTCAACTGTTTGTTTGTTTTTGGGATAATTTATTTTAACTATTTTTTCATTATTTAATTCATTGTATTTAAGATTAAGTGGCTTTTCATTAAGATTTGTTTTCTTTTCTTCTTTTTCTTGATTATCATCAACTACTAATTCCGTAGTATCATCTTTTTTATCTTTTAAATTTTCTATAATTTTTGCTCATCAATATATTCATCATCAAATTATAGCAGTTCAGAAAAGTATTTTAAATATATTATTTCTAAAAAATTTTTTTGCTTTCTGTGTAACTTCTTTTCATTTTTTTCAGCTTTCTCAAGCTTTTTTTAGTCTTTCTTCTGATGAATTCATTTTAAACTATAACATTATAAATATATTTTACATTGACATTTTAATTATAATTATTTTTTTTAAAAAAGTCAAAAAAAACGACACTTTTTGTGTCGTTTATAGATAACAACATATAAAAATTAAAGTTTATTCCTTGTCTTTTGGAAATTTTATAGTAGTTTGAACTCATTTTCTTTTTCATCTCTCTTTTCTTTCGTGTTTTTCTGCTTTTCTTTCAGCTCTTAATCTTTTAATTTCTGCTATATCCTCAGGAGATCTTTCAAGGATATGAATTGTCTTTTTCTTAGTAGTATCATTTAATGATTCAATTTTTAATGTTCAAAAATATTTATTTCGATAATATTTTCACATAATCTCCTTTATTGCTGATTCATCCTGAATATTTAATGCACTCTTAATTATATCTAAACGGTCTTTTGGAGAAAGTACTTTATCACCAATTTTTTCTAAAATATAATTAATTTTATGCAGAATTGCTGTTTCATCTTGAATATTTAATGCACTCTTAATTATATCTAAACGGTCTTTTGGGGAAGTTACTTTATCATCAATTTTTTCTAAAATATAATTAATTTTACGCTGAATTGCTGTTTCATGGTTTAAATATGAAAGGGTCTCAGGGTCATGTAAATTTGATGTTAATATTTCTTCTGTAAATCAATGTTCTCATAGTGAATTTTTTGCCATTTTTTCATTGTAAAAATCTAAAAATTGTTTATATAGCATAGTTATATTATATTTTTTTTATTATTTTTGTCAAATTTTTTGGCATGAAAAAAATTACGATCGAAAGATTTGTACTTATAGCTATAATTTTAGCTTGTGTTGTCGCTTTTCTTACAAAAGATTTGACGATAACTTTTAAGAAAGATTTATTTTCAAATCTTTGATTTACTTCGATTGAAAAACAAGTTTCTGAAAATTTAGAAAATTTGGAAAATGTAACTGGGAATTTTTATTATTCACCAGTGAATAGCTGGAATGCTTTTTCAAAATCTTTGAGTTCTGCTGAAGATACTGTAAAAATTCAGACTTATGAATTCACAAAAAAAGAGATAAAGCAAATTGTAAAGTGACTTTTGGAAAAGTGAGTGATAGTGAATCTGATTATAGAAAATAAAAAATACCAGCAATATCAAAATACATGGCAACAAATTGAAGAATATTTTTCAGATTATCCAAGATTTCAAATAAAGAGCGATGAGCAGATGTGAACTTTGTATACACATAGCAAAATTGCTCTAATCGATTCGTGATTTTGGATTCAGACTGCGAATTTAACGCATTCTAGTTTTGTAGCTAATCGTGAACATTTTTTCTACTCTGAAAATACTTGAGTTTGGAATAGTCTAAATACTATTTTTGATAAAGACTGGAATGGTGAATCGATTGAAATTGATGATATTCATCCAAATTTAGTTGTTTGTAATATAAATTGTCGTGCTGTGATTGAAAATCTTTTGTCAAATGCTAAAAAAAGTATTTATATCCAGACTCAGTACATTCTTGATGAAAGTGTTTTAGAAATTTTAAAAGAAAAGTATGATGAATTAGATGACATGAAATTCATAGTCTCAGATACAGATTCCAATGATTTTTTAATTGATTATTTCGGTCCATGAGTTGCTAGAAAATTTAGCAAAAACTATAATCATACAAAAATGATATTGATTGATGATGAGATATTACTTTTGTGAAGTATGAATTTATCTGATACAAGTTTGGATAAAAATAGAGAAATTTGAATACTGATTATTGATAAGAATATAATTAGTGAATATAAAAAATTATTTGAAAATGATCGAAAGATTAGTAAATAATTATTTTTGTTAATTTATTCTATTTTTTTGTTTATGAGTGAAAAAATTATTGCTGTAGATGTAGATGAGGTTTTGGCTGAAACTATTAAGTCAATGCTTGAAAAGCATAATTATACTCGAAAGTGAAAAAAGGTTAAGTGGGATGATCTGATAAATTATAATCTTTGGGAAATACCAGATCTTGGTTTATCAAAGAACTCAGCATTGTGGATGTTTGTAAAATTCCAACTATGATCAGGGCTTTCAAAGAAAATAAGGCCTGTTGACTGAGCTTTAAATAAGTTGTTAGAATTAAAGGAGAAATGATATTTACTTTATGCTGTGACTGCTAGACTATCTTGGATGAAACTTTCAACAAAATTATGGCTCAAAAAGAATTTTCCAAATTGCTTTGATAAAGTGGTTTTCGCAAATTTTTTCACTAGTCGTGCGAGAAAAAAATCTGAAATTTGCAAAGAAATTTGAGCAAGTATAATAATTGAAGATAACTTGGAGACATGCAATGATTGTGTGAGTCAATGAATTAAGTGCTTTTTGCTCGATAAGCCTCGAAATCAATGTGATAAATTAAATGAAAATATAAAAAGAGTATACTCTTGGGGTGAAATTAATTTATAATTTAATGCTAAATTTATTATGGAAATTAAATTTGTTAAATTATCTGATGATGCTATAATGCCTCAACAAAATACTTCTACTGATGCGGGATATGATTTATTTTCTACTGAAGATTATGTTTTAAAAGTAAGTGAAAGAAAATTATTCAAGACAAATATTGCATGTGCAGTACCAGTATGATTTTATGCAAGAATTGCTCCTCGTAGTGGATTAGCATATAAATTCTGAATTGATGTGCTGGCTTGAGTTGTAGATGCATGATATAGATGAGATATCTGAGTAATATTAATCAACTTTGGTAATGAAGATTTTGAGGTGAAAAAATGAGATAAAATTGCACAAATGATTATAGAAAAATGCTATTATGTAAATCGAATTGAGGTTGAAAATTTGGATGAAACAGATAGAAATGAATGATGATTTTGATCGTCTGGAAAGTAAAACCCCACCCCTTCGGGGAGCCCCCTTATCAGGGGGCAAAAGGATTGATGATTTTCTCCCCTGATAAGGGGAGCTGTTCGCAGAGCTAGTGGGGTTTAAATACAAGGTAATTTATTTAATATTTTGTTATAAAAAAATGTCTAATCATGATTGAATAATTATTAAAAACAAACAACAAATTGAGGGAATTCGTGAAGCTTGAAAATACTTAAACGAATTGCTTTATTTGATGAGAGATAATTGTAAAGCTTGAGTTAGTTTGATTGAGCTTGAAATACTTGCACAAGAATTTATGGACAAAAATCATGTAAAATGAACATTTAAATGATTTGAGTGATTTCCAGCAAATTTATGTTTGTCTGTAAATGATTGTGTAGTTCACTGAATTCCAGATGATTATATTTTGAAAAATTGAGATTTATTAAAAGTAGATACTTGAGTAACTCATAATAAATATGTATCTGATAGTGCATTTTCTATTGTAATCTGATGAGAGATGGCAAATCCTCTTGCTCAAGATTTGATTGATACGACGAAAAAAGCTCTTGATTCGTGATTTAATGTAGTTTGACCATGAAAATTTGTTTATGATTTTTCAAGAGAAGTTTACAATGTTGTTACAAACGATTGATTTAATGTTATTAAGACACTGACGGGGCATTGAGTTGGTATAAAATGACACGAAAGACCATACATATACAATTACCCACATCCTGACACAAAAAAAATTCAATTTGTTCCATGAATGGTGGTTTGTTTTGAGCCTATTACAGCTGTAAAAAGTGATGATGTGATGTATAAATGAAATAATGATTGGAATTTGTATTGCAAAAAATGAGATCTTTGAGCTCAGTGGGAATATATGGTTGTAATTACTGAAAATTGAGTTGAAAGATTGAGTGGAATCGGCTAATTTCTAGTTCCCAAAAATGCAAATCAAAGTGCATCTGCTGCATCATGAAATTCTGGAATATCTTCTAATTTGTAAATTTTTGTGATAAATCTCTGTACTGTTTCCTTGTCAGCTTTTGGATTTCAAGTAATATTTTTTTTGAGTTCTTGAGGTGTATACTCATAAATTTCAATTCAATTTTTCATTGCAAGAGTCATTACCACTCCTCTCATTCAGTATAGAAATTCTGCATTTTTTTTGTTAAAGTCGGTAATGAAATATCTTTCCATGACTAGCTTTTCTATTTTGCTATTATTTATCATTTCTTCAAAAAAATCATGAATTTCAAGCATCCTGTGATACTGCTCTACTCTATCAAATTTTTTTTCTTCCATTTTTAAAATTCATGCATCAACTATTTTTAAATTTGGTTGAATCAATGCATATCAAAGTTTCTTTATTCATGGATCAATTCCTAAAATCATTGATTTAATTAAATTGTGATTTAAATTTTATTTACTAACCATTTTGATGAAGACATCTCATGGGACATTTACACTTCCCATTGTCTTCATCTTTTTTTTACCTTCTTTTTGCTTTGCAAGTAGCTTTCTTTTACGAGTAATATCTCATCCGTAACATTTTGCTAATACATCTTTTTTCATTGCAGGGATGTTTTCTCTAGCAATCATTTTTGTTCAGATTCAAGCTTGAACTGGGATAACGAACAAGTGTCTTGGAATTAATTCTTTTAATTTTTGGACTATTTCTCTTCATTTATATACTGCGTTGCTTTTATGCAAAATCATTGAAAGAGCCTCCATTTTTTCGTTATTTAGGAAAATATCGAGTTTTACTAGATCTGATTTTACATATTTTCTGAATTCATAGTTCATCGTGGCATATCACTTTGTTGCTGATTTTAATCTATCGTAAAAATCAACCAGAATTTCTCACATTGGCATCATATATTTTCGTACAACTCTTGTTTGGTCAATGTGTTCCATATTTTTCATTTCTCATCTGTATTCTTGGCACAATTGCATAATATCTCAGGCATATTCCTGAGGTCAAACTATTTCCACATCGGCCATTGGTTCGTAGATTTCATCGATAATTCACTGCTCTGGAACGTCTGATCATGCTCTTGCGATGATTCGTAATTTCAATTTTTCTCAATATTTTTCTATAATTTCTCAGACAGTCATATCAATATTATCATTTTGATTAATTGGCTCAAAATCATTTATTATTTGTTTGTAATATCATGTCTTTGCTAATTCTGTCACATTTGCTCATGATTTGATTTTTTCCAATGCTGGAGTCTTTGATTTGATTAGATAAACCACAGTAGGAGTCGTGAATATTGTTTCAACTCAAAATTCTCTAAATAATCTTTCTTTGATTATATCCATATGTAGCATTCACAAAAATCAACATCTAAATCAAAGTCAAAGTGCCTTTGAATCTTCCATAGTGTATTCGATTGAGCTGTCGTTTAGACAAAGTTTTGCCAGACTATCTTTGAGTTTTTCATATTCGGTTGTTTCGATAGGATAAACTCAAGCATATACAAATGGTTTACTTTTTTTGAATCAAGGAATTGCGAGTGATTGTAAATATTGTGGATCTTCTTCGGCTGTTTTCTTTATTTTAGTGTAATCTCAAATTATTGTGTCTCAAATCTGCGCTTCACGAACTGACTTTAATCATGTAACAATATATCAAATTTGTCATTTTGTAAGTTCTGGATCTTTTACATATTCAGGAGAAAAATGTCCAACTTCAGTTGGTTGTAATCAGATTTTTGAGTGTATTAGATAAAGATTATCTCATATTTTGAAAGTTCATTGTATTACTTTTACATAAGCCACAACTCATTTGTATGGATCATATACACAGTCAAATATTAATGCTTTTGGTATCTCATTTTCAATCATAAAATTTCTCTTACACCAAAAATAAAGTTCACTAGAGTAATATTGAAATATCTTTTTTATTCAAGATTAAAAAAGTGCGAACGGATTATTCGCACAATTGGGGTGAAATCTCAGTGTCTTCTTGGTAAATGGCTGGCGTAAGTTGGACCACCTTTACCTTTAAACATAGATTCTTGTTGTTGAGCATCCTCGGATTCACCATCAGTGTTAGGATATTCAATTACTTCATTTCCGTGGTAACACATGATTTAAAATTTTTAAAGGTTTGTTGTATGGATATTTAGATTTATGTTATATAAATTTAAGACCACACAGATGATGTGTGGTCTTTTAGTGCTGAAATCAGCTTAATCCGTTGGAAGCGGAAATTTGTCGCCATGTCCAAAGTAGGACTCCGGAGCTAAGCCTTCTGAATTATCTCTTGCTCCATCAACGACTTTCGGATATTCCGGTTCTTTCTTACCAGCTTCCTCTTGGATTTGGTCCATTTTTTCAAGAATTGCCATAATAAATCCTTTCTTTTTTTAATTCGTATTCATTTGGGACTAACTATCAACAATTTAATTATATTAAAATATATTGTCTTTTCAAGAATAAATTATAAGATCTCTATTTTTCATTCTGAATTAATATTCTTTGGTCAAGTTTCTCATTCTGGGATACCAATTGGTAATATAGCAAATGGTGTGATATTCTCGTCTAGTTTGAAATATTTTTTTATTTCTTTAATTGGCTCTTCGTGTGGATATGTTCAAACTCGAACCATTCAATATCATTTTTCGTGTGCTGCTAATCGAATATTTTGGATACTAGCTCACATATCTTGTTGGATGAATTCCATACTTCTGATATTGTTTTCATCAAAGCATGCTAAAATTACTCAAGAAGCAGTCGGAATCATCTTTCACCATTCCATCAAATTTCAAAGAAAGTCTAAATCTTCTTGTTTTGTGATGATATAATATTTCCATGCTTGTTGATTATGTGCAGATGGTGCGTAAAGTCAGTATTCCGCTACTTGTGCGATTTGTTCTGGAGTGAGTTTTTGTGTTTTTGAGTAGATCCTAACTGATCTACGAGTTTTAATTGCGTCTATTGTTTGCATTGGTTGATGTATTATTTTATAAATTTTTTGCAAACCCCTCTAGCTTCGCGAACAACTCCCCTTATCAGGGGAGAATTCCACAAATAAAATTAAATTCCTCCCTGACAAGGGAGGCTGCTCTGTCGAAGACTAGGTGGGTTTATTTTGGTTCTGGGATTTTTTCGATGATGGCATCAAGGACAGCTTCTACTCATTCTCAAGTCTTTCACGAAACTAAGTAGATATCCTCTCTTGGGATTCAGATCACATTTTCAATTTCTTTGGCTACTCTCTCTGGATTCGCAGCTGGGAGGTCGATTTTATTTAGTACTGGGATTATCTCCAAATCCTGATCAATTGCTTGATACAAAGTAGAAAGAGTCTGAGCTTGGATTCATTGACTTGCATCAACGAGCAAAATTGCTCATTCTACTGCGGCAAGAGAACGAGATACTTCATACTGAAAATCTACATGGCCTGGTGTATCAATCATATTTAATTCATATCCTTTTCGATGCATTCTTACTGGAGTAAGTTTGATTGTGATTCATCTTTCTTGCTCCAAATCCATACGGTCTAATACTTGATTTTTGTCAGATTTTCTGATTGTACCAGTAAGTTCTAGCATCCTATCTGCTAAGGTAGATTTTCAGTGGTCTATATGTGCTATAATACAAAAATTTCTGATATTCATAAAAAATATTTCATAATTCTAAATTATAATTTTGATATGACTCGTTTGATCACATCTGTCATATTTTCGTTTGTGATTTTTCAATCATACTCTTGCAAAACCTTTTTCACTGATGTGGCTTCATAACCAAGTCATTTCATTGAAGAAACGATAGCTTTGTAAAGTTTTTGATCTACATCCATCTTTGCAACATCAGACAATTCAAACGTTCATTTCAATTCAATCAATATTTTTTTTGCTGATTTTGGTCAGATTCATGGAATTGATTGAAAAAATTTCGTATCAAGCGTCTTAATCGCTTCTTTTAACTCCTCTCTTGGCATTGCTGCAATTTGGAAAGCTGTCTTTGGTCAAACTCAATTTACTTTTAGTATTTCTTCAAATGATATCTTTTGTTTGATAGTATCAAAAGCAAAATATACTGTAGTTCTCTTATTTTCATCGTAATATGGGTATAAGAAAAATTCTCATTCATTTTTATTTCATGAATATTGGGTTTCTACTCAAATAAGTTCATTTTGGATGAAAATTTTGTTTTGATATCTGTGAAGTTTTCAATTGATGTAGTGAAACATTTTGAATTGTTATTAGATAATTATTTTGTTCTTATATTTTAATACAAAAAAAAATCAAACAAAAATTATACTATCGTTACCGATGTTTATACTTGACTTTTATTATAAAATATATACTACTTTAATAGTCTAAAAAAACAAAATGTTAAACTAGTAAAATATAAAATTCTATGAGTAAAGATTTAGTAATTCTTACATCTCTTGAAGATGTGAAAAAGACAGCGGAACTTGTCATGAGAGCTGACCCTCATATTACAGGATGGGAATTTACCGACAAGGTTTCAATTGGCTGGACCAAGTGGGGCTTCTTTCACAATGTAACATGGGCAATACAGGTTTGGGTTGAGTACAATCACCACGAACCGGTGCTTCGTGATTATATCTTCCATAATGGAGATTATGAGGGCTTTTTGACAAGATGTGCCCCGCATGAAGATGATAAGTACATCATCAATCCTGTTTCTCGTGACAGCGAATATCACTCTTTTGAAGTAATGAGTATTGACGGTGTCCCAACGGTGAAAACTAAGTATTGTTTCCATGATTATCCATGGGAGAAAGCAAAATGTGTTACTCGCCCTGAATATTGTCCTGACGAAGTATCGAGTTTCTATGACAAGCCTGTCATGTTCCCCAACAAAGAGTGTATCAAGATGCTTGAATCCCGCCATCTCAAGGAATATAAACATTTTGAACCAAAATTGGTTGGTGGAACTCCATGTTGGGTTACAGGGCATCCGCTTACTAGCAGGGATCTCACTTATTATCACTTCTGTGTCATCGATCCACACATCTGTTTCATGACGGAACATGTGTTGCCTATTGGTGCATATCTAAAAACTTTGTCAGATTTTGATGAAAT
>JAEEGG010006557.1_pt1 | contig 27245 bp, 22 predicted proteins | sample 9134161 | NCBI WGS metagenome assembly JAEEGG01 (sample SAMN16246543, study PRJNA631951) | gut metagenome | biome: gut microbiome; feature: rumen; material: CR-attached | host: Bos | place: Iran: Karaj | collected 2018-10 | reverse complement strand
CGGACGCTGTTTGGGGTCGTGTGACATGAGCGCCGGGATGGTCTGCCCCGTCATGCTCACCAGCGTATAACCGATGATATAAACCACATAGAACAGGGCAAAGGTCACCACTCCCAGCCCCTTGCTGGAGAACAGATGGAACATGCTCAGCAGCCCAAAGCTCTGGATCAACCAGCCTGCGACCAGCAGAACACGGATCTTGCCGAAGCGGGTGTTTACCCGGTCGTACACGAAAGCCAGCAAGGAGTCGGTCACGGCATCCAGGATCCGGGTGCCCATGATAATGACGCCGATAATGGCTGTGGAGATACCGAAACCGATGCTGGCCGCGTAACTTGCCTGTTGGATGAGGATGTATACCGCCATGTTGGACAGCGCAGAGCACGCATACAGAATGATTTGCCACAATTTTGCGCGGCGATACTGTACGCCGTCGATCTGACTCTGGGTCAATTTTTCCGTTGCCATCAGGAGTTCCTCTCTTTTCTTATTATTTTTCCGGGTTTCCTACCCTGTCTGCAGTATATAAAATAGACAGAGGAACGTAAACGCAAAAATTCAGAAAAAATTACAAAAATTAAGGAAGTTTCTTGCACAGTCGGGAAAGTGCCGATATAATTGTTTTAGACTCTATCGGGGAGGTGCAGGTCATGGATCAACGTATGACGCGCGGTGAACAGAATCTCCTGCTTTTGGAAAGTCTGTTTCCCAGTACAGAAAAATTCTATATCTGGTGTTACGACCGGGAGGGAGCTTTTGTCGCCACGTCCTGTCCGGAACCGGAGCGTGAGATACTGGAGCAAGCATTCACGATACTGGGCGGCCTGGAAAAGCTACTCCGCTACGCGCAGGATGCCGACAACAACCGCCCGCAGATCATCGGCTCGCCCATCGGGATGCAGTGGGCGTTGAGCTACGAATCAGAGCGCAACCGCAGCCTGGTCTATGCCATCGGGCCGGTGTTCTACGCCCTGCCCACCGAGCGGCAGCTCAGGACAGCCCTGAGCCCCTATACCCGCAGCCTGGAAAACGCGGCCTGGGCCGCTGCTCTGATCCGCTTTTTGCCGCAGTTTCCCGTGATGTCCTACGCGATCTTCACCCGCTATACCATGATGGTGCACAACACCCTCACGGGGCAGCAGCTCGGTCTCGATGCGCTGCATACGGAAAGGCAGCAGGAGGAATATGCCGCGCCTGCAGAAATGCGGGATCGGAACAAAATCTACCTCGCCGAGCGTGCCATGCTGCAAATGGTGAGAAACGGCGACATTAACTACTATAACGTATTTCAAAACAGCGTCCGTTTAAGTCCTGGCGTCCCCATTCACGGTCAGGATCCGCTACGGCAGATGAAAACAAGCAACATCGTTTTTACAACGCTGGTGTGCCGTGCGGCGATGGAGGGCGGCCTGTCTCCGGAGATCGCCTACCCCTTGGGGGATTCCTACATACAGGCTGTGGAGGACTGCCATGATTCCGGCGAGCTCTCGGCGCTGGCCCATGCCATGTATCATGATTTTATCTACCGCGTCCACCATCTGCGTGTAAACCCGGATTATTCCCACGCCATCCAGAAATGCTGTGATTATATTGAGCTGAGCCTGGATCGAAAAATAAAGACCTCCGATTTGGCAGCCTTGGTCGGATATACGGAGTATTATCTGACTGAGAAGTTCAAGAAAGAGACCGGGCAATCTGTCAGCAGCTATATCCGCTATGTGAAGGTGGAGCGCGCAAAGGTATTGCTGGAATCTACAGACCTGAGCATCAAGGAGGTATCGGAGCGCCTGGCCTTCAACACGGTCAACTACTTCATCCAGTGCTTCCGAGATACTACGGGCTACACACCCGCGCAATATCGGAAGAAACACAAAGCGTCTCGGTAAAAGAATACTGGGAGGAGATGAAGTAGTCTCTAGCTCATTCTATTAGCCCAGCCGATTTAAAGAAACAATTAATTTCAAAACTTATATGACACAAGATGTTTCTCACGATATGCTTGCGTTGCTGAAACGTCTTGTGTTTTTAATTGGAGGCTTTATGCGGCGCATTGATCCATCAAAAAAATGAAATCATTGCGGATTATATCGACAAATACTTTTGCGAACATGACGAGATCCCTTCTGTGAGGGATATCGTCGATGGAACGGGCATTCCTCTTTCGACTGTTCATCGTTATCTCATTTCCGTGCGAGAAGATGGATTGAAAGCCAGCCGATTTCATGTTATAGTAACCACATCAGAAAGCATGTATCAAATCGGTAAAACAATCCTGTTTATCGTCCAAACCACTGTAAATAGCCCCAACAATTCGGGCCTGTGATAGCAGCTTTGATAGCTTTTTGATAGCAAAAGTCCGTAGACCCAAAGGGTTGAGGATAACGGGAATCAAACGGAGTCACGTCGAGACAAATCTCCTAAACAAAAACAGTTAAAGTCGGGATTTGCTTGGCGAATGGGAGTGAGATGCCGGATACGCCGGGAACCCGCGTAAATACTGGATTTCTGAACTTCCAAAACGGCGTATGGCAATGATTAGGCAACATCTGGAATAACACCGTCGAACAACGAAAAATGAGCTGTCTGGTTTTTGAAAGTCAGGCAGCTCATTTTTTCGTCCTTTTCCTCCGTTCAGGCCCGGGAGAGACGGCGGCTCTATGGATCCTGTTTCCTCAGCGCGCGAAAATCATACCGGCAGTAGGGAAAATTTAATCGAATTGGTATGACCGGTCTGTTTACTTTGCGGGGTTGACGGTTTATAATCATCAACAGAAACACACAGGAGGTGTGGCGGCATGAAGATGACGCTGGCGGAAAACATCCGCAGATTCCGCAAAGAGAGGTCCCTGACGCAGGAGCAGCTGGCCGAGGCCCTGGGGGTGACGGCGGGCGCGGTGTACAAATGGGAGGCGAAGCTGTCCATCCCGGAGCTGGAGCTGATCCTTCAGATGGCGGACTTTTTCGATACCTCCGTGGACGTGCTGCTGGGCTATGAAGTAAAGGATAACCGCCTGGAAGCGACGGTGAAGCGTTTACAGGAATACCGCCGCAGCAAGGATTGGGACGGGCTTGCGGAGGCGGAAAAGGCACTCAAGAAGTATCCACACTCCTTTCAGATCGTCAACGAGAGCGCTGCGCTGTACCGCGCGTTCGGCGTAGACAGCGGGGACAAGGCCCTGTTTCGCCGCGCGCTGGAGCTTCTGGAGCGATCCCGCCTGCTGCTGGGGCAGAACGAGGATCCGCAGATCAGCGAGCAGACGATCTGCGGAAGAATCGCGCAAACGTATCTGGGGCTGGACGAAACGGACAAGGCCATCGAGCTTTGGAAGGCCCATAACGCGGACGGGCTGTACAGCCCTCAGATCGGTCATATTCTGGCCCAAAGCGATCACATCGAGGAGGCGGAACTGTTTTTGTCGGAGGCCCTAGTCAAGAGCCTCACCGATCTGGTCAACACCATCGTCGGCTATCTGAACGTATATCTGAAACGCGGGGATCACGCTTCCACCCAGGCGATCCTGGGTTGGGGAGTCGGGGTCTTGCAGGGGTTGCGGGAGGGGAACAAGCCAAACTACTTTGACAGAGTCAGCGCTGTTTTTCTCGCGGCCCTGGCCGGGTCGCAGTTCCAGTCCGGGCAGGAGGCCGAAGCGCGGGAGACCCTGAACAAAGCCAAAGAGCTTGCCGCCTTCTTTGACGCCTCTCCCAGCTATGACGAAAGCGACGTCCGCTTTGTCGGCCGCATTGAAGGCGCCAGCGCTCATGACGACATGGGGGCGACGGCCATGGACGGCGTCCGCAACGCGGTAAGCCAATTTGACAGTGATGCGTTTGCCGCGCTTTGGCGCGCGGTGACGGCAGAATGACCGCCGAGCGGCGCCGCAGGCAGCCGCCCGGATCCAAACAGAGGAGAAAAGGAGAATCGCACATGGAAAACGAAAAGGTTACGGTTGTGAAAAAAACCGTGAAATCCGGCATTACCTTTGGCAGCGCCCTGGCCATGGTCATCAGCTATACGACCTGGCATTCCGTAGGCTGGGCCATCTTCCACGGACTGCTCAGCTGGGCCTACGTTCTGTACTTTGTCCTGGTATACTGAAGCGACGCGGGAAAAGAGGAGACAAAGCATCATGACCAAGAAAGAAATCAAGGCGCTGCGCCGCCCGTTCATCAAAGAACTGTTCCGGAACAACAAATTCAATCTGGCAATGACCGTTCTCGCCGCCCTGCTGGGCGCTGCGGCGGAGCTGGTGATCTCATGGCTCATCAAAGAAGTCGCCGATCTGATCTCCGGAGAATGCCCCTACCGCTTCGAGACGCTTCTGATCATTACGGGAGGCGCGTTTGCGCTGTTTGGACTGGGATGGATCCTGGACAGGTCCTTCCTCTCCGAGTTCCGCGCAAAGGCCATGAAGCAGTATCGGGAATATGTTTTTGACAGGCTTATGGAGAAAGGCATCCAGGCCTTCTCCGGCGAGAACAGCTCGCTCTATATCTCCGCCCTCTCCAATGACGTGAACACCATCGAAACGGACTTTATCGGGAAGCTGCAGAGCACGATACAGGTGGGCATCGCCTTTGTCGGCGCGCTGGGCCTCATGCTCTGGTGCAGCCCGCTGCTGACCCTGATCGCCATCGGCTTCTCCCTGCTGCCCATCATCGTCTCCGTGGTTCTGGGAAACAAGGCGGCAAAGGCAGAGAAGGCTGTTTCCGATCAGAAGGAGCGCTACACCGGCATGCTGAAGGACGCGCTCACGGGCTTCTCTGTGATCAAGAGCTTCAAGGCGGAGAAAAGCATTGCCGCCTTGCATGACCACAGCAATGAGGGCGTGGCGGAGGCCTCGAAAAAGCGCACGAAGGTGACCGTGCTGGTAAGCTATTCCTCCGGCGTTGCCGGCGCGATCCTGCAGTTCGGCGTGTTCTTTGTGGCCGCCGCGATGGCGCTCTCCGGCAAGGGCATCACGGCAGGTACCGCCATTGTGTTCGTTCAGCTGCTGAACTACGTGCTGGGACCCATCCAGGCGTTCCCGACGTTTTTCGCCGGCATGATGTCCGCCTTCGGGCTGATTGATAAGCTGGCGCAGGCCGTGAACAAGAACGTTCCCGACGAGGGCGAGCAGATCCCGCCCCGGCTCAGCGAGGGGATCTCGGTCAGGGATCTTGCCTTTGCCTATGAGGAAGGAAAGCCGGTGCTGTCCGACGTGGACATGGAGCTGCGCGCCGGCGGCTGCTACGCGCTGGTTGGCGGCTCCGGCAGCGGCAAGTCCACCCTGCTCAATCTGCTGATGGCGTCCTCCAAAAACTATGAGGGCCAGATCCGCTACGACGGGAAGGAGCTCAAAACCGTCTCCACCGATTCGCTCTATGACCTGGTGTCCATCATCCAGCAGAACGTATTCGTTTTCAACAGCACGATCCGGGACAACATCACCATGTTCTCCCAATTCCCGGAGGAGGAGATCGACCGGGCCGTGCGGCTGTCCGGGCTTAGCAAGCTCATCGACGAAAAAGGCGCGGACTATCTCTGCGGCGAAAACGGCGCCGGCCTCTCCGGCGGCGAGCGCCAGCGGATCTCCATCGCCCGGGCGCTGCTGCGGAAAACGCCGGTGCTGTTTGTGGACGAGGCCACGGCGTCTCTGGACGCGGAGACCTCCTTCGAGGTGCTGGACGCCATCCTGAAGCTGGACGGCTACACCCGCGTCATCGTCACCCACGACCTGGATGAGAACATCCTCCGGCGCTGCACCGGCCTCTTCGCCCTGAAAAACGGCGAGGTTTCGGAGCAGGGGACCTTCGGAGACCTGATGGAGCAGAAGGGCTACTTCTATTCCCTGTTCACCGTCTCCCAGAAATGATCGGATCCGGTGTGAGATCATGCTCCGGTCCCGGGAGCGGGGCAGGAAAGCGTTGAATCGGCGCCGCGTTTGTGATACAATACTTTTGTTGAGCGCCTCGAAAAACGGAAACACAGGAACTGTATTGATACAGACAATAAGAAAGGAAGAAAACCATGAGCGAAACGACTGTCAGAATCCAGGACGATCTCTATGAGGCCGTCAACGGGGAGTGGCTCAAAACCGCCGTGATCCCCGACGACCGGCCCACCACCGGCGGCTTTTCCAGCCTGGCCCAGGACGTGGAAAAGACCATGATGGCCGATTTCCGGGCCTTCGCGGAGGGCGCGAAGAGCTCCGATATCCCCGAAATGAAGTATGCCGTCGCCCTGTACAAAAAGGTGCTGGACGTCGAGCGGCGGAACCGGGAGGGCGTCGCCCCCGCGCTGCCCCTGCTGGAACGGATCCGCGCCATCAAAACCGTGGAGGAGCTGAACGCCCAGGCGGCGGAGCTGCTGCTTCTGGGCGTCGATCTGCCGCTGCGCCTGGGCGTGGAGGCAGACATGGAGAACGCCGAGAAGAACTCCTTTATCGTCGTCGGGCCCGAGATCATCCTGCCGGACACCACCTATTATGCCGAGGACAACCCCGCGGGCAAGCAGCTTCTCGCTCTGTACGCGGACATGGCCGCCAAGGTGCTGGCCTTCACGCCCCTCGCCGAGGAGGAGCGGAAGCAGTACCTGGCCGACGCCCTGGCCTATGACGCGCTGCTCGCCAAAAAGGTCAAGAGCCAGCTGGAGTGGTCGGAGTATTACAAGTGCCACAATCCCATGCCCGCGGAGGAGGTGGCCGGCTTCGCCGCGCCCTTTGACATCAGGAGAGTGCTGCGGGAGCTGTACGGCGATCAAGCCCCCGAGACCCTGATCGTATACGAGCCCCGGGCCGTCAAGGAGATGAACGGCTACTTCACGGAGGAGAATCTGCCGCTCTACGTCCACTGGGCCTATGTGAAGGCGCTGCTGCGGGCCACGCCCTACCTCTCCGAGGAGCTGGCCGCCCTGGGGAAGACCTATTCCCGGGCGCTGACCGGCGTCGCCGCCGATCCCAGCCTGGAGAAGCAGGCCTACCGCGCCGCCTCCGACATGTATTCCGAGCCCATCGGCGTCTACTACGGCCGCGCCTACTTCGGCGAGGAGGCCAAGAAGGACGTGGTGGACATGCTCAAGAAGATCATCGAGACCTACAAGCTCCGCATGGCGAAAAACGGCTTCCTGGCCCCCGCCACCAAGGAGCAGGCCATCAAGAAGCTCTCCACCATTGAGATCAAGATGGGCTATCCCGATGAGATCAAGCCCATCTGGAGCAAGCTGGTCTTTGACGAGACCGAGTCCCTGCTGCCGATCATGATGCGGCTCACCGCCGTCCGCGCCAGGGACATGCTGGACAAGCTCCTCAAGCCCGTGGATCGCACCGAATGGCTGATGCCCGGCCACATGGTCAACGCCTGCTACAACCCCAGCGCCAACGACATCACCTTCCCGGCCGCTATCCTCCAGAAGCCCTTTTATGCGCTGAGCCAGAGCGTCAGCGAGAATCTGGGCGGCATCGGCGCGGTCATCGGCCACGAGATCAGCCACGCCTTCGACAACAACGGCGCCAACTTCGATGAGCACGGCAATCTGAAAAACTGGTGGACGGAGGAAGACTTCGCGGCCTTCCGGGAGCAGACCAAGGGCATGATCGAGCAGTTTGACGGCATCGAGTTCCACGGCGGCAAGGTCAGCGGCGAGCTCACCGTCAGCGAGAACATCGCCGACAACGGCGGCATGGGCGTGACCCTGGAGATCATGCACACGCTGCCCGAGGCGGACTTCCGAGCCTATTTCATGAACTGGGCGCGGGTCTGGTGCCAGAAGGCCAAGGAGGAATACATCCAGCTCCTGCTCTCCGTCGACGTCCATTCCCCGGCGGTTCTCCGGGCCAACATGATGCCCCGGAACTTTGCCGAGTGGTACGAGGCCTTCGGCGTCACCGAGAGCGATCAAATGTACATCGCGCCCGACAAGCGCATCAGCATCTGGTGATTCTGCGCTTCGGAGAGACGCCGAACCCCGAGGCGTTTTCCGCGGCGGGAAGATGCCCCGCGCATGGGAGCCGATAAGCGGGAGCCGGGCTCGGCTTTCCCGGAGAACAACTTCAAACAGCCCTTCGCTGCTTTCCTGCAGCGAAGGGCTGTTGCAGTATTCCGAAGAAATGCCTTCTCGTCGCACGCGGCGGATCATCCTGCCTGAAAACTGCGGATTGCCGACGGCGGAGGGGGGGGAAAAGGCAAAGCGCGGCCTTTCGCCTTATGAGACGCGAAAGATCGCGGGGCGGCCGGTGCAGAGCAGCGTCCCCTCCCGCACGGTCACAGATCCTCCGCCCAGGAGATCCGCATAGTCCCCGTCGGGGACGGCGAGCCGCGGCTCCAGACGGACGCGGCCAGGGCGGGCATCCAGGGAGAAGACGCCGGCCCAGCGCCCGCGGCGCAGCACGGCGATGCGCCGCTCGTCGTCCCCCTGACCCCAGAAGGCGTCCTCCGGGGAGAAGCAGGTCTTTTTGATCTCCGCCAGACGGCGCAGCAGCGGGCTCAGATCCCGCCCGGTGTCCCGGACAATGGGCTCCCGCTCGAAAAGGCTGGGCAGGTGGGCGTCCGCAAACTCCTGCCCTGCGTAAAGCAGGGTGGCGCCCTTCAGGAAGTAGAGCAGGGCCGTGTAGTTTTCCAGCTCTCCCGCCCCGGGGATCACCGAGGCGATGCGGGGCTGGTCGTGGTTCTCCAGGCAGCGCAGCTTGTTGTAGTTGGCGGGGTAAACGGCCTCCTGGTACTCCAGCAGGTCGATCCACTGGGACAGGGGCGCCGTTTTCCGCAGCACCTTGTCGAAGACCTCCCGCACGTCGTAGTCGTACTCGATGTCGAAGGCCTCGTAAGCCTCGGTGTCGCGCATGGCGCCGAAGCCGAGCCGCCGCGCCAGCGCGCCGAAGCTGCGGTGCACCGTCTCGGCCAGCCATATGCAGTCCGGATTGACCTCCGCCACCGCGGCCCGGGCAGCTTTCCAGAAATCCAGCGGCACCAGGGTGGCCACGTCGCAGCGGAAGCCGTCCACGATCCCCGCCCAGAAGCGCAGGGACTCGATCTGATAGTCCCAGAGGGCGCGCACCCGGTAGTCCAGGTCGATCACGTCCGCCCAGTCCCCGAACTTGTTGCCGGGCTTCCCCTCCGCGTTTCGGTAATAGAACTCCGGGTGCAGCCGGAACAGCTCGGCGTCCGGGGAGGTGTGATTGTATACCACGTCGATCAGCACCTTCATGCCCCTCTTGTGGATCTCGTCCACCAGCTCCCGGAAATCCGCCATGGTCCCGTAGGCGGGGTTCACGCTGCGGTAATCCCGGTTGGCGTAAGGGCAGCCCAGACTGCCCTTTTTGCCCTCCTCCCCGATGGGGTGGATGGGCATGAACCAGATGATGTCCGTCCCCAGGGCCCGGATCCGGTCCAGGTCGGGGATCACGGCCCGGAAGGTCCCCTCGGGGCTGTGGGCGCGGACGTAAATGGAATAGATCACCTGGGTCTGCAGGCTGCGATCGGTATCAAGTGCCATCTTGCTCCTCCTAACTGGCGCTTTCGGCGCGCTTCCGCTCTGAAAGCTTTTTCTCCATTATAGGGTACAGGGGAAAAATGTCAAGAAAAGACCGCCCCCGAAAGGACGGTCTGATGAGAAGCGCGCCTGTTTCAGTACAGGCACAGCAGGCTCAGGCTGACGGCGGAGAAGACCAGCCAGACGCGGAAGCTCTTTTTCCCGGTAAGCAGGGTCCAGCCCGCGGCAAGGCAGCCGGCAAAGAGCACGCAGACCAGCCAACTGGACTGGAGCCGCAGCGGCGTGAAGCCGAAGCAGTCGATATACAGCGCCAGCTTCGAGAAGGCCACCACCGCGAAAAGCATGCTCTCCATCAGCAGGACGAGACAGAGGATCAGGGTGGGTCGATTCTCCCGCACGGGAACCCTGCTCACCCTCGTCACCAGCCAGAGCAGGACGAAGTTCACCGCCATCACCTTGCACAGCTCAAAGAAGCCCTCCCGCGCGTAGCGGGAGACGATGAAGCCCTCCGGCAGGCTGCGGGTGAAGGCGCCGAAGAGGTAGCGGCTCTGCACCGCGAAGAAGACCAGATACAGCAGGCAGAAGGCCCCGGTCAGCGCCGTCCACACCGGATTCGGCACCCGGCGCAGCCGCTCCAGCCAGCGGCAGAAGCCCCCGGCCCGCTCCCGCAGGCGCTCCGGGTCCTCCCGCCCGGTGCCGGCAAGGAGGCCGAAGAGATACTGGCCAACGGGCAGGCTCAGCAGGAACTTCGTAAACAGTTCGCCGTTCCAGTCGATGCGGAACCATTTCCCGATCCCGGACAGCAGCCTGGAAAAACCCCTGTCCGCGTCCATCAGCAGGCTCGTCGCGATGACGAAGAGCAGCGCCGCGGCCAGCAGCGCCAGCCCCGACCAGAGCAGCGTGGCCGCCTTGGGCTTCCGGCGGTTCCGGAAGAGCCGGGAGGCGGACCAGAACAAGGTCTTGATGCGCAGATAGAAGTGCTTGAAGGGAAAGATGATAAAGGCGCGCAGGCCGTCCACCGGCAGCAGGTGGCCGCTGACGCCCTCCGCGAGCCGACCGCTGCGGCAGAGCAGCCAATAGACCGCGGCCAGGTGCAGGAAGAAGGAAGGATAGTCCTCCCAGACCCGGTTCCGGCCCAGAAGCATCCCCGCGGTGATGACCGCCATGCATCCCAGCCAGATCCAGCTTTCCCCGGGACGCTTCGTCCGCCAATGGATCAGCTCCGCCAGGGCCACAAAGCCCAGCACGAAGACAAGGGTCCAGATCCGAACCCTCAGCGGAGACACGCTCAGCCAAGAAACTCCATCCTCGCAAAAGGCGCCGCACAGAAACAGCTCGCTCCGGTAGAGATACCACCAGGCCAGCACATAGGTGGCGACGGCGGCGACGATCTCCCGCCAGGAGGCCTCGAAGGGCTTCCGCGGGGGAGGCGCGGTCACCGGCGGCCGGGCCGGCGCGGGGCCGGGCAGAGCCTCGTCCGTCTGCCCGAGACGGGCGCCGCATTCGAAACAGAAGCGGGTGCCCGGCATAAACGGCGTCCCGCAGCGGGAGCATTTTTTGCTCTCCGAGGGCGCAGAAGGTTCTCCGGCGGGCGCCAGGCCCTCCGGCAATTTGTTTTCTTCCATATGCGATTCTCCTCTTAGTCGTCGATAAATTCCAGAATGTCCCCGGGTTGGCAGCCCAGCTCGTGGCAGAGGGCCATCAGCGTGGTGAAGCGCACAGCCTTGGCCTTCCCGGTTTTCAGAACGGACAGGTTCGCGGGGGTGATGCCAACCCGCTCGGCAAGCTCGGCGCTGCTGATTTTGCGGCGGGCCATCATCACATCCAGATTGACGCGTATCTCCATAGGCCTGCCCTCAGACGGTATAGTCCAGCTCGGTCTTCATGTCCAGCGCCGTCCGGAACACGTTGCGCACGATGCGCACGATCAGAGCCATAAAGGCGGCCGCTGCCACGGGGATCAGGAAGGGCGTGTAGAACAGGAAGCCCACAGCGCAGATCACCGCCGCCGCCCCGCAGCACAGGCTCACCCGCCCCAGCAGGCGGATGTTTTCCTCGGTGAAGACCTGGCCCTGCTGCAGATTGCCCAACAGCTTCCACATGGCCCAGAGCAGGACCCAGCCGAAAACGCTGCAGGCGTACAGCGCCGCCAGGATCCCTATGCAGCGCTGCCAGTGCAGATGCCGCAGATTGCCGAACCACTGCACGATCCACCAGCCGCCGATGTCCAGCACAGCCAGCAGCACCGCAAAGAGCAGCACGCCGATCTTGGAGAGCAGAATACTCTTGCTGTCGATCCAGTTCTGCATGTCCATCCCTCCTTGTGAAACCGAGTATAGCACCGGTGACATCGTTTGTCAACAAAAACATATTGTTTTTCGATATTTCTACAGGGAGAAGAAGTGCATCTGAAACAGAGGCCCGGAAAAGGGAGGCGCCGGCTTTTGGTACATCTGGCCAAAAATGCCCCGGAGCGCGGACGCTTTTCCGGCTGTGCCCACAAAGTTCCGCCCGCGCGCTTGCAATTTCCGCACGCCTGCCGTATAATGCAGCTTGAACAAGAGATTTTTAAGCACTGGTACAGAGAGACCGGCAAAATCGCTCATAGCGGAAGGGCGTGCGGGAGCGCGCCCGCGCCTTTGCGTGTCTTGCCGGAGACGGCAGGGCATTTTTTGTGCCCGGAGGGGATCGGCATGAAGCAGAAAGCGCAGATTCTGGACGAGGCGGGAATGAACCGGGCCCTTACCCGCATTTCCCACGAGATCCTGGAGCGCAACAAGGGCGCGGAAAACCTGGTGCTGGTGGGCGTGCGCCGCAGGGGCGGCCCCATCGCCCGCCGCATAGCGGAAAACATCCGCCGCATCGAGGGCCTGGAGCCGCCGGTGGGGAGCATCGACATTGCCTTTTATCGGGACGATCTGAGCCGTCTGGCCGAAATGCCGGAGCTGCGGCGGACGGAGCTGCCCTTTGATGTGACGGATCGGGATCTGGTGCTGACGGACGACGTGATCTACACCGGGCGCACTGCCCGGGCCGCCATCGAGGCGGTGTTTTCCTGCGGCCGGCCCCGCAGCATCCAGTTGGCCGTGCTGGTGGACAGAGGCCACCGGGAGCTGCCCATCCGGCCGGACTATGTGGGAAAGAATCTGCCCACCTCCCGCACGGAGCTGGTGGAGGTGCGCCTGCCGGAGTTCGACGGGGAGACCGGCGTCTTCCTGATGGACATGCTGGCGGAGTGAACGCGTGAGCAATACAAATATGATAAAAGAGAGGTAATCACAATGGGTAAAGAAAAGAAGACCGCTGCCGACCAGCCGATCTACGACGCCAGGACGCTCGGCACGCCGAAAATGCTGGTACTGGGCCTGCAGCATCTGTTCGCCATGTTCGGCGCGACGGTGCTCGTCCCCATTCTGACCGGACTGAGCGTGTCCGCCACGCTGCTCTTCGCCGGTCTGGCCACGCTCTTCATGCATCTGGTCACCGGGCGCAAGGTCCCCGTCTTCCTCGGCTCCTCCTTCGCCTTCCTGGGCGGCTATGCCGCGGTTGTCGCCGAGGGAGAAAAGTACGGCCTCGCCCAGGCGGAAGCCCTGCCCTACGCCTGCGTCGGCGTTGCCTGCGCCGGCCTGCTCTATCTCGTTCTCGCGCTCATCTGCCGTATCGTCGGCTCGAAGAACGTGATGCGCTTCTTCCCGCCCGTGGTCACCGGCCCCATCATCATCGCCATCGGTCTGATCCTGGCACCCTCCGCCATCAACAACTGCTCCTCCAACTGGCTCGTCGCCCTGCTCGCCATCGCGGTCGTCATCGTCTGCAACATCTGGGGCAAGGGGATGCTCAAGATCGTCCCGATCCTGCTGGGCGTCCTTGTGTCCTATCTCGCGGCTGTTGCCTTCGATCCCGCGGTTCGCGCCAACGTGGCCCAGACGGTCGGCGCCGCCAAGTGGGTCGGCCTGCCCGTCCAGGGAGAGAACACCGTCTTCGGCCTCTTCTCCGGCCAGGTCAACACCGGCCTGCTCGTCTCCGCGATCATCATGATCGTCCCCATTGCCTTTGCCACCATGATGGAGCATGTGGGCGACATTTCCGCCATCAGCGGCACGATTGAGAAGAACCTGATCGAGGATCCGGGCCTGCACCGCACCCTCATCGGCGACGGCGTGGGCACCGCCATCGCCGCCCTCTTCGGCGCGCCGGCCAACACTACCTACGGCGAAAACACCGGCGTGCTGGTGCTGACCAAGGTCTACGACCCCAAGGTCGTGCGCATCGCCGCCTACTTCGCCGTCCTCCTCTCCTTCTGCCCGAAGTTCGCGGCCCTGATCTCCGCGATGCCCGCGGCCACGGTGGGCGGCGTGTCCATCATCCTCTACGGCATGATCTCCGCGGTGGGCGTGCGCAACATGGTGGAGAACCACACCGACTTCCAGAAATCCCGGAACGTCATCGTCGCGGCGGTCATCCTGGGCCTGGCGCTGGGCATCAACTTCTCCGGCGCCCTGGGCGCGAAGATCACGGTCAGCGACGGCAATGCCGCCACCGGCGCCATCTCCTTCATGATCGGCAACATGAACATTGCCCTCTCCGGCCTGGCCGTCGCCTCCATCGTGGGCATCCTGCTCAACGCCATCCTCCCCGGCAAGCGGGACGAATACATGCCGAACCAGAAGAATTCCGGCTCCCTCGGCAAGTTCTGATCTCCGCCCTTTTTCAAAACGAAAACACAGCGCCCCGGAAGCTTCAGGCTTCCGGGGCGCTGTTTCTGCGAATTACGAAACTGCGGACTCAGTCACGCAGCAGCACTCGCGCGGCGATCTCCACCGCCTCGTCGATGAGGGCCTTGGTGTGGGTGGCCATGTAGCTGGTACGCAGCAGGCACTCGCCCGGGGCGCAGGCGGGGGGCAGGACGGGGTTGACGTAGACGCCCGCCTCGTAGAGCTCCCGGTTCTTCTCCAGGGTGCGGACGGGCTCGTAGGTATAGATGGGCACGATGGGCGTGTCCGATTCCCGGATCTGCAGCCCTGCGGCCTTGAAGCCGCTGCGGGCGTAGGCGGCCAGCTCCAGCAGATGGGCGGGCCGCTCCGGGTGGGCCTCCAGAAAGCGCAGGGCGGCCAGCGCCACCGCGCAGGAGGAGGGCGGGATGGACGCGGAGAACATAAAGGGGCGGGAGTTGTGGCGGACAAAGTCGCAGACCTCCTCGGAGGCGGCCATGTAGCCGCCCAGGCTGGCCAGAGACTTGGAGAAGGTGCCCATGATCACGTCCACCTTGTCCTCCAGACCGAAATAGCTGGCCGTGCCGCGGCCGCCCTCGCCGATAACGCCCAAACCGTGGGCGTCGTCCACCATGACCCGGGCGCCGTACTTCTCCGCCAGCGCGCAGATCTCCGGGAGCCTGGCGATATCGCCGCCCATGGAGAAGACGCCGTCCGTGACAATGAGGCGGCCGGCCTCGTCGGGGAGGCGGGAGAGGATCTTTTCCAGCTCCTCCATGTCGTTGTGCTTGTAGCGCAGCATTTTGCCGTAGCTGAGCTTGCAGCCGTCGTAAATGCTGGCGTGGTTCTCCCGGTCGCAGATCACGTAGTCGCCCCGGCCCACCAGAGCGCTGATGATGCCCAGATTGGACTGGAAGCCCGTGGAGAAGGTGACCGCGCCCTCCTTGCGGACGAAGGCGGCCAGCTCCCGCTCCAGCTCCAGATGCATCTGCAGGGTGCCGTTGAGGAAACGCGACCCGGAACAGCCGGATCCGTACTGCTCGAAGGCGCGGATGCCCGCCTCCACCACCGAGGGCTCGGTGGTCAGGCCCAGGTAGTTGTTGGAGCCCAACATGATGCGCCGTTTGCCCTCCATGATGACTTCCACATCCTGGCGAGACTCCAGCGCGTGGAAATAGGGATAGATCCCCAGCTCCCGATATTGCTTGGCCAGGGTGTAATTCCGGCATTTTTCGAACAGATCCATGGCAGGCCCTCCTTTTACACGCCGAGATTCTTCAAATTCTGGAAGTAATTGTAACGCAATCGAGGCTGTTTGTCAACCGAAAGCCCCGGCGCCGGGGAAAATAGACCCGAAAAAAGCCCGTCGCATAACACGACAGGCTTGTTTTCGGGTAATTGTGTCATTACACAGCGCGGGTGACCTTGCCGCTGCGCAGGCAGCGAGTGCAGACGTAGACATGCTTGGGAGAGCCGTCCACGATGGCCTTGACGCGCTTCACATTCGGCTTCCAAGTACGGTTGGAGCGTCTGTGAGAATGGCTGACCTGAATACCGAAGGCCACATCCTTGTCGCAGAACTGGCACTTTGCCATAAGTTGAAGCACCTCCTTGCTTGTGTTTGGCCGCTTCCCGCCGGAAAGCAGCTTATACATAATAGCAGACCGAATCCGCAAATGCAAGAACTATTTTTTCTTTTTTGCCTTTTTCTTTTTTGACGGCCGGAATCGGGGCCCGCGCCGGCCGGTTCCCGAGGACATAAACGCCCGGGTGCGTGGAAAAGACTTGCCAAAAGGAAAGAAAATGAGTACAATATTCATATACTGTATCAATGTGATCGGGAGGGCCGCCCATGAGAAGCAAGTATTCCGTCAAGCTCAAGACCATTGTGGCCGAGAATAAGCTCAAGCCCATTCACCTGTCCAAGGACTATGAAAATGCGGTGCTTACCACGGCGGACGTGAACCGGCCCGCCATGCAGCTCACCGGCTTCTACAACTACTTCGACCCCCGGCGTCTGCAGATCATCGGCCGGGTGGAGTCCACCTACCTGAACACGCTCACCAAGGAGGAGCGTCGCCGGGCCTATGAGCGCTTCATGGGCTACGACATCGCGGCGCTGGTGGTCTGCCACGGGGTGACCCCCTCGCCGGAGTGCGTGGAGATGGCGGAGCGCTTCGACCGCAACCTCTTCGTCACCGACGAGGACACCTCCGATTTCCAGGCCAATGTCATTGCCGCCCTGCACAACTACCTGGCGCCCCGGCTCACCACCCACGGCGTGCTGGTGGAGATTTACGGCGAGGGCGTTCTGCTCATGGGCGAGAGCGGCATCGGCAAGAGCGAGACGGCCCTGGAGCTCATCAAGCGCGGACACCGTCTGGTGGCGGACGACGCGGTGGAGATCAAGAAGATCGCCCGGGATCGCCTGCTGGGCACCGCGCCGGAGATCATCCGGTATTACATGGAGCTGCGGGGCATCGGCGTCATCAACGTGCGGCACATCTACGGCGTGGGCGCCGTGAAGCCCAGCACCGGCATCGACCTGGTGGTGAAGATGGAGAACTGGGTTCCCGGCAAGGCCTACGACCGGCTGGGCCTTTCCAGCGAGACGGAGATCATCCTGGGCGTGGAGCTGCCCTGTGTGACCATCCCGGTGACCCCCGGGCGGAACCTGGCGGTGATCCTGGAGCTGGCCGCCATGAACAACCGCCAGAAGAAGATGGGCTACAACGCGGCGGAGACTTTGGCCGCCGAGCACGACATGGCCATCGACAAGGGATCTGTATAAGGAGAAGACAATGGAAAATCTGGAAAAAGCGATCGCCGCGATCCGGACTGCCCTGCCGGGCATGACTCTGCTGGAGAACGAGCCTATGGCGGCCCACTGCTCCTTCCGCATCGGCGGCCCGGTTCGGGCTCTGGCCGTGCCGGACGGGGTGACGTCTCTGGCCAAGGTCTGCAGCATCCTGAAGGAGCACGAGCTGGCGCCCTTTATCCTGGGCAACGGCACCAATATCCTGCCCCCCGACGAGGGCCTGAGCGAGCTTTTTATCATCAGCACCGAGAAGCTGCAGAAGCTCTTTCTGCTGCCGGACGGCGCCATCTACGCCGAGGCGGGGGTGTCCCTGTCGAAGCTTGCCTCCTTCGCCTGGCAGAACGGGCTGAAGGGCCTGGAGTTTGCCTCCGGCATCCCGGGCAGCGTGGGCGGCGGCTGCTTCATCAACGCCGGGGCCTACGGCGGGGAGATGAAGGACGCGGTGGAGAGCGTGGTTTGTCTCTCCGCGCAGGATCAGGGGCTCTACGAGCTGCCGGCGGAGAAGTGCGCCTTTGCCTACCGCAAGAGCTATTTCAGCACCCACGCCGGCTGCGTGATCCTCAGCGCGGTGTTCCGCCTGCAGCCGGGAGACAAGGACGAGATCGCCGCCAAAATGCGGGAGCTGAACGAGAAGCGCCGGGCAAAGCAGCCCCTGGAGCTGCCCAGCGCCGGCAGCGCCTTCAAGCGCCCGGAGGGGCACTTCGCCGGGGCGCTGATCGAACAGGCGGGGCTCAAGGGCTATACCGTGGGCGGCGCCCAGGTCAGCCAGAAGCACGCGGGCTTTGTGGTGAACATCGGCGGGGCGACTTCCCACGATGTCTACGACCTGATGATGCACGTGCGCAAGACGGTCTATGAGAGGAGCGGCGTGGTGCTGGAGCCGGAGGTCATCATCCTGCCGCCGGACTACAGGCTGGAGGATCACGGCCCCAAGGTTCGCGGCAACCGGATCACGGTCATGGACCCAACCGAAGGAATGAAAAATGAATCATGAATAATGAATAATTGCGGTGTCGCCTGCGGCGACGGATTTCAATCCATCCCGCCGAAGGCGGGATACCGCAACTGTTCACTCTTCACGTTTCACTTACAAATGAGGTGAGCATATGGAATTTCTCATCATCACCGGGCTTTCCGGCGCGGGGAAGAGCCGCGCGGCGGATGTGCTGGAGGATCTGGAATACTACTGCGTGGACAACATGCCCGTGGCGCTGATGCCCCGCTTTGCGGAGCTCTGCCTGGACGCCCACGGCCGCTACGACAAGGTGGCCCTGGTCACCGACGTGCGGGAGCGGGACGGCTTCGGGGAGCTGCTGAGCACGCTGGATGCCCTGAAGGACATGGACTGCACCGTGCGGATCCTCTATATGGACGCGGATCTGCGCACGCTGGTGCGGCGTTATAAGGAATCCCGCCGGCCCCACCCCCTGGCGGGAAAGGGCGTGACTCTGGAGCAGGCGGTGGCCAAGGAGGAGGAGCTGCTGGCCCCCATCAAGGAGCGGGCGGACTTCATCATCAACAGCTCCCAGCTCACCCTGGGCCAGCTCCAGAACCGGATGTTCAGCATCTTTGCCGGCACCCAGAAGAAACGGGAGCTGCAGGTCACGGTCATGTCCTTCGGCTACAAGCACGGCATCCCTCTGGACGCGGATCTGGTCTTTGACGTGCGCTTTCTGCCCAACCCCTTCTATGTGGAGGAGCTGCGCCCCCTCTCCGGCCTGGATATTCCGGTGGCGGAGTTTGTGTTCCGCTATCCCCAGACCCGGCGCTTTATGGAGATGATCGCGGAAATGCTGGACTTTCTCATGCCCCACTATGTAGAGGAGGGCAAGGTCAATCTGACCATCGCCATCGGCTGCACCGGCGGCCGTCACCGGAGCGTGGCCATCGCCGCCGCCATCCACGAATATCTGACCGCCAAGGGCATGAGCAGCATCAACGTCAACCGGGATATCGAAAAGTAGGATTTAGGTTATAGGTTTTAGGTTTTAGGAGACGGGGGATGTCGTAGGGCCGAGCATCGCTCGGCCGGCGACACGCAGGACTGCCCGTCCCAGTCATTGCGAACCGGTGACCGACGAGCCTGGCGCGGCGATCCGCATCCCCAGGGAAACTCCTCTGACAGTTCCCCTTTGGGGGAGCCGATACGGAAAGGTAGATGGCCATGTCCTTTTCCTCCGATGTGAAGGCGGAGCTGTGCAGGCTGCCGCTGGATAAAAAGAATATCGCCCTGGCCGAGTGCTACGGGGTGCTGCTCTACTGCAACAGCTTTTCCCCCCGGGAGATCCGGATCATCACGGCCAGCCCCGCCTTTGCCGAGCGGCTTCCCCGGATCTTTCGCCGGGCCTTCGGCCTGGGCTTTGACCGGGTCACGCCGGAGAAGGAGGGCGGAGGCAAGCGGAGCTTCTCCGTCAACGAGCGGGAGAAGCTCCACCGGATTTTTGACGCCTTCGGGGGCGAAATCGACGCCACGGTCTGCAACCATGTGAATTTCGGCGTGCTGGAGGAGCCGGGGAGCATGGAGGCCTTCGTTCGCGGGGCCTTTCTGGCCGGAGGCAGCGTGACCGATCCGGAAAAGCGCAGCCATCTGGAGCTGGCCACGCCCCACCGCAGCGTCAGCCGGGAAATGCTCTCCGTGCTGCTGGATCTGGACTTTGCGCCCAAGGAGGCAGAGCGGCGGGGGAATGCGCTTTTGTATTTCAAAAAAGCGGACGCCATCGCGGATTTCCTGACCCAGATCGGCGCGCCCGTCTCGGCTATGCAGGTGATGACCGCCAAGGTGGACAAGGAGATGCGCAATCTGGTCACCCGGCGCATCAACTGCGACACCGCCAACGCCGATAAGACCGTCCTGGCTGCCCAGGAGCAGATCGACGCCATCCACGCGGTGGTCCGGGCCCTCGGCGGGATCTTCGAGCTGCCGGAGCCGCTGCAGCAGGCGGCCATGCTGCGCATCGCAAACCCGGAGGCCAGCCTGGCGGACCTGGCGAGGCTCTCCGACCCGCCGGTGACCAAGAGCTGTTTGAACCACCGGCTCCGCAAGCTCATGGAGCTTGCGGAGCGAGATAGTTTTGAGAGTTGAGTTTTGAGAGAACAGCGACCACTGTTTTCTCAAAACGCAAAACGCAAAACTAATTCCGACCAAAGGGAGGAACCCCTCAGGCGCTGCGCGCCAGCTTCCGCCTTGCGGTGCCCGAAAAACGCATCGGGCTTACGCGAATCCTCGCGTTTTTCGACCGCTGCGGAAATTCCGGCTTCGCTTCTTCTGCCGCCGGCAGCGCGAAGCCGCAATTCCCCCGGAGGGGGGAGCCTATAAGGAAGGTTGATTGAAAATGTCCTTTGTCCACCTCCATGTACATACCGAGTTCTCCCTGCTGGACGGGGCCTGCCGCATCGATAAGATCGCCAAACGCGCCAAGGCCCTGGGCCAGACCGCCCTGGCCGTCACCGACCACGGGGTCATGTACGGCGCGGTGGCCTTTTACAAGGCCTGTTTGGCCGAGGGGATCCAGCCCATCATCGGCTGCGAGGTCTATGTGGCCCCCCGGAGCCGCTTTCAGAAGGAGCACGGCACGGACAGCGGCTACTCCCATCTGATCCTCCTGTGCCAGAACGAGCGGGGCTACCGGAACCTGTGCTATCTGGTGTCCTGCGGCTTCACCGAGGGCTTTTACGTCAAACCCCGCATCGACTGGGAGCTGCTGCACGAGCACGCCGAGGGGCTCATCTGTCTCTCCGGCTGTCTGGCCGGCGAGATCCCCCAGGCCCTGCTCCGCGGGGACTATGAGCGGGCGAAGAAAAAGGCCCTGGAGCTGCGGGAGCTCTTCGGGCCGGAGAACTTCTATCTGGAGATCCAGGATCACGGCATCCCGGAGGAAAAGAGGGCCGCACGGGAGCTGATCCGTCTGTCCGAGGAGACGCGGATCCCTCTGGTGCTCACCAACGACGCCCACTATATCGAGAAGGAAGACGCCTACTACCAGGACGTGCTGCTGTGCATCCAGACCGGCAAGACCGTGGACGAGCCCAATCGGATGCGCTTCGAGACCCAGGAGTTCTATCTCAAGAGCGAGGAGGAGATGCGCGCCCTGTTCCCGGAGCACCCGGAGGCGGCGGACAACACGGAGAAAATTGCCCGGCGCTGTCACTACGACTTCACCTTCGGGCACTACCATCTGCCCCGCTTCAAGCTCCCGGAGGGGGAGACGGACAGCGCCGTCTACCTGCGCAAGCTCTGCGAGCAGGGCTTCGCGGAACGCTACGGCGAGCGGCCCGAGGTGCACAAGCAGCTGGACTATGAGCTCAGCATGATCGAGAAGATGGGCTTTGTGGACTACTTCCTCATCGTCTCGGACTTCATCGGCTTCGCCAAGGGCCGTGGCATCCCCGTGGGCCCGGGCCGCGGCAGCGCGGCGGGCAGCGTGGTGAGCTACTGTCTGCACATCACCGATGTGGATCCCATCAAGTACAGCCTGTTTTTCGAGCGCTTCCTGAACCCGGAGCGGGTCTCCATGCCGGATATCGACGTGGACTTCTGCGTCAACCGCCGGGGCGAGGTCATCGACTACGTGAACCGGCTCTACGGCTTTGACCACGTGGCCCAGATCGTCACCTTCGGAACCATGGCCGCCCGGGCCGCCGTCCGGGACGTGGGCCGGGCTCTGGGCATGAGCTACGGGGAGACGGACGCGGTGGCCAAGCAGGTGCCCTCCGGCCCGGGAGCCCTGAACATCACCCTGGACGAGGCGCTGAAGCTGTCCAAGCCCCTGAAGGAGATGTACGAATCCGAGGAAAATGTGAAGCGGCTCCTCGACGTGGCGCGCGTCCTGGAGGGCATGCCCCGCCACGCCTCCACCCACGCCGCCGGCGTGGTCATCACCGAAAACCCGGTGTATACCTACGTCCCCCTGGCGAAAAACGACGAGAGCGTGGTCTGCCAGTACCCCATGACCACCCTGGAGGAGCTGGGCCTCTTAAAAATGGACTTCCTGGGCCTGCGGAACCTGACGGTGCTGGAGGACGCGGCCCGGATGGTGCGCCGGCGGGAGCCGGACTTCCGGGTGAACAAGATCCCCGAGGACGACGCGGAGACCTTCAAGATGCTGGCCGACGGGCACACCACCGGCGTGTTCCAACTGGAGAGCACGGGCATGACCGGGGTCTGCACCCAGCTCCGCCCCAAGAGCATCGAGGATATCACCGCCGTCATCGCCCTCTACCGGCCCGGGCCCATGGACTCCATCCCACGCTTCATCGAGTGGTCCCAGCACCCGGAGAAGGTGCGCTACAAGCACGAGCTGCTGCGGCCCATCCTGGAGGTCACCTACGGCTGTATCGTCTACCAGGAGCAGGTCATCCAGATCTTCCAGCGCCTGGCGGGCTTCTCCCTGGGCCAGGCGGACATGATCCGCCGGGCCATGTCCAAGAAAAAGCACGCCGTCATCGACGCCGAGCGCAAGGCCTTCGTCCACGGGGATCCCTCCCGGCACATCGACGGGGCCGTGGCCCGGGGCGTGCCCGAGGACGTGGCCGACAGCATCTACGATGAGATCCTGGACTTCGCCAGCTACGCCTTCAACAAGGCTCACGCCGTCTGCTACGCCTTCGTGGCCAACTGGACGGCCTATATGAAGCGCCACTACCCCCGGGAGTACATGGCGGCCCTGCTCACCTCCGTGCTGGACAGCAGCACCAAGGTGGCCGAGTACATCGCCGCGTGCAGGGAGCTGGGGGTGCAGATCCTGCCACCGGACGTAAACGAGTCCGACGCCGACTTCACCGTGGCGGGGGAGCACATCCGCTTCGGCCTGGTGGCCATCAAGGGCATCGGCTGGGGCGCCATCCAGGGGATGGTTTCCGAGCGGGAGAAGAACGGCCCCTTCCAGGACTTCGAGGATTTCTGCCGCCGCATGGCCGGGGGCGAGCTCAACAAGCGGGCTGTGGAGAATCTGATCCGCGCAGGCGCCTTCGACAGCATGGGCTATACCCGCCGGGCGCTGCTGCAGATCTATGAGGCGGTGCTGGACGGCATCACCCGCGCCCAGCGGGACAACATCTCCGGCCAGATGGATCTCTTCGGCCTGGACGGGGAGAGCGAGGCGGTTCCCACGGGCATCGCGGTTCCTCTGCTGGAGGAGTTTCCCAAGCGGGATCTGATGGCCATGGAGAAGGAGGTCACCGGCCTCTATCTCAGCGGCCACCCCATGGACGAGTATCGGGAGAAGCTGGGACGCCTGGGCATCGCCTCCATCGGCGCCATCCTCAACGATTTCGAGGCGGAGGACGGCCCCCGGCGCTTTGCCGACGGGCAGCTGGTCACGGTGGCGGGGATTGTGGAATCCACCCGCACCCGACCCACGAAAAACGGGGCGCTGATGAGCTATGTGCAGTTGGAGGATGACAGCGGCAGCATGGAGCTGATCGTGTTCCAGCGGGCGCTGGACAAGGGCGGCGCTTTCCTGAAGGACAATGCGGCGCTGCTGATCCGGGGACGCATCTCCGTCCGGGATGAGAAGGAGCCGCAGCTCATGGTGGACAGCATCCGACCCCTCTCGGAGCTGGAGGACGCGCTGCACGAGAATGCGCCGGCCCTCCCGGCGGAGCGGCCCGCGCCCGAACCGGAGCAGAAGCTCTGGGTGAAGCTGCCCAGCCGCTATGACCCGGCGCTCAAGCGCATTGAGCTGATCCTGACCATGTTCCCCGGCAATCAGCAGATAGTGATCTGGTGCCAGCGGGAGCAGAAGCGCATCGGCGCCCGCTGCCTGATCCACGAGGGACTGATCCTGGAGCTGCGGGAGATGCTGGGCGAGGAGAACGTGGTGGTAAAATAGTTCGGAAACAAGCTACAGCCGCCCCGGCGAGAGCCGGGGCGGCTGTAGCTTATGGATATAACATCAGGCGGTGGGCTCGTCCTCGTTCACCACGTCCAGCCCGGCCAGGACGCCGTGCTGGACCGTGCCCAGCAGCAGCTCCAGCTCCGCCCGGTGGGCCTCGTACACGGCCGTCTCCACACTGAACTGGATGGTGAAGCAGTCAGGGGACTGGGGCAGGATCAAAGTCCAGCTGAGCCAGCCGCTGTTCGTCTCGGTGGCCAGAGTGGCCGTCTCGCCGTTGGGAAGGGCGTAGTCCTGGAAGGTGACGCCGGTGCCGCACATGCCGAAGCTGTTCTCCGGCCACCAGTGCAGCTCCACCTTGAAGTCCGGGTCGTCCTCGGGCCAGAGGCCGTAGACGGTGCCCTCCGGGGTGCCGCCGGCCTGCGCCCAGGTCCAGCCCTCCGGCAGGGTCACGCGCAGATAGCTGCTGAGGCCATCCAGCGTGACGGTCTCTTCGCTCGTCGCGGGGAGATCCACTTCGCCGTCTCCGGTCAGGATGGGCAGCTCGTCCTCATCGGGGCCGTCCTTCGGCGCGGAGTGGTCGTCCGGGGCGCCGGGCGCGTCCTCCGGCGGGAGCAGGGGCTCGGGATCGGGGCTGGCCTCCGTCTCCGCTTCGGCTCCGCAGGCTGCCAGGAGCAGGACAAGGATCAGGAGAAGAGGAAGAATTCGTTTCATACAAGGGCCTCCTTTCGGCTCATTCAGATTTCGGCGGGGTGGGAACGGCGCCTGCGCGCTTCGCCTGCGCCTTTTTCCGGCGCTTTTTTACGGTCAATACCACGGCCAGGATCAGCACGCAGAGGATCAGCAGCACGGGCAGCGCCTCCATCAGCAAGAGCAGAAGACCCTTGCCGAAGCTGAGGGCGCCGCGTCCGCCGTCCTTCAGGGCGGTGAGGAGCTGCTGCCCGAAGCTGGGCTGCACCTGGGGCTCGGGGCTGTACTCCTGCACTTCGTTCAGCTCCAGATACACGGTGCTGTAGCTGACCTGCCGATCCCAGTTGTTCAGCGAGGACTGGAGGCTCTCGATCTTCCAGCGGATCTCGGTGAGCCGATCCTCCAGCAGGATGATATCCTCCACAGACTCGGCGATCTCCATCATATCCAGCAGACGCTGCTCCTGGGTGGTGTAGGCGGTGAGCCGGGCCTGGACGTCGTAGTACTGCGCGGTGACGTTTTCGGTATAGGTGTAGCTGTAGGGGACGTTCCCCAGGACGGACAGGCCGTTCATCAGCGCCTGGAAGCGCTCGCTGGGGATGCGCAGGGTGTAGCTGGCGCTGCGGCAGCTTACGTTGCCCCGGCTGCGGTCGAGATAGTTGCTGCCGTTGACGCTGCTGGACTCCACCCAGCCCTCGTAGTCTTCCACCAGGGCGTCCAGCGCGGCCAGGGAGCCGTCAAAATCGGTGGTTTCCACCTGGACGTTTGCAGAGTAGATGATCTTGCCGGGGCGCTCCGCGGGGGCGTCGTTCCCGCCGCCGGCGGCCCGGGGCGCTGCGGCCGCGGCGGAAAAGCCGCTGTCATAGGCGTCGTCGTAGGCGGCGTACTCCGCCTCCTCCATATCGAAGCCGTTGGCGTAGACGCCCTTTGCAGACTCCGCGGCGGCCTCCGGCATGGCGGCGTCATAAGCGGCTTTGGGGGAGCCGCCGCAGGCGCACAGGGAGAGAGACAGAAACAGCGCCAAAAGCAGATAAAGGGTCTTTTTCATGGGAGAATCCTCCTCTTTTTTGCAATTATGTGGGGCAGATACTACTCAGACGCCAAAAAGCAAAAAAAGTTCCCCCGCAAATGAACACGTTGGAAAAAGACCTTTTGACAAGGTTTCCGGATCAAAAAGGGCAAAAACAAGGAGAAAAAACACAGAAAACAGGAAAAACGGGAAAAATCCCTTTCCGGAAGAGGACACGAAGGAAAACACACCCCTTTGATGGGCGGGTGTAGTAAAACAGTTTTATAGTGTTTTGCAGGGACGGCATGACTTTTGGGTCATGCCGTTTCCTGTTTCATCAGTTCATCCAGGGGGATAAAACCCACGAAATCATTAACGGAATCAAAACCGTATATGCTATCAAGCAAACACCGCAACCATTGTTGCCGCTGACAGATGCGATTCTCATTTATGTAGCACGAGGCGAAACTTGCTCTTCTTGTATATGTTTCCCCTGCTTTCGTATGTTTTAAAGATCTCTGCTCCATACGGGAGAGGATCTTAAGACCATGATCCCCATTCCGAGCAAAATTGATACAAACACACGATGAACCCAAAGTGAACCCAGGCAAGTGCTGCCTGGGTTCATCGTGTGATAGTATAGGAAAATCAAGGCTTTTCGGGCTTCTTCCGGCGTAAAACGAGCGTCTCCGTATTTTGGAGACGCTCGAATAATCATAATCAGTTCGATAGCTGCATTGATGACGTTAATGCTTCTGTACTGCGTCTCCATTAGAATTACACCCATTCAAAACAATCCTTGCCCGCTCCAAGTTCAAAGTGATATTTCACGAGACCGGTATCCACGCCGGTAAAAATGCCGTTATCACAGGAGATGGATACCCTGTTTTCTGTTCCGCGGATGGTGAATGCTTGCTTTGCCAGTGCGGTAGGGGCTAAGAGTGCCGCCTCAATGCCGTCCTTAAACCACTGTGGTGCTTCTCCAGCGTATGAACTGACCTGTTCGGCCGTCTTGGTTTTATGCGGAACACCCTGCGTCTGACCGTAGCCGACAGCGATGATTCCTACCGGCTTTGCACCCTCGGATTTCTCCTGTGCTCCTTTCCGGTTATAGGTACCGCCGACCCACCATGTATTCAGACCAAGCGTCTGCGCATAGAGCATCAGATCAGCACCGCAGTAACCGCATAGTTCATCCGCGCCATCAGGGCCAGCCATAATAAAGTAATTGTTAACCCCCTTGGCAAGGATCAGCTTGATCACGCCGGGAACAGCACTGCCGTCATTGGTCATCAGTCTGATGGACAGGCCATACCGCTCATTGTTTTCTCTCACCCGATCATTCAGTTTTTCTACGATATCCTCCGGGATCGGCTGATCCGTGTATTTCCGTACCATATGCCGTTCCTTCATCGCCTGCTTCATATCCATGTTGTTTTCCTCCTCGCACCTTAGTGCCTGTTTATATGAGAATTGAACATCCCTATAAATCCCGATTTGTCTAACTGATATTATACGGCAATCCAGCACCTCTTTCAATGCGCAAACCCGCCAAATACATACGCCGATCACCTGACTGATGGCTCAGATGGTCGGCGTTTTTCATTTTGGGAAAGGAGGACTCCTAGCATGGATGCAAAAGGGATTATTGGGATCGGGCTCGTCGTAATCGTCCTGGGCGGGCTGGTGTTCATGTTCATCCGCAATCGCCGCAAATGAT
>JAEEGG010006554.1_pt1 | contig 27258 bp, 28 predicted proteins | sample 9134161 | NCBI WGS metagenome assembly JAEEGG01 (sample SAMN16246543, study PRJNA631951) | gut metagenome | biome: gut microbiome; feature: rumen; material: CR-attached | host: Bos | place: Iran: Karaj | collected 2018-10 | reverse complement strand
AGATGATATTAAAGATCTGGAAACAAAGATTCTGGATCCTTCTCTGCGAGAAAAGGTTGCAGAAAAACAGAAATCAATCTATGAACGTATGCTTAAATCACAAAAAGCTATTAAAAATCGTGATGAAGAAGATGAAGAACGCAAGGCTCAGAAAGCTAGAGAAATATATCAGCAGGAACCAGAAAAGCCTATCGGTGATATTGGTTCAGGAAGTATAGATTTGAGTAAAGATTTTACTGGAGACTTAAGAGAAGAATATCCTGAAAGCTATAAGAACTTACTTAATGATTATTACAAGTCTCTTAACATATATGGCGGTGAACAGAGATGAGAAAAGATTCTAATCATATATTAACGATTTTGTTTATAGCATTTTTAAACTTAATTCCTGTTAATAGCTGTTTCTCTGCTTCTTATTCTCCAGAAGCTTCAAGATTGTATAATGAAGCTGTTATGGCTTACAGAACCAGACATTTTAACTTAGCAAAAGAATGTTTTTATAAGATTCTTGAAAATTATCCTGATGATAGAATGGCTGATGTAGCTCGTGGCAATCTTGCTGTTCTTTTAAGAGATTTAAAAGAATATGATAAAGCTATTGATATTTACAAAGAGATTATTGAAAAAGCTACCTATGAAAATGATAAAAATAATGCAAAAATTCAACTGGTAGATATCCTCTATACTGTTCATAGATATAGAGAAGGCATAGAACTCTTGGAAGATTGGTTAAAAAAAGATTCAAGTAATGTTGATATAGCTCGTAAACTAGCTCAGTTTTATTTGCAATCAGGAAATAAAGATGAAGCCTGGCTTTTATTGGAACGCTTTATGGAAAAAGGCGAGAAGAAGGCTTTTGATGACTTATTAGATTTATCTATGAAAAGTGGTGAAGTAGATAAGCTTTTAAATAGTCTTGATAGTCATAGAACAAAACTTAAATACTCTGTTTATAGCAGTTATCTTGCTGATTGTTATCTGGCTTTAGGCCGAAAAGATAAGGCTATTGAAGCCTTGAAAGAAAACAAAGACTATGAAAAGGATGTTAATGTTTTAAAAAAGCTATCTGATATACAGATTTCAGCTAATATGATTGATGATGCTATAGTAACACTTGATAAGCTTGTTTCTTATTTGCCTTCAGATTGGCAGTGCTTAAGAAAACTTGGCCACTGTTATTTCCTTAAAAATAACAAACAGATGGCTATGGAAGTTTGGAAAAGACCTTTGAGACGACGTTACAGTAGTAGTCAAGATTTATATATAAATTATACTGCTGTTTTAATTGAACATCAGATGTTGGAAGAAGCCTTAGAAGCTTTTGATGAAGCTAGAACCTCTTTAAGGCATGAAACTATGTTTGCTGAAGAAAAAGCCGCTGTTCTAGAAGCATTAGGGCGCTTTAAAGAAGCTATGGAAGAAAATCTCAAAGTTCTTTCTGATGGAATATATAAATCAGAAATATTTGATAAACTTTATAATGCAAAAATACCTGGTTTTTCTTTGGAAGAACGTTTGAATGCTTTAAACAAAGGGGATTTTAATCAGGCAATTATTCAGGCTTTGATAGAATTATATTTTAGAAAAGCCAGAATGGAAGATATTGATAAATTAGTTTCTTTGATAGATGAACAATCTGCTATTTTCTTTGATGATCTTTTTTATGATCGATTAAGGCAAGAAGCTTTACTTGTTCCAGAAGAATTCCATTTCTCGCTTATGAAACGAATGATGGAAGCAAGAAAGAACTCTACTCTAGAATTGAAACTGGCTATACTTATGCTCAAAATGCCGGAATACTTTGAAAAATGGCAAAAAGAAGCTTATGGCTATTCAAAAAGAACTGTTGATTCAAAAGAAATAGCAGATGTAGAGTTAAAATATGATCTATATTTAAAAATGGCTGAATTTGTTTTCGATTATATGAAAAACCCAAAGGAAGCAGATTCATATCTAGCTACGTTTTTGAACCAGGATATCACTGTTTCCTATAAGAGCAAAATCATTGAAGCAAAGCTTATAAGAGCAAAATTACATACTTATATGTCAGATTTCCCAAAAGCAGAGGAAATACTGAACGATGTCGGCTCTATACTTGATAAAAATGATTACACTGGTGGTTTAACTCGATTGGAAACAGAAGAATATTTGATGCAGCAAAAGGTAGAATTAGCAAGACTTAAAGCTCATATGGGGCAATATCAAGAATCCTTGAATTTGCTTAAAGATATAGTGGAAAACCATAAAGAAGGCGAATGGGTAAATGATGGCCTGGAATTGGCTTTGGATATTACTCGTTATTCATTAGGTGATTTTAGTGCTATAGATCATAAGTTTAAGGCTGAAAGATTTGCTGCTTGTGGTGACAATACTCAGGCAATATCTGAAATTAATGCTGCTATAGAAGCTCTGCCGGCTTCTTCAACTTCTTTAATTGCAGATCTTGAAGCTGATAAAATTATGCTTTCATCTGATAATGTAGATTTTAATGAATTATCCAAACAGATAAAACTATTTTTGGCAAAATACCCAGACAATATCAAAAATGCGGATATTGCTGATTTTAAAATCAAATTAATGCAACGATTGAATCAATCTCAAGACAGAATAGATGAAGAAATGCGAAACTATATCGTTAATTTCCCATCAGATTTGAGAAGTGGTAAGTATAAGCACAGTCTTGAAAATGGAGGTAAAAAATGAGGGTTGGAAAACTGTTTTTTCTGATATTAATGCTTGCCTTGTTTTTACCTAGTATGTCTTTTGCAGGTAAATTGCTTATTCCAATGGATGATAATCAATCAGATCATCTTCGCAGTTATGGTGTTACATATTGGGTTTTAGATAAAACCGGCACTGATGCAGAGTGGTTGTTGAATTATAGAGGCGGTTCTTTTTTAGTTGAAGATCTTCCTGAAATAAGAGAACAGGCAAAAAAAGCTGGTATCACGGTTAAACCTGTATCTGATGCAGAATTAAATGCTATTTATAATGAAATAGAAGAAGAAAATATGGAAAAGGTGCTCTTAGAAAAAGCACCAAAAATAGGGGTATATTCGCCTGACTATGAAGAACCCTGGGATGATGCAGTTATTCTTGTATTAACCTATGCGCAGATTCCCTTTGAAAAGTTTTATGACAAAGAAGTTCTGAATGGAAATATAACAAAATATGACTGGATACATCTTCATCATGAAGATTTTACAGGACAATTCGGTAAGTTTTATTCTTCATTCAGATTGACTACATGGTATAGGAATCAAGTAACAAGAGCTCAGTTAGAGGCTCAGAAATTTGGTTATAGTAAAGTAGCTCAAATGAAGTTGGCTGTTGCTAGAAAATTAAAGCAATTTGTAATTGATGGCGGATTTTTGTTTGCAATGTGCTCTGCAGCAGATAGCTTGGATGTTGCATTGGCAGCAAATGGTGTTGATATTGTAGCAAAAGAAATAGATGGCGATGACCCAGACCCATTATGTCAAAGCAAACTTGATTATAGTCAATGCCTGGCTTTTACTGGATTTAAACTGATTATAGACCCATACATTTACGAATTTTCAGATATAGATGTGTCAAACAACTATGCTGGTGACCCAGGTACTTATCGTTTGTTTGAATTTGCAGCTAAAGTAGATCCTATTCCAACAATGCTTACTCAGAATCATAGAGCTGTTCATGATGGCTTTTTTGGTCAAACAACAGCTTTCAGAAAGAGTCTTCTTAAACCTAGTATAACAATAATGGGTGAAAACAATGATGGAGTTTCTGTAAAATACATCAGAGGCGATTTGGGAAAAGGCTTTTTCTCCTTTTATGGTGGACATGACCCTGCTGATGCAAGCCATATAGTTGGGGAAGGTCCGACAAGACTTGAACTACATAAAAACAGCCCTGGTTACAGATTGATTCTTAATAATATTTTATTCCCAGCTGCTAAGCGCAAAGAAAGAAAGACCTGATTTAAATACTCTCTAGCTTTCTCAATATAACATAAATCCAATAGTGTTTGTGAATTGTTTCACATAAAAATAACTGAAATTAGAAAACTACAGGATTTGGTTTACATAATATTTTTGAAATTTAAGTTTGTTTTAAAGCTAAAAATTGTATAAAATTTGCGCATTTATCGTGAAAAATTTCACAATCGTTGATTAAAAAAATTAATTTTGATTTTTTATTTTTCTAAATTAATAAATTAGTATTATTACATTAATTATTTTATAATAATTTATAAGGCAATCTACGGTTGCTCCGTAATTACGATTATTTAAAAAGGGAGTTATAAAATGAAAAAAACTATTAAAATAGATGGAATGCACTGCAATCATTGCAAAATGAGAGTAGAAAAAGCTCTTAAGGCTTTAAATGGTGTTACTTCTGCCGTTGTTAATTTAGAAGCTAAAACTGCTGACATTGAGTCTTCTTCTGAAATAAACGATGCTGCTATTGCAGAAGCTATTGACGATGCAGGTTTTAAAGTGATTTAACTAGATATTTCTGTTTTCTTTACTTTATGCTATAAGACCTTGTAATTATGTCCAAAGCAAGAAAAAGTATTTTAATTATTTGCATAACTATATTTATGATGCTTATTCCTATATGGTTATGCAGTAATAAAATCACAAGGGGTAACTTTTTTGTTCCTGCTGACCCTGATTCTTTATTTTATTGTAGAATAGTAGATCAGGCTTTGCAAAAGGGAAGTGAAAAATATATAGATTATGATAATTATGGAAATTTCCCATACGAATTTAAAATAGGGTACCCCAGATTATATTACTGGCTTTTATATTTTTTTAAATTGGTGTATACAAAATTATCACCCAGTAATTCTGAATTTTTATTCTTGCTTATTCCGGTATTAACAACAACTTTAACGGCAATAATTATTGTTATTTCCTTTTGTTTTTTAAAATATCCTATTTTATTTATTGTCTTAACAGCTTTTGCTTTGCTTCCATCTTTTTGTGCGTTTTCTGTGGGAAGTTTTGCTAAATTGGATTATGACCATATCCTATCTTTATATTTATGGCTTTGGCTGTTAAGTTCAATGTTTTATCAAGACAGTCATAATAAAAAATGGCTGTATTTAGGTGGGGTTTTTGCTGGGTTGGTTTTAGGCAGTTGGATAGGCTCTCTGCTTATTTTTACTGTTGTTGCACTTGTCTGTTTTGGTTTATGGTTTTTTAATTCAAAATTATGTGAAAAGTATTTACCTTTTTGTTATTCAACTTTTGGTATAGCAACTCTTATTAATGCTTTAATTATCTTGGTTTCGCCAGGCAGATATGGTACCGTTCTTCTTGATTTCGGAATAATTCATATATCAGCTATGATCTTGGAAACTTTAGGAATTTTCGTATTATCAAAATTTAAGGCTACAAATAAAATCAGATTTTTGCTTTTATCTATGGCTGTTATAATTCCTTTAATTTATTATTTAATTAATCCTTCTAACTTTATTGATTTAATTGGTAAAGTTTTTGGCACAGACCCTATTTATGTTGAGATACAAGAATTACAGCCATTAGTAAATTTTGGTAAAGAGCCATTTTCAAAAACTGGTGTTTGGACGAGAGCAATAATAAATTATGGGTTTTTCTTTTTCCTTTTTCCTATTGTTCTTTTGGGTTCTGTAAAAAGAGATATAAACAAAGATTCTGCTTCATTATTAAAACTTTGGATTATTATTGTTTTTCTGGCTGGTGTTTATCAATGTAGATATACCAGAATTTTTGGTATAGGCAGTTGTATTTATGTTGCTTTTATTCTTTTTTATTGTTTGAATCGTTATAGAGACATATTTAAAAATAAATTAAAATCTTTAACTTATAAAATACTGTTTATTATTTTCGTCTTAATATCTGTTCTTGTTGTTAGATATACTTCTATGATAAGCCTTTTTATTCAAAATCAGAATATAAGATTATCTGAATTGGAAGCATTTCAATGGATAAAAGCGAATACACCCACTACTTCTGGGTATTCTGATACCAACAAACCAGAATATGGCATTTTAGCTTATTGGGATTTTGGACATCTAATCAATTATTATGCTCACAGACCTGTTATTGCTAACAATATGCAAAATGGTGTTAAAAATATGGCTGCTGTTTTTTCCTCTAAAGATGAAGAAACAGCTTATAAGCTTTGTGAGGATTTAAAAGTTAAATATGTTTTTATGGCTCCAGACAGGGTTTTATTCCCATCAACAATTGACTATTGGCCAGCATATAAAGATCAAGAGCCGGGACCTGGCTATAAGGCTTTACCTTATAACGTTGAACGCAGTAAAGACTATGATAAATGGTTCTTTACATGGTTAAACAATAGTTTTGGTTTAATGGGAAGAGGAGGTTTTGGGGTCTCTTCTCATTTTAGAATTATATTTGGAAACGTTGAGAGGAAGTCACCTTCTTTTTCTACTCTGTTATTTGAAAGAGTGAAGGGGGCAAAACTGACTATTAAAGCAAAACCTGATTCTAATGCTGTGGTTTCATTGAGGTTAAATGTTAGAGGTAAATTATTGAATTATTTTAAAGTCGCTAAAGTTTCAGAAAATGGTTATGCTTGTTTCACTTTGCCATATTCTTGTTATTTTAATAATAGAATAGTTCGTACAGCAGAGCTTTATAATATTTCTTTTGTTTCACATGAAACAAATAAAAAAATTGTGGGTAAAGTTTTGGTTAAAGAAGAAGATGTTATTATGGGAAATGAGGTTGCAACAGGCTCTATTATTATGTTTAAGTGATAACTTTTATCAGAAACAGAACTTTTCCGAAAGCTTGAAAGTTAATAAAATTTTAGTGCACTGGCAATTGCCCTTACCCCCCTTTGTAAAGGGGGGTAAGGGGGATTTTAAAATAATTATATAAAGCTGATTTTGGGCTAAAAACCTGGTTTTCGGACAGGCTCAACAAAGGATATAAAATAGACAAGTTTACATAATATTTATGATTTGTTCTTACTCTTTTTATAAAAAAATTATGTCTTTTGTTTTTTCTTTTGTTATAGATAAAAAAAGATAAATCTTAGTCGATGTATATAGGGCTTTTGGTAACTATGCTCAGTTGCTGTAAAAAAGCTAAAACAACGTAATATTCTCTTTGCTGGTCATAATCGTCATTGTTTGTGACTGCGAAGTTATAATTGTTTATATAGATTAGGTATAGATGAATACTGAAGAAAAACAAAATAATACTGAAGTAGATGTTCCATGTGAAACTATAAAAAATAATGATTCACATGTAAAAGAATCTGAAGATTCTGCATCTAATGAAAGTCCAAAGAAAAAGACTTCCGTTGCCCGTTCGGCAGCAGTTATGGGAATAGCCACCTTTTTAAGTCGAATAGCCGGATTAGTCAGAGAACAGACTTTTGCTTACCTGTTTGGGGCAGGTAAATGGACAGATGCTTTCAATGTTGCTTTTAAAATACCTAACCTTTTAAGAGACCTTTTTGCAGAAGGTGCAATGAGTGCAGCTTTTGTTCCAACTTTTAATTCTATTTTGCAAAAAGAAGGCGAGGAAAAGGCTTTTAGACTTACTAACCTGACTTTTTGCGCAATTCTTATTGTCGTTGGCAGTTTAACAACGCTTGGAATGGTTTTAAGCCCTTACATTGTTCAGATTCTCGCACCTCAATTCATTGAAGATCCTGAAAAATTTGCTGTTACTGTAACTATGACACGAATAATGTTCCCGTTTTTGCTGGTTATTTCCTGGGCAGCGATTTCTATGGGAATGCTTAATTCCTTGGGCGAGTTTTTCATCCCCTCTGTAGCACCGGTTTTTTTGAATCTCTCTATGATTTTATCTGGCTGGCTCATTTGTCCTTTGGCTGTAAAGTTTAATATGCCTGCTATTACAGGTATGGCAATTGGAGCTATGCTCGGTGGTATATTGCAGTTCACAGTTCAGCTCCCATCTCTTGTTCGAAAAGGTTGGAAATTCTTTTGGTGTCTGGATTTTAAAGACCCGGGTATTAGAAAAATCGGTAAGTTGATGATTCCTGGAACAGTTGGCCTAGCTGCTACCCAGATAAATGTTGCTGTTAATACAATACTTGCTACCTCTCAGGGTGATGGGGCTGTAAGCTGGATAAGTTACGCCTTCAGAATAATGCAGCTTCCTATAGGCATATTTGGGGTGGCGGTGGCTCAGGCTACTTTACCAGTCATTTCACGACAGGCTGCCAGTGGAGATAAAGATTCAATGGCAGGAACTTTAGCTAGTTCTATAAGACTTTCTTCTTTTATAAATCTTTGGGCTTGTTTTGCCTGTGTAGCATTAGCAGAACCTGTAATCAGAATAATCTATCAGCATGGAAGATTTGGAATAGCAGACACCTTAGCTACTACAGCAGTTTTGAGGGCGTATTCCATAGGACTTGTATTTTATGCTCTGATAAAGATTCTTGGTCCTGCTTTCTATGCCTTAGAAGATACAAAGGTTCCTGTAAAGGCAAGTATTATTTCTATTATAGTGTCGATTACTTTAAGTCTGGCTTTGATTAAACCTTTTGGTTATATAAGTTTGCCATTCAGCAGCAGTATAGCTGCTATAGTTAATGCTGGTTTTTTATTCTTCATGCTTCAAAAAAGGGTAGGGGGTTTTGGAAAATACTCTCTTGTATCTGGATTGATAAAGATTTTGATTGCTACTGCTATTTCTGGTGTGGCAACCTATTATTCTTATGTTGGCTTTGCAGGGTATATGGGTTCTTGGTTCCCGGCATATGTTGCAGGAACTTTTATTAACTCTGTAGTTTCATTATGTGTGGGCGGTTTTGCTGGTCTTGTAGCTTTATATGTTGTTTCAAGATTGATTCATGTGGAAGAAGCAGATAAAGCTGCTGAGCTTGTTTTGAAAAAGATTCGCCGAAAAAAGACGAATAACTGATTTATCTCTTTGTTTTGAATAATTAAATTTTTCTAATATTTAATCAGTTTTTTATTATTAATTTTTCAAAATTAGTAAAAATAGCTTTGTTTTAGCATCTAAACTAATTATTGAAATCAAAATAATTATGTAAACCCTATGTTTTAACTTTTTAATTATAAAAAGTTAAACTAAAAGTCTTTTAAGCGGTACAATCGCTGTGGTATAATTAGATTATGCTATACAAATTTTCTAACAAAAAAGGTAATATTACTTTAATCCTTGTTGGGCTTATTTTCGTAATGATGATTATGACTATGTTTTTGTCACGTCGTCTTACAAGCCATACCCAGTTGCTCACTTTAGGTGATTATACCCAAATAAGCAGATATTATCTTGAATCCTATGCTAATCATGTTATGCAACAGGTTAGGGCTCAGGTTAATGACCCTACTTCCAAGTTAAATGAAGCAATGTGTCAAGACATAGAGACATTACCTAGTAGAGATTTAACTGATTGTTTCGTTTATATAGAATCTGATGCTCTTCAAGAATTAGAAACAGTATATGGCAGTAATAATAAAATAAAGAGGTTAGTTGGTCCAGGTAACTTTTCTATAAAACTAACTAATAATACAGAAGCTATTGGTTACCCTGAGTGGTTAACAATAGAAAAAGAAAAAACATTGGAAAATCTTAAAAAAGAAAAAGAAGGCGTCTTAGAGGTTACTTGTGCCTGTTCATTTAATAAAAGAAAATATACTCTAGTTGTTCAATTCCCTTTCACAGTTGTTTATCGTATGACTCCAGTTCTTAAAGATTTTATGCTTTTTGCTGATAATATTTACTCAGAACAGAGATGGGAAAAACAAGTTAAATTAAATGATGATAAAAGTCTGGATAGATTAAATATTGTTGCCATGGAAAATGGTAGGGCAGTCTTAGAAGATTATGCAGAAAGTCTTAAAGAAGACAATGATATTAATTTTAATTATATTAATCGAGGTAAATTCAGGATAAGACCCTGGTTTTTGTTGCAACCTCCAGAAGGTGCGGAGGTAGATGAAAAAAACTCTGGAATGGTATATTTTGGCCCTACCGACAGAACATTCGAAAAATCTATTTTTTATAATTTAGGTGGTATTGCTCCTAAAAGCGATCCAGATTCCTCTGATACAGATCTTATAGACCACAGTGATGTTAATATTGTTACTCCAGAATCAGTAGGTTTGCCTCAAAATTTCGATATAACAAATCAGACTGCAGATTTTCCAATAGGTGGTGGTATTAAATCTTATGGAAAAGAAGGTAATTTAAATGATAAAGGACACCAATGGAAAGTAGGGGTTTTAGGTTTCTGTAAAGAGTTTACTACTTTTTTTGATGTTGGTACTTATAATCTTTCAGAATTTTTTAATGATGATATAGATGTATTAATGAAACATGATAGTGAAACTTTCTGGGGTGAAATAATTAAAAAATCGTTAGACTATAGGAAATACTATGGCTTTTCATTTGGCTTAAAGCTTTTTGGAGTTCATTATAAAACGATACTCGGTAATCCTGTTCCTCCTATAAAACGTCAGATTTTTGGAAATGTTTTCGGGCGTTTTATAGTATTCAATATGTGGAATGCTGGTTCTGGTAGTGGTGAGGCGTTAAGATATAATCCTGATTGTACCATTGAACAAGTTGAACCTCAGCGTTTAAGTTTTGATCCTACTCGTGAACCAATACCTTTCAAACCCCAGGAATATGAAGAGGGGATGAGTGAGCAGGAACAGAGAGAATTATATAATAAATATATGTCTAAAACCATGTCTGGTATGGTAGCCAAAGACCATTATAAAAAAAATGGAGATGGTCGTAACCAAGCTCTCTTTATGCCAATAAATTATGATTATGATGGCGGATGGGAACATAAAATTTTTGATGATAGTGATTTTGAAGCAAACGATGGCTTTAAATTTAAAGGTAGAGATAAGGGCTTTGATAAATTTGGTGAATTATGGTTTGCAAGAAAAGATGATAATCCATCAGACCCTACTGATGACCGTTCCTGTATAGAAAAACGTATTGGTAGAACTTTTGAAGATGAAGATAGATTTAAAGAAGCTGTTGGTTATCCAGAAAGATTTAAGATTAATGGTGTGGTTTATGTAAAAGGTGATTTGGATTTAAGTAAGGGTATGAATTTAAAGGCAGATGATTGCAGTGGCGGAATCGTCTTGGTCGATGGTGATATAAAAGTAGGTAATATTCTTAGAGGGCAAGACCCAATATTTGATAGAAACAATAAATTTGAATTGTATACAGGTAGTGGCAATGGAGTTGAAATTTATAAAGGTTGGGTTGATTCTACATCAGATTATTACATTGGTGCAGATAAGATTTTAACTTTTGTTTGTTTGCCTAATGGAGGGAAAAAACGAAAAATAGAGATAGTTGGAAACACTTTATTGGGTGTTCAGCTTATTAATCTAACTCAGGATGATTCTAAAAAAAGAGCAAGCTGGGACCGTGAAGATATTGAAGACCAGATTGTTTGGAATTTGCCAGTAGATAGCAAGAAGAAAGACATTATTTTCTATGGTTCTATTGCCTGCAATCAGTTAAACTTGCCTCAAAGACTTTTAGAATTTGGTGAAATTACTAATAGCTGTGATGCAGTTTTAAATGCACCTGTCTTTTTGTATCCTTCAGTTATGGCTTCCGAAACTCCTCCTTTGGCTGTTCAGATTATGGAAGATATGCGGTGTTACCGTCTTACTGCCGAAAAAGAAGGAGCTACGGATTAATGGTTCTGAAAACCAGAGCTTTTTCAATGGTTGAAGTCATGGTAGCTATTGTCGTCTTTGCACTGGCAATTCTTCCATTGGTTTGGTTAAGCTCTAAACAAACAAAAGAGGCTTTCCATGTTGGTAAACATATGATGGCAGGTCAGCTTGCTGCAACTTTCATGGATAATATTCTGCATCGTGACTATGATGATGTTTCAAATATTGCAAAAAAAAGTCCTTATGAAGGCGATGTGCTTGAAAGTTCTTCTAATTCTAAGATAAAAGAATTTTTTAATTTAACTGAAATGGTTGAAGGTCTAGAGAATGAACAAGCTAATGAAAATATAAAAATTTCGTTTAGAAATTTTAGATATAAGATTACTTTGGACGAAGATTTAAAAGACAGCTATAATTCTGATACTAAAGAATATGGAAAGGCTATATTTATAACAGTTGAAGTTTCATATTTAGTTTCAGATAATAATAATGATAAAGATAGAACAAGGCAATATTTGCGTATAAATGCGATTAAATATGGTGAAATGCATAAATAATATGAAGAAAACCGGTAATTATCTAAATAATAAAAAAGGGATAACTGTTATGGAAATAGTTATCGTAATTGCCATTTCTAGTATTATTATGGGAGTTGCAATGGCTATGATGAGTCGCAGTAATACTCAGTTTAAGAGAAGCACCAATATGATAAACATACAACGTTTGATGGATAATATTATTGAACGTATTCGTTCAGATGTTCGTTCTTTAAAACGTATTGTTCCATCGGATGATAATGGGTCTGGTAATGATACTATAACTTCTGGAGATCCTAATAAAATTAGTTTTGTCGTAGTAAAATTTATAGATGCTGAAAGCTATGATGATATTGATAAAGAACATAATTATTCTAAAATAACTTATGAGTTTGACCCTAAACAAAAGACTCTTTTTCGATATGAAATTAAAGACTGTGATATGTATGGAGTAGGTGGTGAAACCGTACCTGAAGAATCTAACTTTCATGGTATGAATCAGGTTCTTTCTATGAACTTTGATCCTGTGTTTAATCATGAGTATGAAGATGGCGAAAGAACTAAAAGAGATTCAAATAAAGGTGATGATTTCAAATGTTTGAATGTTGCTATGCAATTAGTAGCTAATGAATACAGTAGCAAAGATTCTGATGCATCAACTTTATCTATTGCTTGCCAGTTTTATTCAACATGTGTAGAATCAAAACTTAGATTTGATGATAATAAATAATTCTTTCTCGTATGGAGGGATAATGAAAAGATCTAATTTAATACTTGCTGTAGCAATGAGTTCTTTATTCGCAGTAGGAGCTGGTTTTGCTGATGATGCTGTTATTATCAGACAGGCAAGAGAGCTTCAAATGGCAAAAAAATATGATGAAGCAATAAAGCTTTATGAAGCTAGCGTAAAAAACAATGCCTCTGAAAGACTTTATGTAGACTACGCTGCTTTGCTTATTAACTTAAAAAAATATGTTCAATGTGATGAATTATTGACCAAGGCTTCTGATATTTATCCAGATAGTTTGAGAATAAAGAACGCATTGGGTATGGCTAAGTATAAAAAAGGTGATTTATCTGGTGCTTCTGCTCTGTTTTCTCAGGTTCTTAGCAAAGATTCAGAAAATAAATATGCTAAGACAATGCTGGAAACCATAAGAAAAGAAAAATCATCTTCTTCTCCTATAGATGTTGCAAAGGGTGCTGAAATAGATTCAAATGCTGGTGATGATGCTGATTACAGTGATAGCTTTGTTGGTGGAGCTATAACTTTCAATGTTTCAGATAAATTATCTTTAGAAGAACAGCAGGAACTTGCTAAAAAGCTTTATGGCGAAATGACAAAAATGGATGAACAAGACCTGGATGGTTTTATCAGACTGCATAAGCAAGTAATCGAAAAATGTCCTAAGACAGATCAGGCACAAGAATCTTGTTGGAGACTTTCTAATCTTTATTTCTTAGGTTATCAACCACCGGATTTTGAAAATTGTATGGCTGTTTTGGAACATCTGCTTAAGCAATATCCAGATACTCCTCTTATGCCAGATGCTAAGAACAGACTTATTGTTTGTAGTAAAAAGACAGAAAACTTCGATAAAGTTTGTAAACTTTACGAAGAACTCTTCCAGAAAGATCCGGAACCAGATGATACAACTTTCATGATTAGAGCTTTGGAATATGCTGATGCTTTAGCTAGTGCAAACAGAATAGATGATGCAAAAGCTTGGTATATGAAAGTTATAGAAAAAGATGACGGGAAAAATACTTTGCAGGCAAGAGCTGCAACAAGAAAACTCGGAAATCTTTAATTATTACTAATATATTAGTTGTAATGAGGTTACTATGATTAAATTTATTATTTAATCATAGTAACTATTACGATTATCATAAAAATCTTTAGGAAGAACCGAAGGAGGACTATGCATAAAATGTCTAAAAGCTTTAATTATTGTTTTAAAAAGGTCTTTTTTTGTCTTTCGGTTTTTTTGTTCTTTTCTTTTTTTTCTGCAATATCTTTGAATGCTATGATTAGAGATATTTCTTTAGATGAACTTGTTAGAAGATCAGATACTATTGTTGTTGTTGATGTGTTAGCTGTAAAAACAGTAGGAACGCTACCATCCGGGGCTCAGGTCGTTGCAAATCTTGTTAGTGTAAACCAGCCTTTAAAAGGTGGGGTTGCTATTGGTGAACGATTAAAACTAAAAACTAGAACTATTGAAGATGAAGCTTTCTTGAAAAAGGGACAAAAAACTCTTCTTTTTCTAAGAAAGGTTCAGAATTATTATGAAGTAGTTTCTGGTATTGCTGGAACATGGCCTATTGAAGATGATGGCAACTTATATGGTTATGGGACAGGCAAGAAGCTTTCTGATGTTGAAAAGGCTATAGAATCTGTTGAAGCAGAAATGAAAGCTAATCCCGACAAAAAGCCAGATTCGGGTTCTCGCTCTAAAATAGTTATTTCATTATAAAATTACTTGTGACTTTTAAAAAGAATCCTTTATTTCAACGTTTATTATCTAAATTAACCCCTGTTCCTGAAGGATCAAAATTTGCTGTTGCCGTTTCTGGCGGTACAGATTCTGTTGCTTTGCTATTTTTAATAAAAGAATGTTGTCGTATGAAACACAAAAATATATGTGTGTTTCATGTCGATCATTCTATGCGCAGCACTAGTTCTTCTGATGCAGAATGGGTTAGTAATCTTTGTAAAGAATTAAACATAGAGTTTTTTATAAGAAAAGCCACAGAAGAAGATTTATCTAAAAACCGTCATTTAGGTTCAGAAGGCTGGGCAAGAAATTTCAGGTATTCTGCTTTTGCTTCAATGCTTAAAGAATCTGGCGCTGATGTGATCGTAACAGGTCATAATTCATATGATCAGGCTGAAACCATTATTATGAGAATGCTTAGAGGTTGTTCTTGGAGAGGACTACATGGAATCAAGAGCCAGATTATTCTGAATTTTGAGAATACTAAATTGAAAATGTGGCGGCCTATTCTTAATATTTCAAGAGCAGAACTATCTGGCTTTTTGAAATCTTTTAAGCAAAGTTGGCGTGAAGACGAAACCAATCAGACAGATTTGTATTTAAGAAATAAAATCAGACATAGATTAATGCCAATGCTTGAAGAAATATATAAAGGTTCTGTAGAACATATAGTCGCATTGGGTGAAGATGCTGCTTTATTACAGAAAGAACTGCATTTAAGAGCTTTAAGATATTTAAAAAAGAATTTTAATACTGAAAAAAATCAGATTATGGTTGCCCTAAAGCCAGAAACCTCTCTTCGCAGAGAGGTTATAAGAATTTGGCTTAAAAATAACGGATTAGAACAGTCTATCAATAGAAGTCTTATTGAAAGAATAGATGATTTATGGTTGGTTAAAAATAACGGTCGTGCGGTAAAGCATGCAAATTTTGAAGTTCTTCGTCATAAAAAGTATTTATGGCTTAGGGTTTGGAACATTTAAAAAGAACTATTAATACCAACTTTCGTTTTGAATTACTTTTTTCTTTTGATTTAGGATTATTATTTCTACACGTCGGTTAATTTCTCTTGCTGCATCAGAAGTATTTTGAACTTTGGGGCGATTATCCGCATAACCTTGAGCTGAAAATCTTTCTGGATCCAAATTCATTTCATTTACAAAATATCTTACAACAGTACAGGCTCTAGCCGCCGAAAGTTCCCAGTTTGACGGGAAAGTAGATTTGGCATTCGGTGGTAAATCGTCTGTATGACCATCTATTCTTATATAGTTATCTATTGTGCCAATTATAGGAACTAGAGCAATAAGAACTTCTTCTGCTCCCTTTTTCATATTTGCACTGCCACTTTCAAATAAAACGTTAGTTGGTATTTGAATTTTTACCATCTGGTCATTAGATGTTACCTGAATACGGTCATGCATTGTGACTTTAGATAGTTTATTTTTGACACTTCTAACTATTCTAACTGCTTCATTTCTTTGAGTAGCTGGAGTCATCAATATACCCTTGTCACCTTGGGTAAGCCACTGGTGTGCACCTTGAGCCTGATTAATTGTAAAAACGGCAAAAAAGCGCTGGTCCATAGACTGGCTTTCTTGACGTTTTTTAGGAGAGTCCAAGGATGAAAATGCAAAAAGCATAACAAAGAAACAAAGCATATTTGTAACCAAATCGCCGTATGATACATACCACAAGGCAGCAGATGGTTGTTTGTTTTCTCTTTTAAGCATTCTGAGAAAGTTCCTCGGCTAGATGTAATTCATTAAATGCTTCTTTTGATTTTTCAGAGAGATAAGACAGAAGCTTTTCCTGAACGATTCTTGGGTTGGTTCCTGATGCAATAAGTATTACACCGCGACCAATAATGTCGTTATACATATCTTCTTCTGCAGCTCTTTCTGCGAGTTTTTTTGCATAAGGAGTCAAAAGAAGATTTGCTGCAATGGTTCCATAAAATGTGGTAACAAGAGCAACAGCCATGTTAGGACCGATAGAAGACGGGTCGTCTAAGTTACCTAATAGACAAACCAGACCGATAATGGTACCAATCATACCAAAAGCTGGAACAACGGATGCAAGGAAGTTCAATGCGTCTACTACATCTGAGTGACGCTGAGATGTTGCTTGTATTTCTGTATCTATTACTTCGGTAATAAGTTTGGCATCAACGCTGTCTACTACAAGCTGGAGTAATCTAGCTAAGAACGGTTCTTCTATTTCTGCAATTTTAGGTTCAAGAGAAAGAATACCTTCTTTTCTTGCTGATTCTGCAATCATAAGAATACTACTAATCAGCTTCATGTAGTTGTATTCTTTAGGAGCCTTATAAGCCATTCTAATTCCACCAAGAGCTGATTTAACCTTTTCCCATTTAAAAGCAACAAGTAAGGCTGAGCAGCCACCACCGAAAACGATAAACAATGATGGAATATCAAAGAACATTTTAAGGTTTCCAGATATCTTGATACCTATTGTAATCAACAGGAATCCTAAGATTGTTCCTACTACCGATGTCTTATCCAAAATAAACCTCCAGCAAAACGTCCTTTATCCAATTAAATCAAGTTTAAACTCTAATTCTGTTATTCCTTTTTTAGTTACAGTCATATTGCTTACACTTATATTGAATTTAAAGGGTGAAACTTCAGCAATACCTATCATCTGTCCTTTTTTTACTTTTTTAGAATCAAGTTGGACTTTTGGAGTTGTTAAATTTCTAACCTTTTTACCATTTTCATATACGCATATAGTAAAGCTTATAGAGTTTAAGCGGGCAAAATCGTCAGTAACATCTTTCCAGTCTTCGTTGTAAGTTACTGTGAAATGATAGTTTTTACCATTATAGAGAACGGGTTTATTTTTTAGGATATTTTCCGTGGTAGGATGTGGAGAATAATCTAAAAATCTTGAAAGAGTATATAGCTTTTTGGGTTTACTATCTAATTTAGTTACAGAAGTAGGTTTAGTTGTTGTCTGTTTAACATTAGATGGTGAAGAATTTTTCATTTCTTCAATTTTTTTCAAGATGCTTTCTTTTTTTGCCTTAATTTGTGCCTGCATTTCAGCACTACTCTGAGGAACGCTAGCCATCATAAAACATTCCTGTTCTAATGGAGGAGAAATAAGCTGAATATCGTTAGAAGCCTGTAAATCTGAAATTATTCCAAGTGTACTTATAGCAATTAAACCTGAAGTCAAAAGACAAAAGTTTGATTTTTTCATTAGTTAGCTCCTTTATAGCGTCAGTTATTTCTTGCTCCACCATTTATCCAGTTGGCAATTAGACTCTGATCTGAGGTGGAAAGAGATGAACGGTCTTTAGGCATTCTTGGTGATTCTGTGCCTTTTATACGTTTAACAACTTTTGAAGTAGAAGCATCATAAGGATATATTACAGCACCAGATTTTGAACCTTTTAGAACGTTGGTATAACTGTTCAAACGAAGTGAAGCAGCAGCGGAGTTATCGTTGTGACAACCTGCTATTGCACAGTTAACTGTGAATATTGGAAGAATATTTCGTGAGAAACTTCCACCAGTAGATACAAGAACTACATTTGTTGTTGCAGAAGAGCCACTGTCTACGCTAACAGTGATAGAATTAGAGTTATAATCACTAGCATGAGCTGTCAGAGTATAAACACCTGCTTCTACTTCAGAAATAGTAAATCTGCCATTTATATCTGTAATAACAGAGCTGGTACTTGGAGAAGTTACTACCGTAGCTCCTGATATACCTATACCTGTTTGTGAATCAACTATTGTTCCGACTATAGAACCTCTTAATGAGCTCTTTGTTCCACAGCCTACTGCAGTTAACAAAGAAAGGCTTAATATAAGAGCCATTAAAACCTGGAATCTTTTAAACATAATTTGCTCCTTTTTGGGCTAACATTTCCTTTCATAATCATCGGCAATAGGTTAAAAAAATTTAAGAAAAGAGTTACTTTACATAAAAAAACCTTTGAATATTTTTATCATTGATATACTTTAGTAATATAAATAAAATCTATATAAAAGAAGAATAATAGCTTTAAAATGTGTAAGCTAAGATTAAGAAAAGGTACAAGCTTATTTGAAACACTGTTAGTTCTAGCGATTCTTTCAGTGTCTATTTACCCTTTAGCTCATATTATATATATGTCTATGCCTACAGTTTCACATACTGATGATGAATATTTGGCAACATTATTAGCTCATCATGTTATGGAAACTATTGTTGCCAGAAGAGCAAAGGATCCTTCTTATCTTCCGTCTATGAGTGAAGCTTGTCCTGTTGTTGCTTCCCCTGAAGGTAATGATAAAATAAGCGAGTATTTTACAGATTTTAAAGAATATAACGGTCCTGTTACTGAAACAAATGACCCTCAGCTTTATTGGGCTGTAAAAAAGTTTAAGTGTAAAGTAGATACCTATTTTCTAGATAAAAATACTTTTAAAGTTTTTGTTTATATAATTTATTCAAAAGAGGGTAAAGATAAAAAGGTATTTTTTGAACGACTGCTTCCTGTAAACGAAATTTCTTCAGATGATTATGAAGATGGGAAGGAGATAGATTTTTAATGAGTGATTCTTATAAGAAAAATGATAAATTCGAATTTGATGGTTTATTAACTTTTGCTTTTGTAATCATAGGTTTAGTTATAATTATTTCTTGTGGCTTTTTTTGTTACAACAATTTTCTCGTAGAGTCTAACCAAAAGAATGTAATAGCATCTTATAACAATATAGTTACTAGTTTCAGGCAGGATACTCATCAGGCTGTTGTTGCTATTACTGCTTCTGATTCTGTTGTTTTGCTAGATAAAAACGCTGATAAGTTATGTAAATATGAATTGAAAGACAATAATCTTGTAAGGTTTGATAAAGAGGATAAAATGTCTACAATATTTAAAAGCATTGAATCTCTTTGTTTTACTACAAATGAAAAACAACCAAATCTTTTAACTGTTCGTGTTTTCCCGTCAGATAAGAAAGAAATACCTTTTTTTACTTCTTTTGCTCTTAGAGGATTGAACAATGACATGCAATAAATCAATTTTTAATTCCAGAAAAGGTCTTTCTTTAATTCATACTATGATTTGTGCTTTCTTTGTCACGCTGTTCACTATTGTTTTGGCGTATTATCTCAGTTATATAAAACCTGGAACCATAGTTTCTGTTACTTCTTTAATAAGTGCAGATTATAATATGGAATCTGCTATTATCTCACAAATGCAGAAATATAAAGATGACCCCAAAAAAGAGCCAAAATCTTTTAATAAAGAAATAATGCTTGGAATAAACATGAGTGTTGAATGTAAGAAAATATCAGATAAAGAATATTTGTTTGAAGCCAAAGTTGATGGCAGAAATATTCATAGAGAAATAAAAGTTAAAGGGAATACCACAATTCCTGATAAACTGATTTTTTTAGAATAGCTTTTTACTATTTGCCAGGAACAAATTTCTTGTTTGCAGATTCTTCCAGTAATTTTTTTACTTTATTTCTTTGAATTTCAGATAGCGTATCTAAGCTTGCTTTTGATGATATCGGCAATAAAAGATCTAAAACTGTTGAATAACGTTTCATTTTAAAAGCTGCTTCAGCCTTAGATATTAGATATGAACGGTTTTTAGGTTCAGAAGCGGCAAGTTGAGAGTAGAACAGATAGGACTTTTGATATTTTCCTTCTTCCATTGCTTCTCTAGCCATTTGTTCCATATAGGTTTCTGAAGAAAACAGGCTTTCTACAGAGGGGTAGGGTGTTGGAAGTGCTAAATCGGATGGAAGTCTTATGGCGGCCGAAGAGATAGGTTCTTTTATTAAGACTGGTTCCATTAATGGAACAGAAGCTCCTGGTTCATCTTTTACTGATGTTACTGGGAATGCATGACCAAAATAACCTCTTTTATAAAAATCAGCTGAAACCTGAGGGTCGTTCATATCTTTTTCGCTAGGTTCAATACTGAATGTTCCGCTTCTATATTCTAATTCTCTTAGAAGTTCAAGATACTTGGTTATTATAGGATGGTTAGGAGATTGTTTATTGGCTTTTAAAAACCAACTTTTTGAGCTTTTATAATTGTTTAGGTAAAAATCGCTCATACCTAATATTATAAGTGCTTGAAGATTATTGGGGTAAAGTTTTTGAAACTCTAATGCTTTGTCTGAAGCTTCAGAATATTTGCCTTTCTGATAGAGTCTTTCAGCTTCTCGCAGAGACCTTGGCATCTCTGCGCAGTTTATTTGCTGAGTAGAAGCTAACATTATAGCTGTGACAGCTATTAGATTGGCATATTTGTTCATTTGATTTATTGAGCTGATGATTGTGCCGCAGAATCAGGAGTTTCCTGTTTGTTGGGATTTTCTCCGCTTTGTTCTATAGGATTTGGTGTAACTGTTTCTGAAACAGTAGCTGGAGTTTCTTCTTTTTTAGGTTCATTTGCTGCTGCTTCTGGAACAGTTGGTGTTTCTTGGGCAGGCTCAATATTAGCAGCTTCTTTGGGTTGTTCTTTAGATTCTACAGGAACAGATTTTTCTTCAGATTCAGTTGAAGGAGCAGGTTTTTCTGTAACTGCTGGTTCTGTAAATATTTCATACATTCCGGAATCTTGAAGAGCTTTGTTGTCTTTTACAGCTGAAGTTTTTGCCTTTTCTTCCGGCTTTTTATTAGTGTTCTTGCTCGAATCAGCATCACTCTGATTCCAGTCTATATTATCTTCAATAATGATTTGTTCTGGGCTGGTTAAACTTTCGCTTAAGTCAGAATTATCTGAAGTTGTAGGAGAACTATTTGAATTATAGCTTGGTTCAGACAATTGCATTGGTTGACCAGCTCCTGGTCCACTCTGATGTTCTAAGTCCCAAGAATCGCCTTTTGCCCAATCATCAGGTGGTGCAAAATCTTCTTGTTTAGCTAGCTGTTCATAAGCTTTATTTGCTGATATAAGGAATCCGGCTAGTAGTAATACTACTAGAGCCCATTCCCAAGTTTCTTTTCCACTATTCATTTATTTCTCCTATATAGCCAAGTATATTTATTGTTCGTTAAGAGGGAAAGTTAAGGTCATTGTTGCTCTTATAAGATTTTGTTTAAAAACAAAATCTGCTGCTCTAACCGCATTTACGGGTAATTTTTCTAAGAGTTTCAATGTTGAATACATATTTTTAGGTTCTGCAGAGAATGTAATCTTTACAGGAGTAATTTCTATACCTTTCCAATCATCTTCATTCTGAGTATAAGCATTTACAGGCATTCCATTTTCATCTAGCATTGGAATGTTTTCTGCTTTATTGTCTTTGTTTGAATTATCTGATGTTTGTACTGGAGATTCTTCAGTCTTATTATCATCTTCTGGTTTGAAATAATAAGAACTGTAAAGATCGTAAGAATTGATTGATATATGACTTTTTGTTTTTGGGGTATCGAGGAAAAGTTTCATTATTTGTCCTTCTTGCCCAATAGAAACTAATTTTGGAGTATTTTTTTCGATAGGTTTTTCATCTGATAAATCGCCAAGTTCTTTTTTGATCTTATCTAGGTTAATTTTTTGTTCTACTATATCTTCTTCGGTTTTTTTGATTTCAGCGTTTAGTTTTGAAACTAAGAAGAGATTTCCTAATACTACGAAAACTATGATTGCTATTATCATAAAAGCCATATTCGATAATATTTTGTTCATCTTAACTCTCCTTTCAAAAGAAATTCCACTTTATTGCCTCTGACTTTTTTTGTTTGAATATTCACATATCTTTTTATTGCTTTTGGCAAGGCTTTGTTATTTTGATCTTTTACAACAGAATTTAATCTTTCTGAGAATCTGCTGACTTGGTTTATGTCTGAAGCAAAACCATGGATTATTACAATTTTTCCGTCAATATCTTCTTTGATTTGTTCTTCTGCTACATCTGAACTGAGACGGCTTAAATAAGGAGAACCTTCTTCTTGAGAAGACATACCGAAAGAACTTTCTGATGTTTCATTTTCTTGTTTTAATGTAATTTGTTCTGCTTCTGACTTATTGCGAATTAGAATATCATCTATTTTCATTCCTGGTTCTCTGAATCGCATTGTTAAAAGGAACAAATTGCTTAAGTTTCCTCTGTTTGCAATGATAGGTTCTATAACTTTCATTGAGGGAGGGCTGAGTTTTATCTGAACAGCTGGTTCTTTCCCTTTTTTGTTGGCTATTTTCAATTTACAGGCTTCAATTTCATTTTTTATTGAATCTGCTTCAACCATAAGGTTATCTAGCTTTTCTGACTTTGTCGAATAAAGATAATGTAAAATTCCAAAGCTGATTAATAGTGCAAAAATACCAATGAATAATGGCAAGGTCTTTGCCAGTTTTTCTAATTGTTTTTCCTTTGCTCTTAGTTTAAATAAAGTTAGTAGGTCCATCCTTCCTGTATCATCTTGGAAAAAGGCTAGACAGCCACCTATAGCAGGAACATAAGGCAATAGTTTTAATGAGTTTTCAGAATTTACTTCTTCATTGAAGCTTAAAGCGATAACAGGACTTATATCTAATTCTGAGGAAATATCTAGAGCATTAATTTTTGTCGGTGAAAAATAGCTTTGTTCAAATTTTAAAACATCAGGAACTGAACTACCACCACCCATAAAGAAAAGAGCGTCTACTTGGTTTAGTTTGCTTACAGCTCTAAAGTAGTCGAAACTAAAACGTATTTTTTGAGAATACATTTCTAGTTCGTTTTCTTGTGGGGGATTAGTCATTTCTGAGGTGCCTGTAGGGATAAATCTATAAAATTTAAGCTTACCTGCAGAGAAAATGTTTAGATGGGTTCCTGAATAACCGAAATTAACAATAGATAAGGCTGGGAGGCCTGCGATATCAATAATAGGCTGTAAAGCTAAAGCAGAAAAAATATCTGTATAAACGGCATCAGGAGTAATTCCTGTTCCATTAAACAGACTAACATGAGCATCAAGAATTGATTGTGGAACTACGGCCAAAGCAATTGAAAGAGGATTCCCTCTTGTTATGCAATATGAATATGAAAATTCTTCTTCTTTATAATGGGAAGATAATAGTTTTTTGGCTTCCCAAGGAAGAGTCTGGTTTAATTGTTCTTCTTTTACTGTGTTGGGAAAATCAATTAACTTAACTTGTAGTTCACGGTTATAGAAAAGTGAAATGATTTTTTTACATTTCATTAACTCTAGTTTCTGAGCTAAGGTGGTAATTGCTTCTGTAATTTGCTTATTATAGTCTGCTTCGTTGGTAAAAGTATCAAAGGGATTTATTTCAACACTTTCTATATTTAATAATCTTTGCCCTTTGTCATTTACTTCTATAACAATGGCTTTTACGGATTTGGTGCCTATATCTATTGTTCCATATAATCCTGGATTAATTTTCTTTTTCATATTGCCTCCGTAAATTTGCCGCAGCCATTTCTGCCATCACTTTTTGAAATGCCTATTCTTGAAAGGGTTCGGCGAGAAACTTCTTTGTTACCTTCCATAAGAATTGCTTCAGAATTAATATCCATAAGATTTTTGTTCTTTATAGCATTTATACTAACTTTGAGTGTACGATTAGGTTTTAATTCTGACACATAAGAATAGCTAAAAGGTTTATATTTTTGTCTGAGTTTGGCTAATCCTATTTCTAATCCACCATCTGCAGCATGAAATGCTATGACATCAATCGCATCTGAACGGCTGATATCAAGGGTAATCATGCTTATTTCCTGGCTTCCGGTGACTAATAGAAATACAACTGTAGTTACCAGAAAAGTAAGATATATGCTAAAACCTTTGCGATTCATGCAGACCTCCTTCTAAAACAGAAGAGTCGGTCTGTTTTTTCACTGGAATCTGCGATTCCATTGTTATTTCTGTCTTCAAAAACACTAATCTTTATGAAAAAGGTATCATCATCGTGTTTGGTGACTTTTAATTCACTGTAACCAAAACCAAGAGGGCATTTAATATCGTTATTCATGTTTTTTAACGATATATTGTCTTCATTATTATTTAATATTTGATTTCTGACCCAGATTCTAGCTTCTGTTAAACAGGTTCTTTCTTTCCATGAAGTAGCAGAAACTTTGTATTTCATATTGCTCCAGTTCAACAGATTAAGCAAAGCTGTAACAGTTAACCCCATTACAAATATAGAAACGGTAACTTCTAAAAGTGAAAAACCTTTTTTAACCATTATTTTTCACCTCTAGATTTGGAAGAAATAAGAAAGATTCAAGCTGTAATTCACGATCTGAGTGAGTTACTCTTACTTGAAGTCTTATAGTATCTTCTGGAGCTTGTGTTGTTAAAAGTGTTGTTAATTTCCAACCCGGTTTTAATCTGAATCTACAAGGGATTTTTCTTACTTTTTCTGCTTTTAAATTACCATTTAATAATTCAGATTTTGTTAATTCGATTTCTCTTTCAGCTAGAAAAGCTGCTTCTGATTCGAAACCAGCATGACTATTTAGTTTGGCTGAAACCTCAAAACCAGAAAAAATAACAGATAAAGAGCCTGCTAAAACAAACAATGATATTAAAATTTCTATAAGACTGAATCCTTGTCTTTTATTGATTGTAACAGTTTTTAATATCATAGCAGAATTGTTATTGTAGCAGTTTTACCATTGGGCGAAGTTAGTGATAAATCTAATTTATGTTTCTCTTTGCCATTAATCGAAAATCTGCCGTCTTTATCGATTTCAATGAGCTTTGGAATGCTATCTATACAAAGCTCTGGAACTTTAAGAAAAGATGTTGTAGATTCTGGATTCACAAGACTTTTAGCATTCTGGTTGTATATTATTTTGATGTTCTGCTTACGAAGTCTAGCCCTATCTTTACAACTCTGAAAAAAGGTCTGTATCCTGTCTTGGGCTGATTTATAGCGTGTATCCTGAACAGCTCCAGAATAACTGCCTATAGCTGCACTTGATAGAATCCCAATAATGAGGACTACTATCAATATTTCAATTATAGTAAAGCCTGATTTTTTATAGCAACCATTATTATTATATCGGTGTCTGTGGAGACGCAAATGGCTTTTATCAGACTTTATTTGGCTGATTTTACTGCAGCAAATCAGCATAATGATTTATTACCAGTAGTGATGAGCGCCGTCTTTAGAACCATCGGCTCCCATTTGACCGTTCATACCAATCCATCTGGTGCCTAATCTTAAACCACAAACAACACCTCTGCCACCCATTTTTCCATCAGAGCCTATAATCCAGAGTGAAGTATTGTCTGTATTATAAAATCTGTAGCTAGAGCCGTTCCAGGTGTAACCCCATCTATTGGCTGCTTCTGGACAGATGAAAAGTTTGACATCCTTAGCGGTGTCGTTAAGCTGAAGAAGAGCATTAGAATATTTCCAACGCATATTTCCAGCGCGATCTATCCATGTCCATCTGTTTTTCCCTGTGTCTAATTCATAATTCTTTGCTTCCCACAGAGAAATAAGACTTTCTATACCTTTTTGGTTAGAAAGACAAGACTTTGCACGTGCAATAGACGCAATGCTCTGATATCTTGGTATAGCTATTGATACCAGAATGCCTATTACAAGGACTACAATTAATAGTTCAACTAAAGAAAAACCTTTTCGCATATCGCCTCCACAAATTTTAGCAATAGGTTTTGTGTTCCTAATAATTAACACTTTATCCTACAACTTTAACAATGTCAAATAATGGTAAGTACATCGCCATAGCAATTATTACGATAAATATTGCTAAGAATACAACCAATGCAGGCTGTATCAGTGTTACAGCCGTTTCTAGAGCCATTTCCATGTCTCTTTCAAATATATTTCCTGCTTTTTCAAGCATATCGCCTATATTACCGCTTCGTTCCCCAACATCTGTCATTAATATGATACTTTCTGGAAACAATTTTCTATGTTTGCCTATTGATTGAGAAAGTGATTCTCCTCTACTAACAGCTTCTCTTATTTCAACCATTGCTTTTTTGTAAATAACATTACTTAATGCTTTTTCAACTGCTTGAAGAGACGTTAAAATAGGAACTCCACATCGTAGTAAAGTTCCAAGTATACGTGCAAAAAGAGCTATCTGCACTTGTTTTAGAACTTCACCCAATACTGGCATTTCAGTAAAGAATTCTGTGATTAGCTCGTTGCCTTTAGGAGTACTTCTTAATAATTTCCAGAGAGCAACAAGAAATACTATACCGGCTATAATAAAAGGATAATGGTTAGAAAGAAGATTAGACACGTAAAGCACAAGTTGAGTAACCGCAGGCAGTTGATTGCCTGTACGTTGAGTTCCTTCTATAAATACGGGAAAAACTTTTACTAATAAAACCCAGACGACTAACAAGGTACCTATTAAAAGAAAGCCTGGGTAAATCATTGCTTGGAAGATTTTTTTACGTAATTTATACATTGTGTCATAGATGTATGAGTATCTTTCCAGGACTTCACCTAACATTCCGCCAACTTCACCGACTTCAACCATTGTTATGAACAATGAAGGGAAAACTTCTTTATGAGTTTTTAAGGCTTCTGAAAAGGATTTACCAGACTCAATCTTTTCTTTAACTTCTTTAAGCAATATTCTTAATTAA
>JAEEGG010006552.1_pt1 | contig 27262 bp, 6 predicted proteins | sample 9134161 | NCBI WGS metagenome assembly JAEEGG01 (sample SAMN16246543, study PRJNA631951) | gut metagenome | biome: gut microbiome; feature: rumen; material: CR-attached | host: Bos | place: Iran: Karaj | collected 2018-10 | reverse complement strand
CGAGAACCATTTCCGCGAAGAGGAACTGATGCGAACCGTACAAGAATTGAAAAAACAGGTGGAGGAAATCCAATTGCGGTTGAATATCTGAACAACCCTACGCCATTAGGCACAATTTTTGTGGTAAGTATACGTTATGTAATAAAGACAACAACCCAAAAATCATTTTATCATGAAGAAAGTGTTTTTAAGTTTGATGCTCTTCTGTGGCTTGGTCCTGATCAGCACCAGTTGCAACAAGAACAACAACAGCAATGTGACACCCGAAGTTCAAGCTGGTGCCATGACGGTTGGCAACAACACCGATAATATCGTTACCGCCAAGGCCGTCAAGTATGGACAAAAGAACGCTATCGTCCTCGCCTCCAAGGAGATGACCGCTGCCAAAAACGAAGGCATCGCGATTATCTTTAACGGTGACATCGTTCCCGGTACCTATACGATGGGCGATAACTCGAAAGATCCCGTCCCCACTGTGGTCGGCTTCCACGAGTTCAACCTCGGTGAGCTGCCCTTCATCATGGGCGCCGACACCTTGTTCTACGGCGACACTTACTATTGGATGAACGGTGTGCTTTCCGTCACCGAAGAAAACGGCACCTACACTGTCATTCTGGCACAAAGCATGGGCGCCAACGAAAACGGTCAAACCATCCAGTTGGCTTTGAACTTCAGCGGTACGCTGCCGCCTTATCAGTTCGATGTGGAGAACAAGTTCAAGATCAAGAACATCGAAAGCCCCATCGGTTTGGCTGGCATCACCGCTTTGAATGGCTTGGCCTCGCTGGGTCTCGACGTCAAGTCGATGCTCTTCATGTCGTCCGACCGCAAGCGCTTCTTCATCGTCAGCTACCTTGGTGGACAGGTCGTCGATGGCGAGTATAACCTCGGCTACATCGGCACGCCTTATCTGCCGGTCTTCCCCTGCGTGCATGTCGCCCTTGACGGTGACTTCTGGACCTTCCAGCCTCAGACGGGCTATGTCGCCAAGAGCGGTACCATGAACGTAGTCACCAACGACGATGGCACCAAGACGGTCGTTATGGAGAACCTCGTCCTGTCGAATGTGGAACACCCCAACAGCATCTTCTTCCCCGACATCACTGGCTCCCTGCAGTACCACGGCTACATGTATGAGCTGAGCCTGTAAAGACTGTTACAACAAAAAAAGTCCGAATGCATGCATTCGGACTTTTTTTGTGTACTTTTGCAACCCCAAAACCTCAATCCGTGATCTACCCAACCAACTTCGAACAAAAGATCGGCTTCGCCGGCATCCGGCAGATGCTCTCCAGAAATTGCATCAGCCAGATGGGATTGGAACGTGTTGACAAGATGGCTTTCGGCAGCGACAAAAGTCGTATCGTCAAGAGCCTGGAACAGACCGAGGAGTTCATTGGCCTGCTGCAGACGGGTGTGCCTTTCCCCATGCGCGACTTCCACGACCTGCGCGAGGCCTTCCACCAGATCCAGATCGACGGCACCTGCCTCAGCGTGGAGGACCTGTTCGCCCTGAAACCTTCGCTCAATGTGGTGGAGGCCATCCTTCGCTATGGCCACTCTGAGAGTGCCAACACCACGCCGCGGATCAAGTCACTGATTGAGGACATCTTTATCGAACGCAGCATCTTCACCGAGGTGAACCGTCTCGTCGACGACAAGGGCGAGATCCCCGACAACGCCTCCACCGAGCTGCTCGAGATCCGCCAAAGCATACGTCGCAAGCAAGGCGGCATTGAGAAGCGCATCCGCCAGATCATGGGCGATGCCAAGACGGCGGGTTGGGTCGACCCCAAGGCGGAACTCACCGTGCGCGACGGTCGCTTGGTCATTCCCGTGAAGGCGGGCGACAAACGCGCCATCCGCGGCTTCATCCACGACGAGTCGGCCACAGGCCAAACCGTCTACATCGAACCCGCCGAGATCTTCGACACTTCCAACGAAATCAAGGAGCTGGAGTATGCCGAACGCCGCGAGATCCATCGCATCCTGATGGCTTTTACGCGACTATTAAGGCCTTACCTCTCCGAACTCCGCAAGGCATGGCACCTCTTGGGCGAACTCGACTTCATCCGTGCCAAGGCTTTGCTGGCCAACGAAATCGGCGGCGTGAAGCCCGAACTACTGGACACACCTTATATTAATTGGCAGCAGGCGCGCCATCCTTTGTTGGAGCAGAAGCTGAAAGCCCAGGGCAAGCAGGTCGTTCCCCTCGATTTGCAACTCAACGAGAAGGAGCGCATCCTCGTCATTAGCGGCCCTAACGCGGGCGGTAAGTCGGTCTGCCTGAAGACCACAGGCCTGCTGCAATACATGCTGCAGTGCGGCCTGATGCCGCCCATGCGCGTCGACTCGCAGTGTGGCCTCTTCGAGAGCCTCTTCATCGACATCGGCGACGAGCAGTCCATCTTGGATGATTTGTCGACCTATAGTTCACACCTTATTAATATGAAGGCCCTGCTGGAGCAGGCAGATGGCAAGACCTTGTTCCTCATCGACGAGTTCGGCACGGGCACCGAGCCCCAGTTGGGCGGCGCCATCGCCGAGGCCATCCTCCTTGAGCTGAACAACAAACAAGCCTTCGGCATGGTCACCACGCACTATGCCAACCTCAAACTGCTAGCCGACAACCACGAGGGCATCGTCAACGGCGCCATGCTGTTCGACACGCGCTTCATGCAGCCCATGTACATCATGATGACGGGCAAGCCTGGCTCGTCGTTTGCCTTCGAGATAGCGAAGAAGATCGGCTTCCCAAGGCAGATTCTCGACAATGCTGCCAACATCACCGGCGACCAGCACCTCAAGTTCGAGAAGCAGTTGCAGCAGCTCGAAGTCGACAAGAAAGCCATTCGCAAGAAGGAGCAGGACCTGCGCATCGCCGACCAGTTGCTCACCGAGGTGGTGGAGAAATACAAGGGTCTGCTGGCCGAGCTTGAGGGTAAGAAGAAACAATACCTCCGCGATGCCGCCGCCGAGGCGCAAGAGCTGATCCAGAAGGCCAACAGCCAGATAGAGCGCACCATCCGCGAAATCAAAGAGGCGCAGGCCGAGAAGGGGAGGACCAAGGAGATCCGACAGAACCTGGAGAGGAACAAGGAGGAGATTGCGCAGAAGGCTAGGGAAGTGGCGGAGCAGAAGAAAAAAGAAGAAGGCGAGGTGGTGCTGAAGGTGGGCGACACCGTCTGCATCGAGGAGATGCAGGTGGTGGGCGAGATCCTGGCCATCAGCGACACTGATGCCACCATCCTCTTCGACAGCATCCGCCTGCGCACCAGCCCCGACAAGCTCCGCAAGGTGAGCCGTGCCGAGGCCCGCAAGACGCAGCGTCGTTGGCAGAACGGCATCACCGAGGACCTCAGCGAGAAAGCCGAGCACTTCGAGTTGACCTTGGACGTGCGCGGCCATCGTGCCGAGGAGGCCTTGGACATCGTCGACAAATACCTTGACGAAGCCAAGCTTTTAAGCATTAAAGAGGTGAGCATCTTGCACGGCAAGGGCAACGGCATCCTGCGCAAGCTCATCCGCGAGAAGCTGAGCCACAACCACGACGTGGAGCGCTTCTGCGACGCCTCACTCGAGACAGGCGGCACAGGCATTACGAGGGTTTATTTCAAATAGTAAGCGTTTCCCGCTTCGCGGGAATGGGGTTTATCATCCGTGTCCATCCGTGTCCATCCGTGTTCCCCCCTCGCGAGCCCCCGCGAGCGAATTATTTACGGTAGACTTCCGTAAGATTTATTTCCAAACCTTACTCAAACCGCTGTTTTTAATCTTATTACATTTTTTTATTTTTATTTTTATTTTTAGTGTCCTGTAAGGATAATTTTTCTTATTTTTGCAGCCGAAATCGTGCGCTTCAACGGAGCCCATTGGGAAGGTACCCCCATTTCGTTGACGTACATAATTACTATAGTAAAAACAAAAAGAAAAATTAGGATCCTAAAATGAACAAAACCAGCACCTTACGAGGCATTATGCTGGACACTTACCGGATTTCTACCTTGACGAGCCGCAGGCTTTTTACTGTGTTTTGTGATAGGGAAGGAGCGTGTAGAGTGCCCACAGACGGACTATGTCCCGCAGTCTCGCGTCCCGCGTCTATTAATTAATTAAGGTGCACCGAGAAAAGAAAACAAAGTAAGTATAAACAATAAAAATCTTCGAAGTAAAATGCAAAAGTATTACAACAAGAAAAGAAAGCTCAACAAGCTGAAGACTAGCTTGCTGATGCTGCTTCTCATGTGCTTCGCCGGCGCGGCGCAGGCACAGAACAGCGTGTACATGCACACGGGTTCGATGACCGTCTCCTCGAACGCTACTATTAGTTTTTACGACTCAGGCGGTGAATCCCATGGCCCCGACTACTACTGGGAGCGTTGGTTCCAGCGTAACGAAGAGTTCACCTTTACCTTCAGCCCTGCCGAGACGGGCAAGAAGATGAAGGTAACCTTCAATGAGTTTACGGCCTATTTGGACAATGGCGGCAATAACCACGCCATCGGCAATGATTGGTCGTTGCGTTTGAACACTGCTGAACTGTCGATTTATGATGGTACTGAAGTGAATCCAAGCAACCTCATTACCACCTATACTGGTAACATGACTGGCGCCTTCAGCGTCATTGCCAACGGCCCCATCACCTTCTACTTCCATTCCTACGGCTATCGTGAGGAAGGTTGGCAGGCCTCTGTGCAATGCGTTGACAATTACGAGCTGCAGAAGCCCCAGATTAGCTTCGAGGCCTGCTCCGACGCTATCGTGATCAATGCCAACAACAAGGGTGCTGCGATTTATTATACCACCACTGGGAATGACCCTGTGGTGAACGACCCGCTGACAGGTGCTATCCTCTATGAAGGCCCTTTCAATGTGGCCGCAGGCACTACCGTTAAGGCCATTGCACGTCTCAATAATACGAATAGTGCTGTTGCTACTAAGGAGTTCACTGCCGATGATGTCACGCCTACCCCGGGTGTGCCCACCATTACGCGTGAATTGAATACAATCACGATGACTCCGGCCCAGATTACGGGAGAGATCAATGAGACCTATTATGTGTGGTATACCACCGATGGCAGCGAGCCCACGACCACCAATGGCCAGCGTTATACTGCTCCTTTTGAGTGGAACACGCCTGGCACAGTATTCAAGGCTGTGACCCGCGCTTCGTCATGCTCCGATAAGATTTCGACTGTAGTTGAGTTCCCCTTCGGAAATGTGAAGGTAATCACCCCGACCATCACTTTCTCGAATGGCAACGCCAATATCGCCTGCGAGATGCCCGGTGTTACCGTTACCATCTACTACACCACTGATGGCAGCACGCCGACGACCAGCAGCACGGAATATACTGGTCCTTTCGCAGTGACTTATGGTACCACCGTGAAAGCCAAAGCCTTTGTTAGCCAAACAGGTTTCGATCCCTCAGACGTGGCCACCAAGATTTACGTCCCCGAAGGCGGCGCTGGCACTGACACCAATGTGGTGATTCTCGATGACCGTGAGGACCACAGCTGGAGCTACTATAGCGACGGCACCCAGCCTGTCCACAGCTTGAAGCCTGCCGACATTAAGATTACCTACAGCGGTAATGGTTCTGGCACATTGAACAATAATGTTTTGGTTGGAGGTAATATGACCACCAATGAACAGACTGGTAACATGCCTGAGGAGTTTGGCGCTAACGCCACAGGCGTGAAAGTGGGCGTGGCCGAGGGCGAGACCCAAAACCAATTCATCTATCTGAAGACGTTGGAAAACGCCGATCCCGAAGGCAGTGGCACTAGCTATCCCTATACCATGATCCCCAACCCCTTCCAGGTAAGACCGAAGTATGCAGGAGATAGAGGAGATAGAGATGAAATATGTGAAGATTTCTCTTCTTGTACAACAGCCAACTATTCTGCTGGTAGTGCAGGTACAACACCTAGCCAATACCTACCTGATGGTTGGAAAGGTTATGGAAGCACATATTATCCTTTTGCATGTAATAATGGAATTACGCCAAATGATGGCAATTACATTTTTATGAAATCAGTTTCTAATAGTACTTGTTATGTTGCATTACCCTATGAGAACGTTACAAATCTTACATTTAGATGTGCTTATGAAAGTGCAAGCTATGGAACTCTTTCAGTCGGATATGTGACCGATATCACCTCCAATACTTGGTACAACACCTTCACAAGCTTTGGTAGTGCCACTCAAAGTACAACTTGGACACAATATGGAGTTTCTGATTACGCTTCTTTAAGTGGAACATATTATGTGGCATTCCGTTTTGTAAAGTCTGGTAGTACTTGGTACAGTGCTGCTATTGATGATGTATGTGTGACTACTACTGGAGGAGGTGGTGGTGGCACTACCAGCGATTACCGCGGCTTCTATGCTTGGCGTGTGAAGAGCCTCTCCAACGGTCTCACTATCAAGAGTAAGGATGGTGAGACGACATATGGTGTTGGCTCGATTATCTATGCCGACCAGGAAGTGCAGTTTGTCACATCTAATACCGAAGGCAACGAGGTGGAGTTTGAAGCCTTGTGGGCACAGGCCTATGTTACGACAGGTACATCAGCAATGTCATCTTATGCCACCAACAGCGACAATGACAACTATAAGAATGCCTACGAACGTAACTTCCATGTGATTACCAACAACAGCACCACTGCATCCAGCTTGGCGAAGTCTTACCCGCTTACTATCTCATCTCGTTATCCTGATGGTTCTAATGGAGGCGGTAGCCTCAGCGCAGGCGACTTCACAGCTGCTGCTGATACCAAGTTTGAGAATATCTCCTTGGGTAATGGCACAAACAATACTTATACAGCAAACAACCAAGACCTTATCTTTGGTCGTGGTGTTAGCGGAACGGTAAATTTGGTGAGGGGCTTGGGTGGAAATAGCGACTCCAATGTCAATTACACTATCCGTCTTGAAAGTGGCGTGTTTAACGATGTTGCTTTTATTGCGGGTCTTGCTGATGGAACTGCAAGTAACATTACCCTTTCTGGATCAAATAATCATGTGACAGGCATTTTGGGTTGTGACTATGATAGAGCTATCGAACGTAAGACAGAGAATTATAATTATAATTCAGCGCCTTTAAGAGTGGTGAATAGGATGTCATTGGGAGCAGGACCAGTATTGGGTAACCAAGGAGAGACTGAAATCTTTAATGCGATAGTTAAGTCTGGATACTTCGGGTCAGGTAATAGTGTAGGTAATGGCGCTGCGTTAAGGTCATATTATCTTGGCATTGCCAACAATTACAATACTGGAAAGAGAAAACTCACTCTTGAAGGCGGCAAATTGAATATTAGCATTGCAGGAGGTATCGACACTGGGAATACTAGCAATGACGCTGTTGTCATTAGAATGAAGGGCGGTACGGTTGCCGGTTCTGTCTATGGAGCTGCAGCCCATGCTGCTGCTACGGGAGGAAGAAAGTTTATCTTTACTGGAGGTACTGTAAATGGTTGGATTGCAGGCGGTTGTAATGGAACACAAACCACTGGTGGTAAGCTGGATGGCAACACATATATCTACTTTGGTGGCAAAGCCAAGTGTGACAGTAATGGAAGCACCACGACCATTGGTCCTGGTCAAGCCACGGGTGGCAACATCTTTGGCGCAGGTAGCGGAAACTCAAGTTCTGGCACAAATGCCACGGTTGGTGAAGTGAATAATTCGACTATTGTCATCGCTGATGAAGCAGAAATAGAGCGTAGTGTGTATGGCGGCGGCAACTATGGATATGTGGCTAATGGTACAGGCAATAAGTCTGATATCTACGTCTTGGGCGGCACGGTAAAACAATCTGTGTTTGGCGGTGCCAATATGCAGAAAGGCCAAATCGTCAATATTTGGATGAAAGGCGGTACCATTCAAGGCAACCTTTATGGTGGCTCAAACACCCAAGGTACCGTTAACGGCCTCGCTACCATCAATATGAGCGGCGGTACGGTTACTGACGTTTTTGGTGGCGGTTATGGTAGTGGCACCAGTATGGCTGCCGGCAGCAAGGTCACTGTTAGCAACGGCACCATTAATAATAATGTGTACGGCGGTGGCGAACAAGGCACTGTGGGAAGTGGCACTACAGCTGCCAACACAGAGGTCATCGTCAGTGGCGGCACGATGAAGAATGTGTTTGGTGCCGGTAAGGGCGGTACAACCACCGCTCAAGTCTCCGGACAAACCTCTGTCACCGTAAGCGGCGGTACGATTAACGAATCAGTGTACGGTGGCGGCGAGAATGGCGATGTGATGTATGACATTCCTGGTCCTGCGCCAACACAGACGAAATCCCTTACTGTTAGACTATACGGATATCATGATCAGTGGTGGACAGAACGAAGGGACCTTTTAGTAATAACTGTTGAAGGCCAAACCACTAGTGTCTTGGATTATAGATGGCCTCGAAACAATCCCTCTGGAGGATATGTTGATAGAACTATTACTGTTCCTTGCGATAAGGAGGTAACATGTACATACACAAATACTGGTTATGACAATGCCAACAATATTAGAATTGTTATTTCTGATGATACAGAGACTCTGTTTGATCAAAATGGAAGACCTTCTTCAGGTGTTATCAAAACTTTCAATTTCCCATCGGATCCTGTTCCTGCAACAATTCCAGAGATTGCCTCCACTGTTACCGTCACCGGCGGTAGCATCACTGGCGATGTGTTTGGCGGCGGCCGTATGGGTAAGACGGGAGGCAGCACTGAGGTCGATGTGAGCGGCGGTACCATTCGCGGCAGCGTGTTCGGTGGTGCCTATGGTGCATCGGGATCAGTCTACGTGGCTGGTATGCACACCGTCAACCTCATGGGTGGCCGTATTTTCAGCAATGTGTATGGCGGCTCTCGTAATGCTAACGACGCTTTGGCTTTCACCGGCTATAGTACTACAGAGACAGCCACGAACTCGGTGGTCAATATCAGTGCTGGTCAAGTCGACGAGCAGGTGTATGCAGCCGGTTATTTCGGCAGCTGCTACGGTTCGGTCTACGTCTTCGTGGGTAAGGAGGCCATCCTGAATGCTCCCAATTGCGCTCCGAGCTTCGGCGAAGAAAACGAGAACATGTATAAGACTGGCAAGTTGCTTTTGGCCTACAACGTTTGGGCCGGTAGTGACTTCGGTACCTTCCAAGGCGGCTCCTTCAGTGCTCCCAATATCTCGGGTTATTCCGATATCTACGTGGACGGCGACGGCTACGACACCGAAACTGCCGACGAGAGCGCTCCTTCCTATATGAACATCAAGGGCAGCCTTTACGGTTGCGGTACCTCAGGCGATGCTGGTAAACTAGGTCGCGGCATCTACGTGCGCAACTACGGTCACGCCAATGGCGGCAGTAAGGAAGATTTCAATGAGCCTTTCAGCAACGCCACGCGTACCTTCTTCTCCATCCAGCGCGCCGATACGCTGGTGCTCGACAACTCGCATATCAACTTTACGGGTGAGGCTCGCATCAACTCTTTGGATGCCACCGAGAAATACGCCATCTATTCCTTCGACAAGACCGTGCGTATGACCAGCGGTAGCTCCCTCTTCCTGAACGCTCCCGTGTTCCAGATCATCGACTTCTGGAGCGCTACGGTCGACGACCTGTATAATGGTATCGATGCCGTCTATACGCCTATCGCCTACAACGGCTTGGGCGCCACGGGCGGCCCTGTCGACAACAAGGTTCGTGTGAATGGCGGTAACTACATCGAGGTGTATCACGACAAGATGACCTATGAAAACGGCACGGTTGCTGCTGGTTACGGTATGGTGAACGGCTTCGCCCACATGATGGTGGCCGAAAAGACTTCCGACAATACCTGCGCCTATGCCCGTCCGAAGCAGTGCGTCCCTACCCCGATTGACAACGGCCTCGACAATCCGAGTGATGGCGGTTGGGTGAGCTACAATCCTGCTGAGAACACGTTCTCGATTGGTACCTATAGCAATGGGGCTTGGAATCCTGTGCCGAATGACGGTGGCTCAGACCAGATTCCATACGAAAACCACACGACCACTACCAAGGCTGGTGAGCAATACTTCCGCATCTGGCGTGCCGGTGGCATGTACAGTGAACGTGAGGGTGTGCTCAACGCATACGCCGACGGCACCCAATCCTTCAACTATGTGGATGTCACCATTAAGTTGCCAGCTTGGAGGAGCAGCTCGGCTTACTACAAGTTTGAGACCTCTGGTACGGGCACCAACCTCAACACCACCATCGACTATGGCCCGGATGTGATGACTTATCCCACGGCTATTGTGAGTAAGACTGGTGATACGCAAAACTGGGTTCATTTCGTTGAAGCCTCTAATCAACAATTGCCTGAAGCTGATGCGACTGCACAAACCCAAATCAACCAGAACCCGAATGTCAACTTTGGTCTGGTTACCTTGGCAGGATCAGGCATGACTCTTGTTTCTCCTGTTTCTACTCAAGGCGGTCTCATCGTTTGCCCTGAGTCAGACGAGTACTTGGCTAGCGTTGGTGACAATGGTACAGTCAACAAGTTCACTTGCGCCGACAATACCGTTGAGCCTCAAGTGACCTTCCGTCTCACTTACTCCAACCAAATCAGCACCAACATGACTTGGGATCCCATGTTCGTCACTTTGGTGCAGTGCGATGAGAACGGTGAGATTACGGATATCGTCAAGATCAGCTTGACCATTAATACCTATACGACCATCAACAACACATTTACCACCCAGACTTATGCTATCATGGATGGTAACCATGGTAATGCAGATACTTATACCGCTAAGGTGATTCTTCCCACATTCGACCTTTATGACTATGCAGCAGAACACCTGTCGGAGTTCATTTTGACCAATGTCACTTTCGAACCTAATGGTGTGGATGCCACTGAACAGGGATGTTGGAGACCCAAGGGTAGTTCGTATGACTTCACGCATTTTGCCATGGAAATCGCCGCTGCCCGTAACGAGGACAACTCCGATGGTTGGAACGGTACCTCAACAGGCACTCACGATTCACACGCCACTCTGGGTACTGGCATCAAGTTGGGTGAGACGGGTGCCCGTACACCGTTTGCCTTCGATTTCACCTTGACTTACAACGGTAACAACAACGGCGTTGCTTTCACCGAAGACGAAGAATCTCCGGCACTTTTGGGTGTGCTTACCTTCACGATTAAGTTCACCAACTATAAGAATGGTACGGGTAATGATCATTCACAAAATCTGACCATCAAGGTTCAGGTGATTCGTCGTGGTGTCGGTAAGGTGTTCTATCTGGATGGTCAAAACGGCTCCAATTCCAACAGTGCCAATTATCCCAATGATGCTGCTCTTACATTGAGTTACATCTTCAACCGTTGCGGCTACATGCCTGGCGACATCATCTATATCGTCAATACGGTCGATGTCACCAAGAATTTGGAATGGTCGGGTTCGGCTTACAATGGTGTGACCATCTATCGTTATCCTGGTGGCCATCCGCTGATGAGTGAGCAGAAGAAGGATACCAATGGTAATTTCCTTTATATTGATTCAGTAACAGGTGAAGAGACTACAGAGCCTGAGACAAATGGGGTCGCAAACGAGCCTATATATATCACCAATCCGATTGTCGACAATGAGGACAACGAGGCCTTCACAGGTACCTTGGTTGCCGTCGGCAATAAGGGTAATTTGACCATCCAAGACATTACTTTGGACGGTCATATGTCAGATCGCGAGAGCCCGTATTCTTCTGAACAAACTCCGCTTACTGATGCTGGCGTCACAGCCGCCTCGCCGATGATTACCATCGCCAGCGGTGGCACGCTCACCTTAACCACGGGTACTACCTTGCAGAATAACAACAGCACTGTCAATGGTGGCGCTGTGGCTGTCAACGATGGCGGTACGCTGAAGATGAACCACAATGCTACTATCGAAAACAACGTGACCAGTGCACAAGGCGGTGCCGTGTATATGGCTGGTACCATGATTGTCTCAGATGCAGTTCAATTGTATGGAAACTCCAGCGGCACTACGCCTAACAACGTCTACTTGACCGCTGCCAACAAGGTGATCCAAATCGGTACAACGGATGCCAGCGACGCTTTTGGTCCGCTTACATATACACAACAAACGAATTCCAATGGCGCCCCGCTTTATTGGACGAATGAGAACCATACAGCGACGACGACTGAGGTTACGAATTATCCTGTGATGATTTCTGCCCGAATTGGTGTAACCAAGACCTTGTATGGCAATATTGACGGCTATACCCAAGTGGTGAAAGTGGAGACTACTAGTGAGGTTGATTGGCTTGAAACGCCTTACAACAGCCAGCCGAATGATGTCATCTTCCATGATGGTCGCATGTATCAACTGGAGAAGTACACTGATCGTACCTATCTCTATTGGATTGGTACTTGGGTGACGGTGCAATACTGGAATCCCGAGTATGAGAGCGTGGATGACCCGGATTATGATCCCGATGACTTTGAAGATCATCTCGACAACATCGATACACCTGAAGAGCTGGCTTGGCTCATCAGCTATGTCAATGGTTTGAATGATGCAGAAGCTCACCCCAATGTTGTTGCCACCATTACTGCCGACATCGACATGAATGCAAGTATTTGGGTGCCGATAGGTAATACGAAGACTCCTTTCAAGGGCACGATTAACGGTAACGGTCATGTCATCTCTGGTATTCACAGCATCTTGGTGAATGACAACTCTGCCATGTTTGGCGTGACTGATGGTGCCACCATCCAGGATATGGTTGTCGTGGCTGAATTCAACGGCAACTCCATCAACAAGGGAACTTTCATCGGCACGATGAATGGCGGTACCTTGGCCAATGTGGAGGCCGCCGGTGTGTTGGTCGGTAAAGAAAACACCGTCAACATGGGTGGTCTGGTCGGTCTGGCAGTCGGCACAACGAATGCCAAACCTCTTATCCACTCCAGCTTCGCTGTGAACACCATCACGGCTGAAAAGGCCACGACGGTGGTGGGCGGCTTGGTTGGCTCACTGGGTGATGTTGTGATTGACGAAAACGAAGTCGAGACACATTACTATGCTGACCTTTACAACAGCTACTCGAATGTCACAATTGGCTCGGATAATGCGGCCACTACCATCGGTGGTTTGGTTGGTATCAATAACCAGGGTTGCACGGTGGAGAACTGCTATGCTGTCGTTGGCGAGAATACCTTCCCGGCCTTTGCTGCCACAAATAATGGTGCCATCACCATTTGCTACGCCGACAAAGCCAATGATTATGTAAAGACCTCCGCCACTACGGGTGCTACCCTTAAGGGTCATGGCCTTTATGGCGGGGTTCTCGACCGCAAGGCTATTGGTTATATGTACGACGACAACAAGATCACCTTGGTTGAAGGACAAGCCGCCAACAACAGCAATGTCGTTACGGCGATTTCATACGCTGGTGGCAAGATCGACAAGTGGCCCGGCATGGTCAGTGCCTTGAACACCTGGGTCGGCACGAAGGCAGGTTACGCGCACTGGATGCGTCCTACCACTTCCGCCATCAACGGAGACCTTCCGATTTTGGCCTTCGCCAAAGACAACTGTATGGCTGCTGCTGAGTATGATGAGTTTGATACTCCGTACAGTTATCTGCGCTACAGCGCCAGCGATGAAATTACTACTAATAGTAATAATGTGTCGGTGCAGGCCAATAATGGTCTCGATAACTTGCTTACGCTTAATGCAGGTCATTCGGCAAGCATCTTCCTCTATGGCAACGCCATCAACGTAACGGGCGGCACAGGAAGCAATGAGCTCTTCATCAACGAGGATGCCGTGTTGCTGCAGTCAGGCTCGAATGACATCACCGCCACGGTGGGTGTCACCTTCGACAATTCGTGCAGGGAGGCTTCGGACGACTACGGCCATAAGCTGAAGTATGACTGGCACTTCATGTCGAGCGCGTTGGAGAATGCCCCGATCGGTGCTGAGTATAACAATCCGGCTGGCGGTTTCATGGGTCCTGTCAACATCTCGGGCATGTCTGCAAACTGCTACTTCCCGAACGGTGTTCCGATGACCGCGGGTAACACCACGGGTGTGCAGTGGGACTTCTACTGTTACACTGAGAAGGACTACCACTGGATCAACCTGAAGCGCAACGACCACTTCTATCAGAACACCGGTGACCCGCTCAGCTATACCAACGAGACCATCTTCGTTCCCGGCAAGGGCTACATGATGGCCATCAGCCAGGACAGCTACATGAACAGCACGGGCCTGCTGAACAACGGCGATGTCACCATCGCCATCACCAGCCAAGAGCCGGAAGAGCTGAAGTACAACAAGGGCTGGAACCTGGTGGGTAACCCCTACCAGGCCAATCTCGACCTGGTTGCCCTCTTTGATGCGGAGGTCAATCCGGATGCCAGTCAGGCCTATGTCTATGATGCGGACCTTGGCGTTTACACGCCTTTTGTGAAAGAAGCCTCGGAGAATCCTAGTATTATCGAGCGTTACCTGCACCAGCATCAGGCCTTCTTCGTCCATTCGGAAGCTAAAAACGCCACGCTGACCTTCAAGCCAGGCATGGCGACGGCCACCATAGCCGAGGGTTACAACGCTCCGTATTATCGTGGAGAGGGCAGAGTCAACTATCCGTTGGTGAACCTCTTCGCCGAGAACGAGCGCGGCAACCGCGACCTGGCGGTCATCGAGTTCAACCGTCCTGAGCTGGGCGGCGCCACCAAGGTGAACGGCCTGCGCAACGCCAAGTTCCAGATTGCCGCCAGCCTTGAGGGCCAGCGCTACGGCCTGGTCTTCACGCCCGAAGGCACCGAGAAGGTTCCGGTGCAGTTCACCACCGAGGAGAGCGGCACTTTCACGCTGACCTGGGAGACGCTGCACGGCGACTTCACGAGCCTGCTGCTGGTTGACAACATGACGGGTGCGATCACCGACATGCTGCGCGCCGACCACTACACCTTCGACGCCACGACCGACGACTACGCCTCGCGCTTCTACATCACCTACACCGTCACGGGTGTGGACGAGTACAACGAGGGAGACGGCACGTTCGCCTTCTTCGACGGCAGCGAGTGGATTGTCGAAGGCAAGGGCATGCTCGACGTGGTCGACGTGCAAGGCCGCACGCTCTACAGCGAGCGCCTGGTGAGCGACAAGAACCGCGTGAGCCTGAACGGCGTTGCGGCAGGCGTGTACCTGCTGCGCGTGAGCGACGGCACGAACACTATGGTCCAAAAGATTGTGGTGAAATAAAACTGAGTATTAACGATAAAACATAAGATAAAAATGAAGAAGTTAATAATGACAATCGCGATCGCCACGATGCTGGCCGCGCCAGCGATGGCCCAGGTGTTCCTCGACGACGATGACCTGAACAACAAGCGCGACGGAAGCACAGAGGTTCTGGGTCCCGGCGCCTATGTTCCCGAGCAGAACGTCACCCACGACCAGTACGTGCCGGTAGGTGAGGGCATGCTGCTGCTCGCCGGCTTGGCGGGTGCCTACCTCATCGGCAAGCGCCGCAAGGAGGAATAAGCTCATTCCATTGAGAACGACAGAGGGCGACCCCAAAAGGGTCGCCCTCTGTCGTTTTTGGAGGGAGGGGGGTCCAGCGCAGGGAAACCCCTATCTTCCCTTTGTTTTATTAACACTACTGCTTGTGTCCTCTTAGGACACCTTAAATTATTTTGGATTCTTAGGACACTTTTCGGATTTTTTTCCTATATAGTGAGTACTTTTGCGCCCGAAATCGTACGGATCGACGGAGTTAAATGGGACGGTACCCCCAGTTCGTCAGCGTACAAATTACTATAGTAAACAAAAGAGAATAAGGATCCTAAAATGAACAAAACCAGCACCTTACTAGGTATTTTGCTGGACATTTTGCAACCCCAATCCTTGACGAGCCGTTGGCTTCGTGCCGCGTGCATTGTAGGGAGAGGAGCTTGTGAAGTGCCCAAGGCGGAGCTATGTCCTTGCGTAGACGAACGACCGTCCTACGTTTTAAGTCATACGTCTCTTGTCCCTTTTTATTAATAAGGTGTGCAACAAAACAGAAAGAAAGTAATTAACAAATAAACAACTTCGAAGTAAAATGCAACAGAATTACAACAAGAAAAGAAAGCTCAACAAGCTGAAAGCCAGCTTGCTGTTGCTGATGATGGTGTGCTTCGCCCTGCCGGTGAAGGCACAGATTTGGATGAAAGAAGGACGTACCGAGCTCGTTTCGGGCCAGACGTACGATTTCTACGATTCGCAAGGTCCTTCCGAGGCTTCCGCTGCTTATGACGACGGTAGCGGTATGAGGGTAAACTACTGGGACAAGTGGTACATTGCCCCTGAGCAGTACACCCACACCTTTGTGGCTCCTGCCAGCGCCCCTTACGTGAAGGTGACCTTCAAGAAATATACTGCCTACGACTGGTCCAATGAGGGCGACTATCAGGCTAACCCGCCGGTGAGTCCCTACAACTGCCAGTCCATTGGCGAATGGACCCTCCGCCTGAACGACGACGTCCTCAAGGTCTACGAAGGTGCTGCCGTTGTCGATGACAATCTGATTGGCCAATACACGGGTAATTCGCAAACGGAGTTCACCATCGTGGCCCAAGGCGCCATGACCTTCCGCTTTGAGTCGAACGACCTCTTCCGTGAGGAAGGTTGGAGTGCCAAGGTGACCACGATGACCGACATGGAGCCCCAAGCGCCTTATATGCGTCGCAGCACCTGCGCTGATGCCATCGAACTTGAATCGACCACACCTGGCGCAACGATCTATTATACCACTACGGGCAATTTCCCCGATCCTGACGACCCGCTGAACGATGTTGAAGAATACGATGGCACACCCATCACCTGGGGCACAGGCAACCTGACCGTGAAGGCCATCAGCGTGCTTAATGGCGAGCGTTCCGATGTGACAACCAGGATTTTCACCGATGCCGACCGCATAGCCAATATCAACACAGCCCAATACACCCCTGGTCTTATCCGCGTGCCCGGCACCAACAAGGTGAGGATTACCTGCCCCTCGGTGCCTGCCGGCCTCAACGAGACCTTTGTGGTGTATTACACCGACGGCAATACCGCCGTGGGCGAGCCCACCAGTTCGAACTATTCGATGAAGCTGATCTTCGTGAATGCCAATATTGACCTTGAGCCCGACGGCCCCAAGACGCTTAACGTGCACCGCGTCCGTACCTACGAGTTCGAATGCACTGACCCCGACGCCGTCTTCCAAGCCAAGATCTACGGCTTTACATGCCAGAACCTGCAGTCGCCCGTGACGGAAGTGCTCGAATTCGGCGACATTCTGGTTGACGACCCGGTGATCACCTTCGAGACCACCAACCAGACCACGGGTGCCGGCACGGCCACCATCACTTGCGCCTTCCAAGGTGCCACCCCCGACATCTACTACACCACCGACGGCAGCGAGCCCGACCCGACTAATGTTGGACAAAACACTCCCACCCAAGTCTACTACGGCACTTTCGCCGTGACTGCGGGTATGACCGTGAAGGCCAAGGCCGTGGTGGACCAAACAGGATTTACCGCCTCGAACACGGTGTCGGCGATGTATGTGCCCACCAACGCCCAGGGTGAGCCCCAAAGCGGTGTTTATGGCCAAGTGGTCCTCTTGGACGACCGTGAGCCCCACAGTTGGAGCTACTATAGCGACGGCGACCAGCCCGTGCACAGCCTCAACCCTGCCGATGTGAAGATTTCCTATTATGGTAATGGAAAAATGTATACATCCACTACGGCTACGCCTTCTGGCGACCTTAGCAATGCATCTGGTGTTCAAGTGAGTGCTACCGAATCTGCTAATCAATTTGTCTATTTGAAAACTGTGGAACGTGCTAACTACGAAGGTACAGGTAATTTGGTTTATTCCTTGATTCCTAATCCTTTTAGCAAACGTCCTACATTCACTTCTGGTACTACCACATATTATACTGGTTTCTATGGTTGGCGTGTGAAGCGTCTTTCGGGCGTGACCATTAATGGATATGACGAAGGTAGTATCATCCCCGCCGAAACTGAAATTGAGTTTGTAACCAACAATAGCGAAGGCAATGAAGTGGACTTTGAAGCTGTTTGGGCAAGAGCTTACGTGTTTACTTCAATTGCAAATCTCAATGCAAATAATGCAACCTATGTTGCCGACGCCAATGGTGAACACAGAGCCTATGAACGTAATTTCGTGGTGTTAAATGGTAATAATAATATAGGTAATACAGCCAACTCAAGACCTGCAACTATTACATGTCTTAATCCCGATGGAACAGGTAATGTTGTTTCTCGTACAGGAGGTATGTTTACGTGTGAAGCTGATACAAAATATGAGTATCTCACTTTCGGCACTACTAATGGAACAATAACAGCAAACAATCATTACGTTTGTATTGGCCGCGGTGTGGGAGGAACTGTAGGTAATCTTCAAGGTATTAATGGCGATGTAGGAAACACTGGCTTAAACTATACCATTCGTGTTGAGAGTGGAACCTTCAGCGAATTCGCATTTGTACGTAAAGGTACAAACACAACTGTAGGTGGTAGAGTGCAAGTAAAGGCTATTTTAGGTTGTGATTTTGATAGAGCATCCCAAAATAAAGATAATGATGGCAACATAATTGGTAATAGCAAATTAACAATGTGCCCTACAAATAATAATAATAGCAGTATGTTCTTTACACAATTGGTTAGTTTTACATCTAATCTCAATAAAGATGAAAAGGTCTTTGATTGTGTTATCAAAAGCGGAAGATTCCAACAAGGATTTTGGGATACTGATGTAAATGCAAATGGAGGAACAGGTGAAAATGCGTTTAATTATAGACATTCTATTTATTGTGGTGCTAACTTTAGTGGAAATGTAACCAATCATTACCCTGGAATACGTTATGTGACTGTTGAAGGCGGAGAAATGGGTAATATCAATGGAGGTAGAGGTACAGGAGAAGGAGGCGATAATGATCATCCCGAGGCCACTAACGACCATGCAACAACATCAGTGGTTTCCTTTAACTTAAGAATTAAAAAAGATGCCGTTATCAATGGATGTGTTTTCGGAGGTGCAGCCAACACTAGTGCATGGGGAAGTAAGCGCATCGTGATGACGGGAGGTCAAGTTTTGAGTTGGATTGCAGGCGGTGCCAATGGTACCAATACTACCAGTGGAGATTCTCGTACAAGAGGTACTTCTTACATTTATGTGGGTGGCAATGCCCAAGTTGGCGGGCCCAAAGCAAGAATGAAGAATGGTACGCTTGGTGGCCAAGTGTTTGGCGCAGGTCGTGGTAACACGAACCAAGCAGCCAGTATGGACAACTCCAACGTGGTCATTGCTGACAATGCCAAAATCATGAAGAAGAGCGGTGATGCGGCTGGTAATGTGTATGGTGGCGGTAACATTGGTTACATCGCCCAAACCGCCAATGTCTATATCCTTGGTGGTACGATTGAGGGCAGTGTCTTCGGAGGTGCATACGGTAATGCTCTTGACATCCCAACCTCTAATGTCTATGTCAAAGATGGCACCGTGAATGGCCACGTCTATGGTGGTTCCAACTCAAGCGGTATGGTCAACAACAGCCATGTCACCGTTACAGGCTGTGACAATGTCAATAACGTGTTTGGCGGTGGCTATGGTACCAGCACCAACATCGGTGCAAACACCACGGTCAGCATCAGCGGCGGTGCTATGAATAATGTGTACGGCGGCGGCTCCTTGGGTACCGTCACTGGCAACACCCAGGTCACCGTCAGTGGCGGTACCGTAGAAAACGTGTTCGGCGCCGGCTTGGGCAACACCAACAGCTGGCCCATCACTGCCGGCAACGCCAACATCGGCGGCAATACCGAAGTCACCATCACCGGTGGTACGGTCAACCAGTCGGTCTACGGCGGCGGCGAGAACGGCACCGTGGCCTTCCAAACCGGCGGCGCCACCCACGAAGACCTGTCGTCGACGGTCACCGTCAGCGGCGGTAACGTGAAGGGCGACGTCTTCGGCGGCGGCCGCGAAGGCACCACCCAGGCCCGCACCATCGTCAACGTCAACGGCGGTGAGATCAGCGGCAACGTGTACGGCGGCGCCTACGGTATCGCTGAGCGCGTCTATGTGGCAGGCACCCACACCGTCAACCTCATGGGTCACCCCGGCGGCGGCTATCCCTTCATCAAGGGCTGCGTCTACGGCGGCTCACGTCTGGCCAACGACGGTCAGAACCTGACCCTCGCCCACAATAGCTTCAACAACAGCAACGAGACCACGCTTTCTTCGGTCATCAATATCAGCGGCGGCCGCGTCAAAGAACATGTATATGCAGCCGGTTTCTATGGCCGTTGCTTCGGTTCGTGCTACATCAACATTGGCAGCCGCGCCGTTGAAGTCGGCCCCTACAATACCAACGACAAGGCCTTCCAAAAGAGCAACGTCTATGTGCAAGGCACGGTCTGGGCCGGTGGCGACTGGGGTACCTTCGCCGGTGAATTCGGCAAGGCCACCATCACTGGAAACACTAACATCTACGTCGACGCCGAAGGCTACAACACCGAGTCGACGGTCTACACCGACCAAGACTATATGGGTATCGGCAGTTCTATCCTGGGCTGCGGCACCTCGTGCGACGCCGGTAAGGCCGACCGCCACCTCGTTATCCGTAACTACGGTAAGATGAAGACGACGGGCAGCACCGGTGTGAACCCCGTCTCGGGCACCACGCGTGAGCTCTACTCGGCACAGCTCTTCACCAAGGTCTTCCTCGACAACTCCCATGTCACCTTCAAGGGCCAGGGTAAGATGAACGAACTGAACGTGACCGAGAAATACGGCCTGTACGGCATCCTCGACGAGCGCGAAGACGGAGAGGGCGATCCCATTTTGGGCGGTGTCTACGTAGTGAACGGCGCCACTCTTGTGCTCGACGCCCCCGCCTCGCAACTCAACAGCTTCCACAGCTCCACCTGCACCAACACCCTCGTTGCCGATCCTTCGTGCAGCACGTTGGGCCGCGACGCCCTGTATGCCGCCCACCTCAACAGCAGCGACAACAAGGTGCGTGTCAACAACGGCAGCTACATCGAGGTGAAATACGACGTCAAAGATAGCAACGGTAACGTCACCGAGACCCTCTACGGCGAAGTGGACGGCTACGCCCACATGATGACCAGCGTGGTCACCGACGAGGCCACCTGCGCCTATGCACGCCCGAAGAACGCCGTGAGCAGCCCCGTCGCAAGCGGTTACGACAACTCCGATGATGGCGGCTTCCTGAGCTACGACGATCAATATAATATGTTTAAAGAAGACGGCACGCTTGTTCCTACTGGCAATCAATACGAGTTGGTCTATGAGAACCATGCCCCGACCAGCAAGGATGACACCGAGTATTTCCGTGTGTGGCGCTACGGCGGCGGCGTCCACTATGTGGAAGGCGTCATGACCGTGAGCCAGGTGGGCACCGCCGGCGAAACCGGCACCGCCGAGTACCGCACCGTCGACGTGACCCTCCAGCTCCCTGCTTGGCGTGAGAGCGGAGCCTACTACCGCTTCGACCGTGTGGATGCCGGCGTTGGCACCTACTACACCGAGATCGACTACGGCACGGACGTGATCAGCTACAACGCAGCCTGCTACGGCGAGACTCCCACCGAACCTGATCCAAATGCCCAACCTCCTATTATTGGTAACTGGATGTATTATAATGGTTCTAACCAAACAACAGGTGCTGGTTCGGCAGATTGCCCCGAGATCGGCCAGCTCTCCCAGAACCCCGACCAGAACTTCGGCCTCGTCATCATGCCCGGCAACGCCATGACGAACGCCAGCACGTCGGATCCCATGCACATCATCAGCAGCGCGTCCGACAGCTACATCGCCGGCAACATGCGCTACAACTGCTCGGAATACAAGGAGATGCCGACGGTGACCTTCCGCCTCACCTATAGGAACAACCTCAGCTCGAACACCACCTGGGACCCCGTGACCATCCCGTTGGTCCAGTGTCTGGAGGATGGAACCCCGAAGGAGCTGGTCTACATCACCCTGACGGTGAACACCGAGACGGAGATCGAGTCCACCTTCACCACGCAGCTCTATGCCACAATGAAGGGTGAAGGCACGAGCAACCGTCAACGTCTGCAGGGCTCCATCGTGCTGCCCACCTTCGACACCGACGAGCACCCTGCCGAGGCCAGGTTCTACGTGGAGAGCGCCAAGTTCACGCGAGGCGTCGCCCTGACGAGCAGCCACAACAACAACTACTACGACACGGAAGTCACCGGCAACTCGCCGGCCGTTGTGTACAAGGCCCACGACCAGAACATGGACGTCAACAGCTTCGGCCTGACGGTGGTGGCCGTACCCACGCCGGACATCATGGACGACTGGCGCCAGGTGCAGCCCGAGTTCGACTGCGGCCCCATCGCCAATGGAGGGACCGCGACCTGGACCAATGAGGGCTACCTCGGCTACGCCGGCGGCCGTAACGGCCTCTCCATCGGCTTCAACCTCTACTATTCCGACATCCCGGGCGTCCCCAACGAGACCCTGATGGGCACCCTGGAGATCGGGATCCGGTTCACGCACTATGCCGAAGGCACCAATAACATCGGCCACTTCAAGGTCATCGTCCAGGTGTACCGCCGTGGCGAAGGCGACAACTTCTACGTGGACGGCATCAACGGCGTCGACGACACGCAAGAGGACCGCGGCAAGTTCCCCAACTACTCGGCCAAGACCGTCGAGTTCGTGCTGAGCCGCCTGGGCTTCAAGCCTGGCGACAACATCTTCATCGTGAACACGGTGAGCGTGAACAAGCCCCTGAAGTGGGACGGCTCGAAGAAGCAGGACGACGTGAACATCTGGCGTTATCCGGGCAACCACCCGCTGAAGTCATTCGTGATTAATGATGTTCCTACCGTTGTCCCCATCGAGGGCAACGAGCTGAACAACGCGTTCACGGGCGTGCTCTTCAACGTCAACCAGCCGCTGACGATGACGAGCATCACGGTCGACGGCATGTACCACGAGGCCAAGGCCACCGAGCACAAACCGAAGATCTACCCGACCACGCCCAATCCCGACGTGGAGGGCTCCGTGCTCTTCGACGGTGTGGCCGACGCGCCGCTCTTCGTGGTCAACGACGGCGGCAGGGTCAACCTGAGGAACGTCACGAAGCTGATCTACAACTGCAACGGCAACGCGGGCACAGGCGAGAACGCCACCTACGGCGGCGCCGTGTGGGTGAAGAAGGGCGGCCTGCTCACGATGAACGAGACCACGGACATCACGGGCAACATCAACGCCAACGGCGGCGGCATCTACATGGACGGCGGCTTCGTGGCCTCCAGCTACGCCTACGTGTTCAACAACTTCAAGGCGGAGGCCACTAGCAAGGCCGGGACGCAGGAGCAGAGCAACGTGTGGCTGACCAAGGGCTACGAGGACGACAAGTACAAGTGCGTTCAGATCGGCATGGAGGAGGACGACGCCTACAACGAGCTGCTGACCTCCGACAACGCCAGCGCCAAGATCGGCATCGACAAGGCCTACACCAACGACGCCTACAAGATGGACGACTACCTGCCGGTGGTGTACACGGCGACTTCGACCGTCGCCTACCTTGATGCGCCCTACAATGCCAACCGCGATAATGCCGGGGAAGGCATCATCGTGCACGACAAGGCCAAGTACAAGCTCGAGAAGTACACGCCCAACAACTACCTGTACTGGCTGAGCACCTGGGTGACCTTCCAGGACCACGAGCCTGACAACCGTCTTGTCGACGGCGTCCCTGAGGGCGGTTGGGAAGGCATCGCCAACATCCACACGCCGCAGCAGCTGGCGTGGTTCATCTCGCTGGTCAACGGCGAGAACAACCAAACCGCCAACGACATGACCGGTGTGACCGTCTACATCAGCGACGACATCAGCATGGACGGCCACGTGTGGGTGCCGGTGGGCACGCCCACGCATCCCTTCAAGGGCACCTTCGAGGGCAACGGCCACGTGATCACGGACATGTACGGTTCCCTGATCCAGACCAACATGGGCATGTTCGGCTACACCGAGGGCGCCACCATCCGGAACGCCGTGGTGTCGACCGACTTCACCGGCACGAACGACAACCTGGGCACGGTGGTCGGTACGATGAAAGGCGGCACGCTGAGCAACGTGGAAGGCGGCGGCTCGATCCTGAACAAGAACACGGAGGCCAACATGGGCGGCCTGGTGGGCGACAACGCGGGCGGCACGATCCACTCCGCCTTCGCGGTGTCCGACATGAAGGGCGGCGCCCACATGGGCGGCCTGGTGGGCAAGAACACGGGTAACCTCTACAACGCCTACTCGAACGTCGACTTCTCGAAGATCGAGGGCCAGAGCTCCAACATGACGGTGGCGGGCCTGGTCTACGAGAACACGGGTATCGTCCAGAACTGCTACGTCATCGAGGGCAGCCACACCAACGGCACGTTCTATCCCTTCGCTGCCACGAGCAACGGAAACATCGACTACTGCTACGCCGCCAACGGTGCATCTAACTACGTGGGCACGGGCACGCAGCCGGCCACGCACGGCACCTACGACGTGGTGAAGGGCCGCAAGGAGATCGGCTACATGTATGATGACAATAAAGTGACCAAGGTGGGTACGGGCGACAACGCCTACATCACCGAGGAAGACAAGATATACTACGACGGCGCCAAGATCCTGAAGTGGAGAGGCCTCCTCAGCACGCTGAACCAGTGGGTGGAAGCCAACCCGAAGGGACTGACCCCCGCCCCTACGACATGGTTCCGTCCGATCACGGCCAATATCAACGGCGACCTGCCGGTGCTGGGCTTCGTGAAGGACAACGCCATGGGCAGCCAGATGCTGAAGCCGGAGGGCAGCACGACGGCCGTTGCGGACAAGTTCCTGAAGTACACGGCCTTCAGCCTTACGCACACTTTAGACCCCGAACATCCTGAGATCCCCGACACCTTCGACAACGGTATCGACGGCCTGCTCGAGGAATACAACGCCCTTGATGAAGGCGGCAACATCTTCCTCTACGGCAACGCGACGGAGGTGGCCGAGGTGCCTGGCGCAAAGGTCAACGTCAGCATCAACGAGGATGCGGCGCTGGTGCAATCGGGCACCGAGGACTTCACGGCCACTGTGGGCGTGACCTTCGACAACTCGAGCAAGCAGGCCAAGGACCTCAACGGCGTCACGTTGGAGTACGACTGGCACTTCCTGTCGAGCGCGTTGCAGGATGCGCCGATCAACGCCACTTTCAATAGCCCGACGGGCTTCATGAATCCGGCCAACATTGCGACCATTGACGCGAACAGCTACTTCCCGAACGGCCTGATCGGCCAGAGCGAGGTGAGTTGGGACTTCTACAGCTACTCTGAGCCCCACCACCACTGGGTGAACCTGAAGCGCAACGACCACTTCTACCAGGAGAGCGGACTGCCGTTCACCTATAACAACGAGGCCGTCTTCGTTCCCGGCAAGGGCTACATGGTGGCCATCAGCCAGGACAGCTACATGAGCAGCAAGGGCAAGCTGAACAATGGCGGCGAGGAGGTGGACGTGTACTGCGAGGAGCAGTTGAGTCCCGTGTACAACCAGGGCTGGAACCTGGTGGGCAACCCCTACCAGGCCTACCTTGACCTGGAGCAGATGTCGGCCTACGGCGACTTCTACATCTACGACGCCGACCTGAAGGTGTTCGCGCCTGTGACGAAGGCGCAGTCGGAGAACCCGAAGATACCTTCGCTGTACATCCACCCGCACCAGGGCTTCTTCATGCACACGGATGCGAGCAAGACGTTCACGTTCGACTACGCATGGGCGACGGCCAGCCAGGACGGCGCGTCGTACTTCCGCGGCGGAGAGGAGAGAGTCAACTACCCGTTGGTGAACCTCTTCGCGGAGAACGAGCGCGGCAACCGCGACATGGCGGTCGTGGAGTTCAACCGTCCGGAGCTGGGCGGCGCCACCAAGGCGGAGGGCCTGCGCAACGCCAACTTCAAGCTGGCGGCGAGCCTGGAGGGCCAGCGCTACGGCATCCTGTTCACACCTGAGGGCACGGAGCGCGTGCCGTTGCACTTCACCACGGAGGAGAGCGGCACCTTCACGCTGACATGGAGCACCCACAACGGCGACTTCACGAGCCTGCTGCTGGTGGACAACATGACGGGAGCCATCATCGACATGCTGGGCGCCGACCACTACACCTTCGACGCCACGACGGAGGACTACGCCTCTCGCTTCTACATCACCTACCGTGTGACGGCAGTGGACGAGAACGTGGAGGGCGACGGCACGTTCGCCTACTTCGACGGCAGCCAGTGGATCATTGACGGCCAGGGCTACATGGACGTGGTCGACGTGCAGGGCCGCACGGTCTACACCGCTCGTCTGACGGGCGAGCACAACCGCGTGAGCCTGAACGGCGTGGCCGCGGGAGTGTACCTGATGCGCGTGAGCGACGGCAAGAACACCATGGTACAGAAGATTGTGGTGAAATAACGATGGCTACTGGCCATTGGCAACTGGCTGCTGGCAGACCTTCCCAAACAAGAGGCTGCCAGAAGCCAGAGGCCAGAAGCCAGAAGCGAACAAGAAAAACTCGAAAGTATAATTGAACAAATCAATAAAAACCAGATATACGATGAAAAAGAGAATAATCGCAATCACAACAGTCCTGATGTTGGCCGCCGTGCCGGCCATGGCCCAGGTGTTCTTGGACGACGAGACGATGAACAGCAACCGTGCAGGAGAGGTGGCGCCTCCCGGAGCCTTCATACCGGAGCAGGGCGTGGACCACGACCAGTATGTGCCGGTAGGCGAGGGCATGCTGCTGCTCGCCGGCCTGGCGGGTGCCTATCTTGTCGGCAAACGCCGCAAGGAGGAGTAATCCTATTCTTAACGGAATGAAAAAAAAGGAGGCAAGCTGGCTTGCCTCCTTTTTTGGTTTAATGTGCTTGTCTTACTTTCTTCTGAACAAGGAAAGAATGAACAACAGCACGACGGAGCCTGCAGTGCCCACGAGGAGCTGGCCCCACCAGGCGTCGCTCACCGTCAGGCCGAGCTTGCTGAAGATCCAGCTGCCCAAGAGGCCGCCGATGAGACCGACGATGATACAGATCAAAAGGCCCATGCCTTTACCCATGATGCGGCCGGCGATGAATCCCGCCAGCGCGCCGATTAGGATTGATACGATAATTCCCCACATAGTGTTTTGAGTTTTAAGGGTTTTGAGATTAT
>JAEEGG010006551.1_pt1 | contig 27263 bp, 15 predicted proteins | sample 9134161 | NCBI WGS metagenome assembly JAEEGG01 (sample SAMN16246543, study PRJNA631951) | gut metagenome | biome: gut microbiome; feature: rumen; material: CR-attached | host: Bos | place: Iran: Karaj | collected 2018-10 | reverse complement strand
GATCGTGCAGGACTATCATCTGAAGATGCTCGTGCTCACTTGTGGCACCAACGGCTCTTATGTGTTTACCGACGATGGCCTGACCTCGTTCCAGGACACGCCGAAGGTGGAAGTAGCTGATACCGTAGGAGCTGGCGACTCGTTCACGGGTTCGTTCTGCGCTTCGATCATCAACGGCAAACCCGTACAGCAAGCTCATAAGACAGCTGTTCAGGTGAGTGCTTTCGTCTGCACTCAGAACGGAGCTATGCCCGTTGTGCCTGACAATCTGAAAGCATAAGACGATTCTTCTCAGAGTTTGATTACGCAGATTTCACAAAATAATTAGTGAAATCTGCGTAATCTGCATTTATTTTCGTATCTTTGCACCCGTTAAAGATAGAACAGAATGCGAAAAGTAATAGGAATAGGCGAGACTATTCTCGATATCATCTTCAAGAACGACCAGCCCATCGGTGCCGTGCCTGGCGGTTCTGTGTTCAACGGCATCATCTCCTTAGGACGGGCAGGCATCAGTGCCGCTTTCATCAGTGAGACGGGCAACGACCGCGTGGGCCGTCGCATCATCAGTTTCCTGGAAGAGAACAACGTCGATGCCAGTAGCATCAATGTCTACCCCGACTCCAAGTCGCCCGTGTCGCTGGCGTTCCTCAATGAGCAGAACGACGCGGAATACATCTTCTATAAAGACCATCCGCACGACCGTTTGGACTTCGTGCTGCCAGAGATACAGTCTGACGATATCGTCATGTTCGGCTCCTACTATGCCGTCAATCCCGTCATCCGTCAGCAGGTACAGGGCTTTCTGGACTATGCGCGAGAGAAAGGGGCAATCATTTACTACGACGTGAACTTCCGCGCCTCCCATCAGAACGAGGTGGTGAAGCTGAATGCGAACATCCTGGAGAACCTGGAGTATGCCGACATCGTCAGAGGCAGTCGGGAAGACTTCGAGGTGATGTTCAACAAGCATGATGCAGAGTCGGTTTATAAAGCCCAGATCGACTTCTACTGCAAGAACTTCATTTACACCCAAGGAGGAGATCCCATAGAAGTGAGAGGCAAAGGCAGCTTCGCCCGTCAGTATCCTGTCACACCTACGGAGACCGTCAGTACCATCGGGGCTGGCGACAACTTCAATGCCGGCTTCGTCTACGGACTCGTGAAGAACGGCATCACCCGAGAGATGCTCGAGACGGGCCTTGCACCAGAACAGTGGGATGCCCTTATCAACGAAGCCAGCGCTTTCTCGGCCAATGTCTGCAAGAGCATCCATAACAGCATCGACCAGACATTTGCCGATGAGAAAAGACGAGAGCTGGAGGCCTGTATGAAGGAAATGGAAGAGAATAATTAAACAATTATGAATATGATAAGTGATACCATTAAGTACATCGGTGTTGACGATCTCGACATCGATCTGTTTGAGAGTCAGTATGTGGTGCCTGAAGGCATGAGTTATAATTCCTATCTCATTGATGATGAGAAGATTGCAGTATTGGATACAGCCGACCGTCGCAAGGGTGAAGAGTGGAAGGCTAACCTGAAGGCCGCACTCAATGGACGCCAGCCTGACTATCTGGTGGCTCACCACATGGAGCCAGACCACGCTGCGCTCATTGCCTGGATGTTGGAGACCTATCCTGAGTTGCAGCTCGTATGCAGCGCCCAGGCCGTGAAAATGCTACCCAACTTCTTCGAGGGCGTTAACTTCGAAGGTCGTGTGATGATGGTCAAGGAGGGCGACAAGCTTTCGCTGGGCCGTCATGAACTGACATTTATCGGGGCTGCGATGATACACTGGCCAGAGGTTATTATGAGCTACGACAGCCTGGACAAAGTGGTCTTCTCGGCCGATGGATTCGGTAAATTCGGTGCATTGGTCAATGAGACTGACGATTGGGCTTGCGAGGCGCGCCGCTACTATTTCAATATCTGTGGCAAGTATGGTACGCAGGTACAGATGGTGATGAAGAAGTTGGCAGCGCTCGACGTTCAGGCCATTTGTCCGCTGCATGGTCCTGAGCTCAAGGGTGAACAGCTGACTGCTGCCATCAAGCTCTACGACACATGGAGCAAGTACGAGCCCGAGAGCGAAGGAATCCTGATTGCCTACGCCAGCATTCACGGTGGAACAGCTGCTGCTGCAGAGCGTCTGGGTGAGATACTGCGCGAAAAGGGCGCACCAAAAGTGGTGGTGAGCGACCTGAGCCGCGACGATATGGCCGAAGTCATCGAGGATGCCTTCCGTTATCCTACCGTTGTAGTGGCTGCATCGAGCTACGACGCTGGCGTATTCCCTGTGATGCACGACTTCCTCTATCACCTGCAGATCAAGGCCTATCAGAAGCGTCGCTTCGGCATCATCGAGAACGGCAGTTGGATGCCTACGGCAGGCAAGGTAATGCGCTCGATGATAGAGGGACTGAAGGATTGTGAAATCGTGGAGCCGATGGTTACCATCCGCTCTCGCATGAAGGCTGCTGATGAGGCACTGCTGGAGCAGTTGGCCGACAGTCTGCTGGCATAAACTAACATGAACTAACTTTTATCTCCTATGCAATACAAATTCAAATTCCTGCTGTTACTGACAGTTGCAATCATAACAGTGTCTTCATGCCAAACGGATATCCCGGTAGTTCCCCAACAAGGAGAACAGCCCGTCAAGCCCGAGGAGCCCGAGGAGCCCGAAAAGAGGCCAACGTTCTCTGCGCTCCATGTGGAAGGCCGTTGGCTGGTAGATGAGAACGGCTTCCGCCATAACCTGCACGGCTTTGCCCAGACCTACAGCCCCTGGTTCAACGAGCAGGGTTCTAAGTGGAACAATTACGATGTGGCTAAATGTCTGAGTTACAACCAAGGGCTGATAGACAATATCATCGAGCAGGGTTGGAAGATGGACTTCGTCCGTATGCACATGGATCCCTATTGGAGCAACAAGCCCAACGTGAGAACCACTGGCGAGAATGACATCTCTGCCTTCGACTTCGAGCGCTTCAAGAAATATCTCGACCTGGTGTTCGTTCCTATGGCCGAGTATATCATTGAAAAAGGTATGTACGTGGTGATGCGCCCACCGGGCGTCTGTCCTGAGAAGATTTCCATCGGCGGCGACTATCACAACTACCTGAAAAAGGTGTGGACCTACGTGGCTCAACATCCGAAGCTGCAGAACAACGGCTACGTCATGTTTGAACTGGCCAACGAACCCATCCAAATCTGTGACGACAAAGGTAACGGTATCGACAACTGGAATGGTTCAACGTTCAATGCCCGTGGTCAGCAGATACAGAAGTTCATGCAGGAAATTGTCGATGAAATGAGGAAATATTGCAATAATATCCTGCTCATTCCTGGTCTGCACTACCAGATGCTCTACAAGACTTTCGACAAATACCCCGTTAAGGGTGAAAACATCGGCTATGCCGTTCACTGTTATCCCGGCTGGTATAACAGCGGTTACGACAAAGAGGTTGAGGTCGTCTACAACAAATTTAAGGCAGGCTGGGACAATGAGATTATGCCCATTGGCCGTAAGGCTCCTATCGTTGTCACCGAGATGGACTGGGCGCCTGAAAAGTATAAAGCCTCATGGGGCAAGGCCATCACGGGCGTAGCTGGTGAAAACGGTTTCGGTGCCAACTTCATGAAGGTGTGCGACGAGAGTTGCAACATCAGTTGGCTGTTGTTCACAGGTCCCGAATGGTTGGCTAAATACGATGACGCAGCCGCCGATGGCAACAGCTTCCTGACAGACCCCGAGGCCTGTCCGCGTCCTGTCTATCGGAAGTATCTGGAATATGCCCAGCCTGAGTACAGTGCTCTGATCAACGCTGAAGGCTACGGAGAATAAGTTCCGTTACATCTTATATCAGGCGGCCGATTTCCTCAATGGAATCGGCCGTTTTGATATAATCCCGCCAATCGCCTCGAATCATCCCTTTGCCTTGCAGATTGTCAAGCAGGGCAATGAGATCATCCCAGAATCCTTTCATATTATAAAGGATGACAGTCTTATGATGATAGCCGATGGTGGCAGAGGCCGCAACGGTAAACACCTCGTCAATCGTCCCGATGCCACCAGGAAGAGCGATAAACACATCACTCTGATCCATCATCAGCTGTTTACGATCCGTCAGGTTGTCGCAGGGAATTTCCACATCAACGTAATCACTGATGCGACCAGACTTCTCAACAATCATCGGCACCACACCAAGAGTGCGTCCTCCTGCTCCTTTCGAAGCCTTCGCCACACACTCCATCAGTCCCTGATTCACACCGCCATACACGATGGAATGGCCATTTCCTGCTGCCCACGTACCCAGTTCTTCTGTCATCGTACGGAAGTCGGGGTCAATCTGCTCATTCGCAGAACAAAACACACATATCTTCATAATTGCTTGCAAAGTTAATAAATAATTCGTATCTTTGCAAACGAATTAAGAAATAAATCCAAAAACATTATCGTATGAAGAAACTATTATTATCAATGGCAATGGTAGCATGTATGACAAGTGCTTGCTCACAGCAGAAGGCGACGACGGAAAACACCAACCGTCAGCTGGTACTTTACTATTCAGAGAGCGGTTCGACGAAAACCGTCGCAGAAGTATTACAGAAGCAACTCGGTGCAGACATCGAAGCCATCGAGTGTGTAGAACCTTACTCCGGCAACTTCCAGGAGACGGTACAGCGCAACCAGCGTGAGCGGGAGAACGGCGAGACACCTGCCCTGAAGCCCCTGAAGAAAAACATCGCCGACTACGACACCATCTTCCTTGGCTACCCCATCTGGGGTGGTGTTTATGCGTCGCCTATCGCCACGCTCCTCAAGGAACAGGACTTCGCTGGTAAGACCATCGTACCTTTCTGCACCTTCGGTAGCGGTGGATTGAACACCTCGTCGGATGCACTCAAGAACGCACTCCCCAAAGCCACCATCCAGAAAGGCTATGGCGTGCGTGCAGCCAGAGTGGCAGCCGCAGAAAAAGAACTTGACCATTTCCTGAAGGAGAATGGTTATAAGGAAGGTACTATCAACCCTCTGCCCGACTACTCCGAGCAGCAGCCCGTAACGGATGCCGATAAAGCCATCTTTGACGCAGCCTGCTCCAGCTACCAGTTCCCCCTCGGTACACCTCAGACCGTCGGCAAGCGCACAACTGATGAGAGCGACGACTACAAGTTCACTGTGAAGAGTCGCGGATTCGACGGGAAAGAGGCCACCTCAACTATCTACGTTGTCGTAGGTAAGGAAGAAGGTGCCAAGCCAGAATTTACGGAAGTTGTTCGATGAAGACCTTTGAAGAATTGGGCGTCAGCGGAGTCATCCGCAAGGCCATCGAGGAGTTGGGATTTGTGCAGCCGATGCCTGTGCAAGAAGAGGTGATTCCCTTCTTGTTGGAAAACGAGAACGATATCATCGCCCTTGCACAGACAGGAACAGGTAAGACGGCTGCCTTTGGTATCCCACTGCTGGAACGGATCGACACATCGAGACGCGAAACACAAGCATTAGTCCTTTCTCCGACACGAGAACTCTGTTTACAGATCACCGATGACCTGCGCGACTTCTCCAAATATATGGACGGTGTGCATGTGGAAGCTGTCTACGGCGGTGCTGCCATCGAGCCTCAGGTGAGATCGCTGAAGAAGGGCGTCAACATCATCGTGGCCACTCCTGGTCGTCTTGTGGACCTCATGCATCGTGGCTATGCCCACCTGGAACAGGTGACGAACATTGTGCTCGACGAGGCCGACGAGATGCTGAACATGGGCTTCTCAGACAGCATCAATGAGATCTTCGAGTCGTTGTCGGCAGATCATCACACGCTGATGTTCTCCGCCACGATGAGCAAAGAGGTGGAACGCGTAGCAAAGACATATCTCCACGACTATAAGGAAATCGTGGTTGGCAGTCGTAATGAAGGCGCAGAGAACGTGAACCACATTTATTATATGGTGAACGCCAAAGACAAGTACCTCGCCCTTAAACGTATCGTGGACTACTATCCCCGCATCTTCGCCATCATCTTCTGCCGCACAAAGATCGAGACACAAGAGATCGCCGACAAACTGATTAAAGACGGTTATAATGCAGAGTCGTTGCATGGTGACCTCTCTCAGCAACAGCGCGACCTGACGATGCAGAAGTTCCGCAATCACTTGACGCAATTGCTCGTAGCGACAGATGTGGCTGCTCGCGGTCTTGACGTCGACGATCTGACGCACGTCATTAACTTCGGATTGCCCGATGATATCGAGAACTACACCCACCGCTCTGGTCGTACAGGTCGTGCCGGTAAGAAAGGAACCTCGATCTCCATCATCCACAGTCGTGAGAAGCATAAGATCCGCAACATCGAGAAAGAGATTGGCAAAGAGTTCGTGAAGACGGAAATTCCATCGGCAGAGGAGATCTGCAAGAAACAACTCTATAAGGTGATGGACCAGATTGTGAAGACCGATGTGGACGATGAGGAGATTGCTCCCTTCATGCAGGATATCAGCCGCTACTTCGAGTATATCGACAAAGATGAGCTGATCAAGAAGATTGTCTCATTGGAGTTTGGTAAGTTCCTCGCCTATTATGCCGATGCGCCTGAGATAGAAAAGGTGGAAAGCGGAAAGTGGAAAGAGGACAGAGGACAGACCGACAAGCAGAAACTGCAGAACAAAGCGCAGAAGGGCTATCGCAGACTCTTTATCAATCTGGGCAAGCGCGACGGATTCTATCCGGGAGAACTGATGCAGACGCTGAACCGTTTCGTGGGTGGTCGACAGGAGGTTGGTCATATCGATCTGCTCGACACTATCTCTTACTTCGAAGTGCCTGAGAAGGACGCGAAGAAAGTGATGATTCAGTTAACTGGCATCAGATACAAAGGTCGTCAGGTGCGTTGTAATGATGCGGATAAGCAAGTGGTGAACGATGCTCGCATCAGTTCACCCGAGAAGCGCGGCAGACGTGACAGTCAACCCAAGCGCCAGAAAGACGAGATGCCGAAACGTCAGAAAAAAGATGATTGGCGCAGTTTGATGAATAAAGTCCCTCGCGATCTTCGTGGTGAGATGCCAGACTTCAGCGAAGAAGGCTGGGCGATGCGCAAGCCACGAAAGAAGAAGAAATAGAAAAAGCCCCATTTCATCGGGGCTTTTTTCTATTTTGCATTGATTTCACGAAGCAGGCGATCTACCTTGCCCCACTTCTCCATCATATAGAGTACGTAGCGGATATCGACACCGATACAACGAGCCAGTTGCGAGTCGAAGAAGATATCGGAACTCAGCGAATCCCAGTTGCCGTCGAAAGCGAGACCGATGAGTTCACCCTTGCCGTTGAACATCGGCGAACCGCTGTTACCACCCGTGATGTCGTTGTTCGACAGGAAGCAGAGATGCAGTTTGCCTGTAGTCTTATCGGCGTATTTACCGAAATCGCTGACAGACAGCAACTCTTTCATGATGGGTTCAGCCTCGTAATCGATGACGCCCTGCTCTCCCCGATTCATCTTCTCCACGATGCTGCTGGCCTCAGTGTAATAGCCTGAGGGCTTGCCATCAAGCAGATACTCGCCCACCTGACCATAACTCAGACGCATGGTGAAGTTGGCATCGCTGTAGTTGGGCATATCCTCCTCCATACGCAGCTTGGCAGCACAGAGGTAGCGCTCTTGCTCACTGATGCTGTCGTAGGTGGCCTCCAAGTCAGCCATGATATCAGCTTGAACGGAAATCAGGCTCTCGCCATAGACCACACCCGGATCGCGGTGATAACTCTTCTTGTTCACATAGATCTTCTTATCGTTCTTCATCAGCTTCGACTTCTTGTAAATATGATCTACGAACTTCTGGTAGTCACCGTTGTAGTCGTGATCGATGACGTTGAAGAAGTCGGGCTGATATTTGATTTCCACCTTCTCACGATAGTGCTTCAGCAGAGCAGCGAGGATCTCACGGTCTGTATCGTAGTCCCATTCGTCGGTATTATTCTTGAATTCGATATAATACGACTTGGGCTTACCCTCTTTGCCGTTGATGATGGCACCGTTCTGCACACGGAGAGCACGACGGGTCATCTCGTCGGTATTACGACGTCCGAAGGTCTCGTTGTAGAAGGTAAGCGCACGACGGGCTTGGAATCGCTTCTGATAGAGTTGTTCCAGCTTGGCAAAATCGAGTTTCCCCATCAGGAAACCCGTTGAGTCCTGCCACTCACGGATCTTCTGTTCGAAGGCCGCTTTCTGTCGAATCAGACCGATGGAATCGATACATTTGTTCATACCGATGCTGTTCTTCCAGTAGTTCGAGCTGCTGGCATATTTTGAGTCGTACTTGATACGCACAGCCTCATCAGCCCGCATATGACGGATCATGATGTTCTGCTTCACCTCACGGGTCTGGTACATCGGCTCGTTCATCGCGTTACGACGTTCCTGAATACCATAGCTCGACAGATAACGACTGGTGCTACCGGGATAGCCGATGGTCATCGAGAACGATCCAGGCTGGTAACCCTGTAACGACACCTGTGCCCATTTCTTCGGTTTCATCGGCACATTATCCTTCGAATACTTAGCTGGGCCACCCGTCTTGGGATCTACATAAACGCGGAACACGCTAAAGTCGCAGGTCTGACGCGGCCACATCCAGTTGTCCGTCTCACCACCGAACTTTCCCATCGACTTAGGCAGCGCAAACACCAGTCGCACGTCTTCATAGTCGCGGTAGGTGGTCAGGTAGTATTTGTTACCCTCATAGAACGGTTTGATCTCAACACGCAGGGTAGAGTCCTGTTTCACGATATCCTTCAGCATCACATTCTCGAGTGAATCAATGAAATCGTATCGCTCGTCGCTTCCCATCTTCTGGATGCCGAGTGAATCAAGCATCGACGTGATATCCTTCTGCTCCACCATGAAACTCACGAAGAGATTCTTGTTGGGCAGTTCCTCCTCAAAGGAGTTCGAAACGAAACCGTTGAGCATATAGTCGTGCTCCACCGTCGAGTGTGAGCGGATGGCCTCGAAGCCGCAGTGGTGGTTGGTAAACACCAGACCGTCGGGACTCACGACCACACCTGAGCAATATCCGCCAAAGTTTACGACGCAGTTCTTGATAGCATCGTCGCCCTGATACAGCGCCCCATAAGGCAACTCGTAGTTCTCCTGCTTCATCGTCTCATAGACGGCATTCGGCAGGTTGTACAGCGTCCACATTCCTTCATCGGCTTGAGCCGAGAGTGATAGTAAAGTCAATAATGAAATGATAATCTTCTTCATATCTTATTTAGTTTTTTTGAATTTCTTTCCGATAATAGGTAGACTGCTAAGCGGGAAGTCCTTTTTGACGATATAAGCCAGGAAAAGAACGATGAGTATCGAATTGATCAGCAGTTGAGCCCACATAGGTAACTGGTTCTGACAGACAATCATGGGCCATGTGAGAACAGCTGTAATAACAACATACACAGCGATATCCTTCATCGGGTAAGGGATGGGATTCTTCTTCTGCCCGATGATATAACTCAGCGTCATCGCCGTACCGTAGCCAGCCACACCGCCCCAGGCACAAGCCCAATAGCCGTACTTGGGAATCAATATGATGTTCACCGCCAAAAGCACGAGGCAGCCGACCGTAGAGAACCAGGCGCCATAGATGGTCTTGTCGATGAGTTTATACCAGAATGACAGGTTGAAATAGATACCCATCATGATTTCAGCCGCCATCACAATAGGCACCACACCCAGACCTTCACGATAGTCGGCACCGATGATATACTGTAAAACCGGCATCCAGCCCACCACACAAAGGAAGGCCAGCAGCGTAAAGATGATAAAGTATTTCATCGCCGAAGCGTAATACTCCGTCTTGTCACTGTCCTTGCTCTTGGCAAAGACGATGGGCTCGTAGGCATAACGGAAGGCCTGGGTAATCATCGCCATAATCATCGCTATCTTCACACAGGAACCATAGATACCCAACTGTACGTTGGCATCAGCCTCATCGGGATAGACCAGCGGGAAGATGATCTTGTCGGCCACCTGATTCAGAATGCCTGCGATGCCGAGGATCAGGATAGGCCACGAGTAGCTGAGCATACGACGCAGCAAGCTGCCGTCGAAGTGCCAGTGGATCTTGAACAAATCAGGAATAAAGAAGAAGGTAATCAATCCTGTACAAAGCAGATTGATGAAGAACACGTAGAACACCGATGTCTTGCCCAACAGCACGAAATAGATTACGTTCAGAGCGATGTTCAGAAGAATAAAGAGCATCTTCAGTGAGGCGAAACGGATGGCGCGTTTCTGGAACCTCAGGTAGCTGAAAGGAATAGCCTGAAGGGCATCGAGCGCCACTACGACGGCCATCATCAACAGATAGTCGGGATGCGCTGCATAACCAAGCGCATTGCTGATGGGGCCGATGTAACCGAAGATGAGCAGCAGGAATATCGTTGTCAACGAACCCACTGTAGCCATCACAGTAGAAAAAACGGTATCGGGTTTGCATTTCTCATCATTGGCAAATCGGAAAAGCGTGGTCTCCATACCGAAAGTCAGTAGCACCAGGATCAGCGCCGTATAGGCATAGACATTCGTGCTGATACCATAGTCGCCCGAATCCTTGGGCATATAGTGGGTGTAGAGGGGCACCAGCAGGTAGTTCAGGAATCTGCCAACGATGCTGCTCAGGCCGTAAATAGCCGTATCTTTTGCTAATGATTTCAGATTTGCCATTCTTACCTTTTTACTTTTTTACCTTCTTACCTTTATCCAAAGAACATATATGCAATCGCTATCGCCGCGATGATACCAGCGAGGTCTGCGAAGAGACCGCAGGCCACAGCATGACGCGTCTTCCGAATACCCACGCTGCCGAAGTAGACGGCGAGGATATAGAACGTCGTATCCGTAGAGCCTTGGAAGATACAACTCAGGCGGCCGATGAACGAGTCAGCCCCATAGGTGGTCATCGCATCGACCATCATGCCTCGGGCTCCACTACCTGATAGCGGTTTCATCAGCGCCGTAGGCAGAGCGCCCACGAAGTCGCTGTTTCCGCCGCAGGCCTCCACCGTCCATCCGATACCATTGATGAGCATATCCATCGCGCCCGAAGCCCTGAACACACCTATGGCTACAAGGATCGCCACCAGATAGGGAATGATGCGGACGGCCGTCGTAAAGCCTTCTTTCGCTCCTTCGATGAAGGCGTCGTAGACGTTCACCTTCTTCCGCATACCAGCCAGGATAAAGGCGATGATGATCAGCATCAGCAGGATGTTCGCCGTCGACGTGCTCACCTTGTTCATCAGTACCGAGTCGAGCTGTCCAAAGCCCCATATAACAGCTGCCACCACCAACGCTGCACCACCCAATGTCAGCAGGATAGTACGGTTCAAGAGGTTGATCTTCTGATAAAAGCTGGTGATGATGATGCCCGCCAACGTCGAGAAGAATGTTGCCAACAGGATAGGGATAAATACATCCGTCGGCTGGGCGGCACCCATCTGAGCCCTATATACTAATATAGAAATAGGTATAAGCGTCAAACCGCTGGTGTTCAGCACGAGGAACATGATCATCGGATTCGAGGCCGTATCCTTCAGGTCTTCGGCCTTCTCTTGACTGATTGTTCCTTTTTCTCTCTTAATTCTTAAATCTTCATTCTTAATTTCATCTAATTGTTCCATAGCTTTCAGACCAAGAGGCGTAGCTGCATTGTCGAGACCCAACATATTCGCAGCGATGTTCATGAAGATACTTCCCGTCACAGGATGACCTTTGGGGATATCGGGAAACAGTTTCGTAAACACAGGCGACAGCAGACGGGCCAACACATTGACCACACCACCCTTCTCGCCAATCTTCATGATGCCCAACCAGAGTGACAGCACACCCGTCAACCCCAACGAAATCTCAAACGCGGTCTTCGACGACGAGAACGTCGAATCCATCATAGCCGGGAACACGTCATAGTCTCCCAGGAACACCAACTTCACCACCGCAATAACGAATGCGACGATAAAAAACGCTATCCAAATATAATTCAATACCATACAGACTGCAAAGGTAGTGATAAAAAACTAAATAACAAAATAAATGTCAAAAAAAAGGACGCCTGCCCAAGCAGACGCCCTCCGAATAAGTATTTAAGTACTTTGATGAAAAGAAATTGTCCTGATGATGATTATCTTGACTGATAGAGCATCCTATACCACACATCGTTGGCGTATGCACCCTGTACATACTGCTCGAACAGTTTCTCACCGCCGATGCTGTATTTCTTGTCAATGTCTGTACGCTCATCACACCACTCGTAGTCGGTACCAACACAAATCATACTGGGCACCTGACCCTGATAGGCGCTGATGGTAATATTACCAGTAGAACGCTTCACGTACATATTGATATTATAAGCTTCAGCTCGGGTGCCGATATACTTATTGATGGTGATCGTGCCGCACTCCTTGTTCGGATCGATATCACCGTCGCGACCTACATTCATCATCGACTTGTTGGTCGTACCGAAGACGGCCTCATGCACCTCCTGGTCCTCGATATAGAGCGGCAGCTCACCACCGATAGCGCGGATGACGATCGTGGTCGTCTGACCGTCATCATTCGGGCAAACGTCATACACCACATCGTTGAAGTCAAAGTCGTTGTTGTCGGTACTAACGGTCAAGTCCTCCACGCAGATACGGCAAACAGCATTGCGCTGAATCGTCTGACCTGTATTACCGGTCTCTCCCGTATTTCCAGTATTGCCCGTCTCTCCAGTATTACCGGTTTCCTCCGTATTGCCGGTATTACCAGTCTCACCCGTATTACCGGTGTTTCCAGTATTGCTCTGCGGAACATCTATTTCCGTCAGGTCGGCAAAGAAGCCCGGCGAGCAACCTTTGACGCCAAGATCAAAGTCAGAATCGGCCGTAATGATCTCTTCAGCACCCTCGCTAATCAGTCTGGCATTGCCGTTTCCGCGTCCTGATCCATTCGGGTTTCCGTCGAGACCATTGCACAGGATATACTTCAGTTTCCAGGCTGCATTCATATCCACGCCCTCTCGCCAGTAGTTATTACCATCAGGATTATTCGTCATATCGTCCACTTGTACGTAGATATTGTTCTCGATATAACCATTGGTGAGAACGCTCCCGTCAGAAGTCCAGTTCAGATAGGTCACCTGATCGGCACTGATCACAGCATAGCCACCACTAGTAGGACCCGTCCAACAAGTCTGGTTGTTCACGAACGTGCCGCATTTCACCAGCGCACCGGCTCCGAGGGCGGCGTAAGAAGGATCATTGGTTCCGTCACCGCTGAGCTCTGCCTTCAGCTCTCTGCCGACAATGAACGACGAGCCGCTTGTCATCTCAAGGTTGCGGATGTTCATATCCTCCTCACAATACCACTGACAGGCGTTGAAGATACGGGCATTGGGAGTCTGATAGCTATTGTTCTCTTTCGTCGTCTTGATATGCACAAGACCGTGATTATAGAAGTTGCTGTTAGTAGAACTGGCGGCATAGACGGTAGGACTGAAAGTGCCGTAGTTGAACAGTTTTCCAAAGTTGTTATCAAACTTATAGACATCAATGGTACCACCGTTATAAGCGTGACGGCCGTCTGCGGTTCCATTTGCCAACTTGACAAATCCCTTACCAGTCAGTCTGCCACCAGGCAGCACCACCAGACGAGACTGGTTGTCGAAGATAAGCTGTTGATCCTGTGCCACATTGATGGTACCACCTGGGCAAATCACCACAAGTCCAGGACCACCGACAGACTGATAGCTAGTGACGTTCCAAGTACCTTTCACATAAATAGTACAAGCCAGATCGCCTTCGCAACCAAGGGCGCCAATGCTACCATTCCACGCTGTTCCTTCGCTGATCTTGAAGTTTCTGACAAAATTCTCATCATAGACCCAACCTCCTTCGACAGCACCTTCATACCAGCCTCGGTCTTCATAGTGGCCCTGATCTGGTATCCACTTGGTTACTGTTACTTCCTGATAGCCGCCTTTGACGCCTTGTGTCCATACATTGGCCCAACTGCTTCTACCATTGTTGTTGAGATACTCCATCAACTTGAAGGTCGCATCATTACGGTTTTCTGCTTCATAGAATGACCAGTTCTGGGCCTCAAAAGGTGCGCAATAAGTATTCCAAAAAGACATATCGTCCGGAGATACTGAGTTCCGGTCACCCCAGCCATATGCTATGATACCCGCAGTGCCACCCCATTGCCAACCCCAGTCAACACCATTTACCCACTGGGTCTCAGTCACTTCTTCATTATGTCCAGGCACATCAACTACAAATTCTTCATGGGTTTTATGGAAAACGCCTTCTTTCGGTTCAACATAATAAGAGTCATCATTATTGTGGTTCTGATTCGAAGCCGTCGGATCCTTAGCTGTAGCTAGATAGGCCGTGACGTCAGCATCGGAAACTGGACAAGCAAGATGCGGCACTTCAGGAGAAGCCTGACTGCGCGTCATTGCCCGAGTCCCAGCGACGTTGTTACTGAAGCCCCAGTCCTGCGTAGCGGCGGGCTGACCGAAACGAGTCACAAAGGCGGTTTCGTAGTTTTCTATGACACTCGTCTCGACATTAGAGACATACGTGTCATAGATGTCCTTGTTACAGGAAACAAATAATACGGATACAGCAATAGCTGTCAATCCTTTTACCATTTTCTTCATCATACTCAAATACCAAAAAAACTAAATTCCTCCAAAAAACTAAATCGTATCCTGCGGCCGGCCTTTCCGACCGCAGCTCATATCTTTAGGCAATTAATTGCCGGATAGATCCACCCTCTTATACCAGCTGTCATCGTTAGCCAGACTACCAGAGACGTACTCCTTGAACAACTTATCATTGTTACCAGTGTGATACATTTCATCGATATCAACGCGCTCACGACACCACTTATAGTCGGTACCTACGCAAATCTTACTAGGCACTCTGCCAATCTCAGCTGTCAGTTGGATGGTCTCTTTCTTCTTGACAACGGTAATCACAATATTCCTTGCTTCAGAACGGGTATTAATTGTGCCATTGAGGACAATGCGGCCGCACACCTTATTATAGTCGATTTTGCCGCCATTATCCCAACCAGTGTTGGTCATCGACGTCGCCCCAAGACCACACACTTTGTGTACATCGTGAGCATCATCGAGCGGATCGCCTGCCAAACCAATATACAGCGGCAGTTCACCACCCACACAACGGATAATTAACGTCGTCTTATTTTTTGTTGCATCCGGGCAAACATCGAACACCACGTCGTTGAAGTCGAAGTCGCCCTTCTCCGTCGTTGTCAAGTCCTCAGCGATAATACGGCAGATGGCGGCAGGATCTTTCTCCTCCTCTTCTTCCTCGGGCTCCGGCACTTCAATCTCTTCACCACCAGTCGTACCCTTCACTGCGAAGACAACATCATTGAAGTCGAAGTCCTTCCAGTCCTCAAAACCAACCAGATTGGTGTAGCCTTCCACATCATCAATAGCGTAGACAGCTGTGTGAGAGGTCTTGGGTTCTGTAATGCCATAACCGAAGAAATCGGGCAAACCCCATGTACCATCTGCATGAATAGCCACGTTGAGGTCGCCGTCACTATAGAATTCCGGCTGATTGGCGATAGTCTTCTTTTCAATGAGAGACATTGATGGTGTGCCCTCTGTAGCAGGAGTGCCTTGCAGGAATTCACAACCATAGAACCCCAAATTTGAGCCTTCAGCATAGAGAGCATAGACATGATTTCGCTCCACGGGGAAATCATAAGTCCCATAATATTTCTTAGAGACTGTGATACCGTCATAACCATCCAACGACTCTCCACTCGTAGCATCCCATTTCTGATCCCCAAGATCTTTCACATAAAACTTCTTACCACTATTCAATATAACAGCTGCTCTTATGTAACCATCATTATATGGCATGATATAGTATGTGGTAGCACCACCTTTCAGTCCACCATTTGATGCAGTGCCACCAACAAAGGCTGTATATCCGCTAACTTCTGTATTACCTTCGGCTGGCGTGAAATAGGCAGGGCCTTTACCCATCTTAAACAGCGTAGTGCTGAACTCGTAATAGAAACCACAGTTAAATTTTCCGAAATCGCTTGTAAACGCTTGCCTTTCGTCTACATTACCGTTGCTACTAAATTCAAAGCCATAGAAACCCAATTTGGCGTCCGAAGCATAGATAGCATAACAATTCCATGCTGTCACGTCGAAAGATATGGCCCCATTATAAGCATTATCTTTGCCTGCCGCTTTCGTGAGGATAGTAGTTCCAGATGTAGCATCCCACTGTCTATTATTCAAATCTACAACATATGCAGTCTTGTCTTTTTCAAGATAGACACCTAAAGTCAGTTTTCCATTCTTTTTGGGCATAAAATAATAGACTGTGGATCCTCCTTCCAGACTACCGCCCACACCATTACCTTCTGTATAGTAATTAAAAGTGGTTCCTCCATCTGTCGTGAAGGATGTTCCTGCCTTCACTTCCTTGAACTGAGGAAGTCCAAGATTGCTATTACCAAATTTAATTTGAGCATATTGGTCAATGTACGCATCAGCCCCACATTGGTAGTGAGCACCTTCAGTGACGGCAAACTTTCCTTTTGACTCTAGCGTAGCCTCAGTGCCGCCAGTCGTTGTGGTGATACCACCGCTCTTGTAAATATCCCTCGTTCCATTATTGTCCGTGTTATTGACGATAAAGTTGATAACATAATTGGGAGGAAATTCGTATGACACATTGCCATTTGCATCCTTGTAAACAAGACTAAAAGTTTGCTTCTTGACGTCATTCAGACCATTACCCATTTCGCCAATAACATACTTATCCATCTTCTTGATGTCCTCCACAGAAGGCTTGGGCTTACTTGCATCATAATAATAGTAACTGATCTTGTCGTTAGAACTCGACTGATGATAGACTGGTGTTATCGTCACAGGACCACCTTTTGTCGTTATCGAATAGCCTGTCGATTGTGCTTTACCAAGGTTATTACCATTCTCGGGAATTATTTTAAGAATCGCATTCTTGAGCTTTTCACGATCTGCATCGGACAGTTCTGAATCTACGACAGAGGCATTAATCTGATAGAACTTATCCTCCCAGCCTGAGTTACGCCAAGGCGAATAAACATCCATAAAACTAAATTGCGTTTCCGCTGTTCCGCTGGCAATAGCCTCTTCTATGCCCTTCCAGGCAAGCGCCATCTCAGCGTTATAGGAATAATAACCTTCCGCAGCAATGCTGGGAGTCCCCACAACCCCACGGGTGCCGCTGGTGAGGGGGCCGAAGCCCCAGGTCTGGGTCTCGGCGGGCTGGCCGAAACGGGTAATGAAAGCCGTCTCGTAGTTAGCTACGATATCCTGTGCGACAGAGGAGCTACCCTCTACGCTTTCCATCTCTTTAGAGCAGCTGGAGAACAACCCACCAAGGGCTACTGCTGCCATCACGGTCATCAAACAATTTCTCTTCATACTAATCATCAAATAAGCTTATTCGGTAATATATTGCAATATTTTTGCAAAAATACGAATAATTTCTATACGAACCTACAAAAGCCCCGTATATTTAACAGAAATTCACCAAAAAGAGGCTGTAGACCCCCAAACCCCTTTATTTTCAATAAAGAAACACAAAGAGGCGCCTGCTCACGCAGACGCCCCTTCCAAAGATAATTTAGTTTTTTTAAGTATTTGATGTATTATTAATCCCACCATTCGCTAATTTTCTGACCACTCTGGGCCCAGTCAACGAACAGAGGATATTTCTCCTTAAGGCTCTGACGCTCGTCAGCCCACTCAAAATTAGGTTTAGCTGTGAGGTCAACAGCAATCTTCGATGCGGGCTCACCTCTTTGGGCAGAAAGAGTGAACTGAATGTTATCCTTGATAACAATGATAGCAATCTCCTTCGCATTTACCTGAGAGGATGAATACTTAAACTCAACGGGAGTCTTTTCACTATGACGGCCATGATAGGTATTAACCATTGTCGTCTCAGACACGCCAAACATGTAATGAACCTCATTCTCCTGAGCTACAGAGCCAATATACAGAGGCAGCGTACCACCAGCAGCCATCAGGCGAATCCAAGTACCATTCTCATCTGAAGTTCCACCTGTAACATGAGCAACGTCGAATACAACGTCATTGAAGTCGAAGTCTGCACCTGCATCAGATTCTGTAATTTCAACACCGCTTACCGAATTGGCGAATGTCAGGTCCTCAGCCAGCACACGGAGAGTATAGGTGCGAGTAGGAGGCGTCGGGGGCACATCATTGCTATAGTGCAGTGCAGGCATGAAGGAAACAATCCAGTCGCTGTAGTAACCATCAGCACAGCTACAAACCTTCACCCACTCCTCTAACTTCTTACCCTTTACAGGGAGGAAATCCTGAGCAAGCAACCCGTCAATCACATCAAGGTTGATAGCATACCAAATATTGCCCTCATTAGTTGTCTTGACTCCATTTTCATCATACTTGACATAAAGATCATCGAAAGTGAGCTTTCTAGCTTCTCCGGTATAGAAATTTGTTTGGTCTGACAGATAGCTGACAACTTCATTATTATACAGATAATCTACATCGAAATCATTGTAGTCAACAAGTTTACCACCCTTAAATGCCTTATGGAATTGATTTCCTTTTTCTGCATCACCTGTGCGGAGAGTAATGTGGTCGCCATCCCAAGTCTTTGAAGCATAGATGTTCACTTTGAAAGCCAATTCATAGTCGAAACCAATGAAACCACGTCCGAGCTGACCCCAGAAGTCATTAACAACCTCATCCTTAATATTATGACCTACTCTATCAATCTTTGCAGCCAGCCATGTATTGTAATCAGACTGATGCTCTGTGATATAGTTGTCGATTGTTTCAGCAGACACCTGCCAGTAACGATCTTTACGCACACCGCTCCAATCAGAGTTAGCATATCCGAAGCAATCGGTCTTAGTCTCTTTCATCAGCTCAATCTCATCTGAATGGTGATATAGGGAATTCTGATTTGCCAGATAGCCACCTTCCGTAGCATTAGGATAATCTGACAGAACCTGGGGATCATTATTAAGAATGTTGGGGTAAGTACCACAACTACCGCCATTGAAATTGTTGACATGAGCGTCTGAAGATCCAGCTGTCAGGTGATCCATGTGTGTTCCGCCCACGAGGTCTGGAGCCAAATTGGGATTACCTGCTAATTTCAGCTGATTGTCAGCAGTTCTGTATTTCTCAGATGATACGCCTGTGGGGTCTGAACCACCAGTGTAAACCTGCTGCATGAAGAAGTCGATCTTACCTTTATCCTCATTTTGAGCGTTTTTCTGATTCATCTGATAGAAATACTGCACACGAGCCTTCTGGCCTTCGCTCAGAGGATCAGGAACCAAATACTTTCCATCGTCCTTGGCTGCCCACATGTTACCATTAGCATACTCACCATCACGAGTACCAGAACCAAAGCCCCAGTCCTGATCAGGAGCTATTGAACCACCAACATAAGCAAGGAAACGGGCATTGTAATTCTCAATGACCTTCTCTTTGTTCATCCCACTGATTGCCTCGGGATTGTAGAGCTCTTCTTTGCTTGAACAGCTTGTGAATGCAGCGCAGATTGCGAGGGCTGCAACACCTGTCATCAAATACTTCTTCATAATTCTAAAAATTTTAATGTTATTACTAAATAATGGTTTTAACTTATATTCTTGACCTAAATATTGGAAAGTGGTTGCAAAGATACACATTATATTAATACGAAACAAGTATTGCGTGTTAAAAAATTATAATTGATGCGGAATCGTTTGCAACTTGTTACAATTCATATAGGAAAAAGACACATTTCACAAAGTACTATGCTTGATTCCAATCAGCACACCTGGTTCAAAAGTACAGTATCTTAACACGCAAGTGGTGTCATGAGTGTCAAGTGTCATTAGTGTCATTAAGGTTTTTCAAACTGCTATTGAGCTCATATTATATATATAATATGGATTTAATTCCATTATTCCAGAACCTAAATGACACTTTGACACTCATGACACTCATGACATCTATGAATTGAAATTATTTTACGTTTATGGTTTCCCTGTAGCTTTCTTCGAGAAAGTCGTCACCTTTCTGGGAGTTTGGGCTACCGAAAGTCGGAGTTTCCTTAGCCCAAAGTCAAGGTTTCCTTAGCCCAAAATCACGACAAGTGCAAAACCTTATAAATCAGACAAATACAAAATTATGAAAAAAGTCCAACACTGTTGTGAAATATTTTGACACAATAATGGTGCCAAAGTCATTAAGGTTACATGGTTACAGCTGTAACCGTAACCATTTTGGCCCAAAACAAGGCCAAATTTGAGCAGAGATCAGGTTGAAATTGCGCAAAATTTGGCCCAAAATAAGGGGCAGCTACTCTCGCAGCCGCCCCTGAAAAATGCAATTTTTATCGTATTTGATTGAATTAATGTCTTATTTAACAACCCTATTGATATAATTGAGGGTGAAATTACGACCCTGAACTTCTAACTTGAGATTATGATACGTATCAATATAGCTGTTGATTAAATCAGCTGCAGCCTGATCAATGACCACCTCAAGACAACCTGAATTCTTGAACACCTTTTTGCCATTCTCATAAACGAAGTATGGGAACTCGGTGTTGATGAAGTACGGTGTGATATTACCAATTACCACCGTAATCCAGGCTTTCTGATCGTCATTGGTGAACTCTTCTCCATTTGTAGGAGTGGGTATTCCTTCTGCATAGAAGCGCAAACGGTCTCCAGCGCTGAAATGTTCGACATCAAGCGTCAAGTCGATATTAGCCAGATTCCAATTTGAGCCGAAATCCTGGCTTCCCTTAGAAGCGTTTGCAGGCCATAGCTGCTGCTCACCCTCGGTGGGGATGGTGGTTGTGCATCTAAAGGCCAACGGCAGCTGGCGACCTTCAGGATCATAAGAAGTAGTATAGCAATAATCAGTATTTGGATAAGCCCAAGGTACATTAGCCCTGTTCTGCACCCAGTCATTAAAGCCTGGCTCGATGATATTGCCATTGGCATCATGTTTACCGGGATAAGCCAGAGAGATGTTGTTACGCTCGGAAGCCCACTTGGTAGTACCCCAAGGTGCCATAAACTTCTGGGGAGCACCACCCTTTTCGTACTTTAGCTCGGTGACATCAGTTCCGCCGTTGAAGCATGACCACAATCTAATGCTGCTAATTCTTGCCGACAGTGAATCCGGCATTTGAATCAACTTGAAATCAATGTCTTTGTCATCTATTCTGATCGTCTTAGATATGTTGCCCAATTCTACTGGTTGGCGCGTTCCAAAACTGCCGTAGGCCGTCGAGTTGTTGTCGCGCGTATTCACCATCATATCAGTAGGCGTGGGCTCCGGATCATTGAACTGATCGTGGATGACGTATTCCTTATCGCCAACATATAGCGATACGGGTATAGTTCCACCAGCAGCAAGCAGCTTAATGTTCAGATAGTAATTCGTGGTCGGCTCAATAAATGTGTGAGAGATTGTCCTAATGACCTGCTGCTTCGTCTGGTCCTTATAGTACACGCTATCTACTCTATGATACCTGAAGTGTCTGAAGGAAATAGCATCAAACACAATATCATTATAGTCGAGGTCCTCACGAGAGGCGCGGCCAAGGTCCTCGCAGAACACGCGTCCACGATCAAAGGCCGTCCATGTATCTGTATTTGTTGTATAAGGCACCATGTATGGCGGTGGATTATTCGAGGCTTTTGTCAGTGTGACGATCCAGTCGGAGAAAACATAGTCGCGACCACCGAGGTTTTTCATAAAGCCACCCTTGTCGTTATTGACTGCGGCAACCTCACCAGAACCAATTGCATCAAAAATCTTGGTAAGATCAACAACCTGTTCCTGCCTATCACGACTTGTATCACCGTAAAGATCTGTCAAACCTGTATCATCAAAAATCTGACCAGCAGTTTTCATGGAGTACATGTCGTTCTGATCAATCTTAACGTAAGTACCCAAATACTGGTTCTTATCAGTTGAAACGAGCGGGAAGGTACGACCGTCTGTAGTTCTCAAAGGCTGATCTTTAATATCATCCCATTTCCAAATTCTTCTGCCATCCCAGACAAAGGCCTTTTCTGGGCAACAATCGCTGACTTTTGCATAGACCTTTTGACCGTTATTCTTTATGTAAATATCCTCTGGAACCTTTGACTCATAGTCAAGACCAACAAAGGAACGATCCCAGCCCGGAGTGACACAATCCTCACCAAACTCACCACTTGCTTCAAGGGCAGCTTTGTTCTGTTTCGCCCAATTGTCAATCACACTTGCAGCAACAAGGGCAGCGTGATCATTGTGCTGGACATTACCCTCACTATCGTGGAAACCAACGTGAGTAGGACAAATATCCTGCATAAGTGTAATCTGGTCCGCATGAGTCTTGCCAGGATTCTCAGTATATGTACCAAGATAATCATGGCTACTCTCTCCCTCGTTAAGCACCTGTTGATAATTGCCATGATCATAAGTGCCATAGTTAAAGTTGTTTACGTGCTGTTCCGGGTATCCAATGGTCAGTTTGTCCATGTGACCACTACCAATAACTGTATCAGGATTCTGTGCAGTATGATCTGCAGCAAAATAGTACTCTAAAGAACAACTGTTGTTTGGCCTTAGCCTTGAATCCGGGTCATTATATCCTTTATACACCTGCTGAATAAAGTAATCACCGCAAGCTGGAGCTTGATAAGTGATATTCGGATGATGCTGGAAATAGGCCTTGACACGTATCTTCTGTTTCCATGTCAGTGCAGGTGGAATTTTTAAGTTATATTCCAAAGGATCACCCCAGAGGTTCTTTTCAGTATTGGCAGTACGAGTGCCAGAACGGAAGGCCATGAGAGCGCCATAGCCTCCAAAGGCCGCAGCACGTGTATAGGCCACATCGCCTCGCACGTCGATGGCATCCACAATCTCCAGCTCATCTGCATTGATCTTGCCCTGATCGAATCCCCAGTCTTGGTATGGATCAATGTTATCGCCATAGACTTCTTTAAAGACATCCTCGAATGCCTTTACCTTCTGCTGAGCAATAGGTACATACTCAGACTCCTTTTCAGCGCAACTGAACAACAGGCCTCCGGAAAACAGAGCCAATGCGCCCTTAATCAAATACTTTTTCATTGCAATAATACTCTTAATAGACGTTACGTAACTTTAAAACTAAATCGATTCGGGTGCAAAATTAATGAAAATATCGATAACTTGTTCAATTTCTTTGTTAAATTCTGTAAAAGGCATGCAAATATGATGCGAGTATGCAATAATTTTTGTAATTTTGCCCACATATTTATATATTATTAAGAAGAAAGATATATGAGACGCCTGAAATGGATGACCCTGCTGATGGTAGCTGCTATAGTGGTTGCTAACTTTTCTTGTACCAATCATGATTTGTTCGATCAGCAAATCACACAAGCCATCAGCGACAGCCTGTCGCCTGTGGACTCCCTGGATGCGAACCACAACTGGCTGCTGACAGACTCAAGGAGCATAACGGTGGAGGCCAACGCCGACGTGAATGCCCAGTGGCTGAAGATTCTGACTGCCGACCCCCGAGTGGAGTCGGATGCCGAAGTAGCTGCCCAGATGCCGATTTCCGATGGTGAAACTGTCTACATGAGTTTCTGCTATCCTAAGCTCGTCACTAAGCTCTATGCCGCTCTGGTTGACGATCAGGGGCTCTTTACAGTCAAGGATTTTACGCCCAGCGACCGTAAGGTAAGTTTCTCTGAGCCGCTCTACACCAAGCAGCTCATCGCTTACATTCCTCAGCCGCAGAAGTTCGTCTACTGCTATGAGGACGAGATGCCAGACTTCCTGACGGTGGACTTCGACTTCAACGATATCGTCCTGAACATCGCCTACGAACGGACTGGTGAGCGGGAGGTACGTTTCCATGTGGAACTGGCTGCTGTAGGAACACAACGCCAGGTAAGTGCCGCCATCCATCTGAAGAACTTCAAATACAACGAGATCGAGAGTGTCACCACCGTTGGCGGTGCCTCGTTCAACGTGAACACCAAGGGCGAGGAAGTTCCAAGTCAGATTCTCTCACCTAATATCCTCACGGATAGAGAACTCCTGCTGATGAGCCATAATAAAGAAAAGGAGGAAGATCAGGAGGCAGTGATCAATCTGTTCTGCGACGCTCACTGGGCTACGGGCGACCTGCTTTCGGAGAACTATGGTATGATGGAGCGCAAATATTATAACGTGGGCAGTGGCACGGGATTCCTGACGATGGTGCCTAAAGAGATTACCTATGTGGTGACCTTCAAGGAGAAGACGGGTTTGGAATACCTGACCTTCGATCTGATTGATCCCTTTATCATCAAGGAGTATAACGGTGGAACCTTTGAAGTACACCAATTTGCCCAACGTCACGACTGGGTGCTCAAGGAATACAAACTTGCTGAGATCCAGAAGCTGCCTTGGGCGCTGTGCGTTCCCTATAAGAAGTTCCGTCACACACTGGAGGGCGTGAACATCGGCTTTAGGAAGAAGGGCGTGTTGGCCTTTGGTGCTTACGGCTACAGAGGACATTCCTTCGGTGAATGGTCGATGAACCACAATATGGCCCAAGACTGGTATCTGAACGAATACGCCTCACAGAGTCAGGTGTACTAAACAACGGATTGCACGGATTAAACGGATTCCTTATTCGTCAGCTCTGGTCCAGGTGACAACTTTACCTGCAGTAGCATTTTCGCCAGCATACCATCTGATGGCGGTATGCATGTTTGAGGCCCAGGTGCTGAACTGCGGATAAGCCACACCGATGTTAATACCATCAACAGGCCAGAACCACAGACGATCTGTACTGCCGTTGATGACGAAGTAAAGCGGCGTCTCGCCTGTCTCCTGAGTCTTGATATTGCCACTTTCATCCTCCGTGCGCAGTGAGAAGCGCAACTGATCGATGCGCGCATTGCCATCAGGGAACGTGATTTCTCCTAATTTTGAGAACACACGGTTGATGGAAGTTGTATTAGCTTGCTTATCAGCAGCCACACCGATGACACTGTGTACTTCTCGGCCCAAGTCTGAACCGTTGTAGACCACTGTGGTCTTGATACCATTGCCCACACACATCACCAGAACGTTGGATACATAGTTGCCGTTGCCTTTGTCGACAGGCACGCCTACGCGCAAGACCACATCGTTATAGTCGTAGTCCTTCATCGCGGCCTCGATGGTCTCAAAAGCATAGTACACGCAGTTGGGATCGGGCACCGTTGAGATGGTCTTCGTCAGATAATTCGTTTCAAAGGAGGCGGAAACACTATAGGTACAACTCTGACGGGCATCGTCGCCACAGGCGTTGGCACTGATGTCATCGTTCCAGACGAGGGCATCCTTATTACCCACCAGCGCCCAACGGTAGTTGTTTTCGTTGATCAGGCGTCCCTCACAGGCGTTGAGCCAATAATAGAACAGGCGGTTGTTGCTGGTGATCTGGTCGATGTCGTAATCGACAGAGAATGTCTCAGGCAGAATCAGCTCCACATGGTCAAGCAGATAGGTGCCTGCCTGACCTTCGGTGGTGACGCAGGCTTTGCAGTTATCCACCTTCAGCAGGGCGTTGGCGGAGAAGTTATTGCCCGTGGGTCCCCAGACGCCGAAGTTGTTGATGGTGATGTCTGTCGTCTCTATCGCAGCACCGTTACCCATATAGACCACCTTATTCCCCTCAGCGCTGCCGTTGAGCACGAGCGAGGGCGTCCAGATATAGCTCCAGTCGTCGAGACAACTGCTCTCCGAGAGTGTCAGTTCGTTGTAAACCTTCAGGTAGCCACCATTCAGCAACGAGAGGTTATCACCGTTGATCTGCTGCAGCCAGGCATCGCCACGATTGATGAATATTCCCTTTTCACCTCCATCGTTGGCGGCACATGTTACAGAAGTCGTCGTATTGACCTCCTGACCAAGGATGTTACTGTTATAGAAACCACAACCCTTGAGGCGGATGTCGTTACAACTGACGGTTCCTGCATTATAATTATAGGTGTTGCTGCCGGTGTTATACTCCAGCGCACCGTCGCCCGTCACCTCGCCACCTGGGAGGATATAGATCTGGCCCACTGAACCATTGGCAAAAGGCGCAGCGCTGAGCGTCATACCCTCAGGAATGACCACCTTACCACCGCTACCAATGATCAGCACGTTGCCGTTTGACACACGCTGGTTGAAGCTGAGCGTCCAGGTGCCCGACACATACACCACCATATTTCCGCGAATACCGAGCGAGGGCAGATAGCCCGTATAGTCGTTGCTGATGCTGAGGCGCACAGGATCGTCGCCTTCTGGCTCTGCATCCAACGAAGACACCTCGATGAATGAGCCTGTGGTATAGTCGCTGACATCGGGCATCTCCATGATGGGCACACTCCAACGGTCGTCAAGTCCGCCTGCGGGCTGTTCGACATCAGCCCCCGTCTCAGGCTGCTTTCCGATGAAGGTCACCTCGCTGCCAGACGCTTTCGCTGGGAAGGCCTTACAGACCGCGTGACCGTCGCTATCGAAGCAGGCGGCATAGAGCAGGGCGTCGTGAGCAGGACGGCACACTGTGATAGACTTCGTCTCGCCTGATTTCAGACGGGCCATACCCAAATAAGTGGCAGTCGCATCATAGATGGCTGTCGTGGGGAGAATAAACACCCGATACTCCTTCGTATTGCCAAAATCGACAGATATCTTGACAGACAAGCCTGTAGACGTGCTCCAATCCTGAAGCGTATCCACCTGTTTGCCGCCCATCACAAGCGCCTCGAAGTTATCTTTGAATTCTTGTTCCGGTGTTGACCCTGATTCCTTTGTACATCCTACTGCCGTTAAACAAAGCGCAACGGCAGCAGTAAAAACCTTGATCCAGCTCTTCTTTTCCATAAACACGCGGATGGTTGAAAAAAAACGTGTGGACCAGCCTGGGCTTGAACCAGGGACCTCCAGATTATGAGTCTGTTGCTCTAACCAACTGAGCTACAAGTCCGCTTTTTGCGATGCAAAGGTATAGGAAAATCTTTAAATATCCAAATTTTTACGCCGAAATAACAAAAAATAAGTGGAAATTAAGTACCTTTGTACCCCAATGGAGATAATTCGTGACATAGAAAAGACCAGAATGATGCTAAAATGCGCTGCCACCATCGGTGTGTTGG
>JAEEGG010006550.1_pt1 | contig 27270 bp, 19 predicted proteins | sample 9134161 | NCBI WGS metagenome assembly JAEEGG01 (sample SAMN16246543, study PRJNA631951) | gut metagenome | biome: gut microbiome; feature: rumen; material: CR-attached | host: Bos | place: Iran: Karaj | collected 2018-10 | reverse complement strand
TCAAGATGATCGACTCCACCGAGAACCCGCGCTTCCAAGAGTTCATGGCTCTCGTTGACAAGTACCGCGAGATGGGTGTCCGCACCAATGCTGATACTCCTGAAGACGCACAGAACGCTGTCAACTTCGGCGCCGAGGGTATCGGCCTGTTCCGTATCGAACACATGTTCTACGGCAAGAACAGCGAGAAACCGCTCGAAAAGCTCCGCAAGATGATCCTTTCCAACACGAAGGACGAGCGCGTCGCCGCTCTGAACGAACTGGAGCCTTACATCAAGGAGGCCGCCAAGGGAACCCTCAAGGTGATGGACGGCAAGCCGCTCACCTTCCGCCTCATGGACCCGCCGCTCCACGAATTCGTGCCGCAGACCGAGGACAAACAGCGTGAAGCCGCCGGCCAGTACGGTCTTACTTTCGAAGAAATCAAGAAGAGAATCGACGGTCTGCACGAGATGAACCCGATGATGGGTCTCCGTGGCGTGCGCCTCGGCATCGTCTATCCCGAAATCTCCGAGACTCAGTTCCGTGCTTTGTTCGAAGCCACCGCTGAATTGATGAAGGAGGGTATGGATCCCCGCCTTGAAATCATGGTGCCCCTCACCATCGACGTGAAGGAACTCCGTCACCAGAAGGTGATTGCCGACAGAGTGCAGGCGGAAGTGGAAGCCAAGTTCGGTGTGAAGATCGACTACCTCTACGGTACGATGATCGAGATCCCGCGTGCCACCCTCATGGCCGACGAGATTGCCGAAGTGGCACAGTTCTTCTCATTCGGTACCAACGACTTGACGCAGATGACCCTCGGTTTCTCCCGCGACGATGTGAACGAGATCATCCATACCTACATCGACCAGAAGATCATCCCCGCCGACCCGTTCAAGACTCTGGATCAGGTGGGTGTCGGTCAGCTGGTGCAGGCTGGTGTGGAGCGCGGCCGCTTCGTGAACCCGAAACTGAAAGTCGGTGTTTGCGGCGAGCACGGTGGCGATCCGGCTTCCGTCGAGTTCTTCTACAAGACCGGCATGACGTATGTTTCCTGCAGCCCGTTCCGTGTTCCCGTTGCACGCCTCGCCGCCGCTCAGTCCGCTATCAAGCGTCACCGCGCCGAAGGTTGCTGCTGCAACTGCAAAAAATAGTTTGTGATTATGGAAATAGGTCATTACCTAACCCCGATAGATGTAGAATCTTTGGAAGTAGCCAATGCTTCCGAAGATTCTCATCTTCTTTTTAATTATGTCGATTTCTACGATGGCAACGAGCCGCAGTGGGACAATGTCCAGATCGCCCTTTTCGGTGTCCCGGAATCCCGCGCCGCCCACAACAACCTCGACACGCGCCTTGCCCCCGACGAGATACGCAGGCAGTTTTACGGGCTTTACTCGTGGTCAACGGATGTGAAAATCCTCGACTTGGGCAACATCATCCCCGGCAATACGGTGGAAGATACCTACGAGATTGTGGCGGAGTTGATTGCGTTCCTCATCAACGAGAACATCATGCCCATCGTCTTGGGCGGAAGCAATGATATCGCTTATGCCAACTATTTGGCATACGAGAAGTTGCAGCGTTTTGTCAGTGCCGTAAGCGTGGACTCCCGTTTCGACCTCGGTGGGGAAGACCAGCCGTTGAAATCCAACGCCTATCTCAGCAAAATCATCCTGCGCCAGCCCAACTTCCTGCTGAACTACGCCAATATCGGTTACCAGACCTACATGAACAGTCCCGAAGCCATCGAGATGATGGACAAGCTTTTCTTCGAGACCTACCGTGTGGGGATGATCCGTCAGGATTTGACGGAGGTGGAGCCGGTGGTGCGTAACGCGGAGATGCTCTCCATCGACATTTCGAGCGTGCGGCACTCCGATGCACCGGGCAATCCAAACGCCTCCGCCAACGGCTTTTACGGCGAGGAAATCTGTCAAGTGGCATTGTATGCAGGCCTCAATGACAAGCTCACGTCCTGCGGCATTTACGAGTACGACCCGCTGCTTGATTACAACGGGCAGACAGCCCAGCTGATCGGACATATCATCTGGTATTTCATTGAGGGATACCTCAAGCGTCAGGATGATCTCACCTTCAAGGATAAGGGCAACTATACCAAGTTCAGTGTTTCCGTTTCTGATGCCGTGGAGGAAATGGTCTTCTATTGCAGCAAGAAAACCAACCGCTGGTGGGTAGTTGTGCCTGTCATCAACGTGGAGAAGAAGACGCAGCAATCCTATTTCCTGCCATGCTCTTTGAATGATTACAAGACTGCCTGCGAGGATCGTATTCCCGACAGGTGGTGGAAGGCATTTAATAAGTTTAATCGTTAAAAATCAATAAATTATGAAGAAAGTTTTATTATCTCTTTTGATGATTGCATTTGTGGGCATGGTCTATTGTCAGGAAGAGACTCCTGCGGCCGCTCCTGCAGATGCGGCGGGTGCTGTTGCCGCTGCCGACACGACAACTCCAGAACCCACTAATTGGGAGAAATACTGGAAATTGACCGGTATTGTGGGTCTTAATGTCACGCAGACCTCCTTCACGAACTGGGCTGCCGGTGGTCAGGACAATGCGGACGCTGTTTTGTTCGCCAACCTGAATCTGGCGTATAGCAAAGGACTTCATTCATGGGAAGCACATTTGATCACTGAAATCGGTATGATGTACACCATGGGTGCAAGGGATATTCGGAACGTGAATGATGAAGTTTTGGGAAAAACCAATTGGAGAAAATCGAGCGACAAAATCGATTTCAGTACCAAGTATGGTTTTGAGTTCCAAAAAACGTGGTTCGTCACGGCTTTGGCTTCATTCAAGTCACAGTTCGCCAGAGGTTTGGATTATACAAAATTCGACAAAGGTGAGATGGAGCGTCCTAAATACATCTCCAACTGGCTGACCCCGGGCTACGCCGACTTTTCCGTTGGTATTGACTGGAAGCCGAAAGAATTCCTGTCATTCTATTTCTCACCTGTCGCCGGTCGTATTACCGTCTGTACGGCTCCTGAAATCAAAAACAAGAATGTGATGGACTACACCACCAATATGATTAGACAATCGTATGGTATCGACACGACTACAGGCAAGGCTTTCAAAGCTGATTTCGGTATGACGTTCAAGGCTCAGGTCAATTATACTTACAAGAACCTGACCATTCTTTCCAGTTTGGTATTGTTTACTCCGTATCATAGCAAGAAAGTGGCACAGCCGTTCGGCAACTTTGATGTGGACTGGGATTTCTCCATTTCATACAAGTTCCTGAAGGTTTTGAACGTGAGCTTGATGACTTCGTTGAAGTACTATGATCAGGTCATGATTACCGACAAGAAAGGCAATACGGGTCCGAGAGTCCAGTTCAAGGAAGTGCTGGGCGTCGGTATCGGCTACAGTTTCTAAACAAGATTACTCCGTTTTTATGGGGGCTGCGGGTTTTCCTACAGCCCCCATATTTTATAGCTGGCTTCGGCTTGGAGGCGAAGCATAGCCAATCCATTGCAGGTGCCTGCCCCGTGCAGCCGTCCCTGCCTCAAAAACTCGGTTTCTTCCGGATTGTAGATCAGGTCGAAAAGGAAGTGTTTGGGCGTGAGCAGCTCAAAGGGGAAGTCGGGACAGCCTGCTGTGTCGGGGGACATGCCGAGCGGGGTGGCATTCACCACCAACGGATGTTTACGGATGATTTCCTCTGTCAGTTCGTGGTAGGTGAAGGTCCCTTTCCCAGGCGTGCGTGACACGGTGGCAATGGTGGTGTGCAGCATCGTGAGGGCGTATGTCACGGCGCGGGAGGCACCTCCGGTACCCATAATCAGGGCATGACGGGGCGTGTGGGGCAGCACCTCGATCAGACTTTCTGCGAAGCCGATGTAGTCGGTGTTGTACCCGTGCAGCTCCGTCCGGCCGTTTTCCCGTACCACTTTCACCGTGTTCACCGCGCCGATGGTGGCGGCGGCGGTGTCGGTGCGGGTGAGGTAGGGGAGGATGGCTTGCTTGTACGGCGAGGTTACATTAAACCCCGACAAGTCGGGCGTTTCTGCGACAAGTCGGGGCAATTCTGTGATTTCTTTTATGGGAAAAAGTCGGTATTCGGCATCGCGGAGGTTCTCCCGTTCTGTCATCTTTCTGAATAAGTCGGGAGAGGCGCTGTGTTCCAGCGGGTAGCCGATGAGCCCGAACCGTTTCATTAAGCTTCGTCGCTGTCTTTTTTGTTGTTCTTCTTCCTGTTTTTCAATCCTTTGTAAACCAGATAGGCGACGAAGAGAGCGCCAAGGGCAAGCAGCACCCACGAAAGTTCGTGGCTGTATTGGGTGATCAAATCCTGTTGTCCATGAGCTACATAGCCGAGGACGGCGAGGATGACATTCCATACGAAGGCACCGAGGGTGGTGTAGCCGACGAAAGCAAAGATGTTCATCTTCGATAGTCCGGCTGGAATGGAGATGAGTTGGCGGATGACGGGCACCAAACGTCCGATGAGGGTGGAGGCATTGCCGTGCTCCACGAAGTAGGCTTCGGCCTTCTCCACTTTTTCACGGTTGATGAGGCAGAGATGCCCCACTTTGCTGTCGGCGAACCAATAGATGAACGGGCGGCCCAAAAAGTAGGAAAGGGCGTAGTTGATGAGTGCGCCGATGAGTGCGCCCAAGGTGGCGAACAGGATGACAAACAACACGTTGAGGAAGTGTGAGTCGGTAACTGCCATGGGGGAGTCATCGTTGCAGGCGGCGTAGGCGGCGGGCGGAACCACGATTTCGGAGGGGAAAGGCACGAAGGAACTTTCCAGTGCCATCAGTGCGGTGACATTGAAATAGTTCAGGTTATTGGTGTACCAGCTGCCGATGCGAGCCACAAAGCCGGCATCCTCTTCGGGTGCCGGCTTCACGGTTTGTTCGTTCGTAGTGGCGGAGTTTTCGTTGGCTTCCGCCGTGGTCTTTGCCGGTGCGCATCCCGCTAAAAGGATGACAGACAGCAAAAGGATGATTTTCTTCATAGAGCCTTATTCTTTGGGCTGGGTGTATTTTTCGATGATGGCGTTCAGTTCGGCGGGAACCTCCTTGCCAAGCTGCAGCTTCAGCTGTTTCAGCATCTTGGCGTTCTGCAGGTGGTCGGGCTGGATGTCGAAGGCCTTCTGTGCCCATTCGTGGGCGTTGTTCATCAAGGCGTCTTGTTGCTCCTTGTATTGGTTAGCCAGCTCGTAGTTGCGTTCTGTGATAGCTTGGTTGCGCAATTTGATGATGTTATCCACGCGCAAGAAGTATCCGTAAGCCATCATGTTGTTGAGGGAGAAATCCTTGGGCGATTTTTCAAGACCTCTGTTCAGCACTTGTTCCGCTTTGTCGTACATGCCGGCGTTGAGCAGGTAGTTGGCGGCGTCGGACATGATGTCGGCCATCGTGTCGCGTTTGTAGATGCGTTCAAGGGCCTTGTCCATTTTTGCCGTATCGCCGATTTCAGCGTTGTAGCCAAGATCCAGCAGGTGGATGTAGATGACGAATTGTTCGTTGACATTCTTCTTGGCCTTGGCGAGGACATCTTTGCATTTTTCAAGATTCTTTGCCTTGCTGTACATGTCGTAGGCAGTGGTGTAGATTTCCACGAGTCCGGTGTTGGCTTTGATGGCCTCGTCCAGCACGGCGAGCTGTGCTTCCTCACCGCCTCTTTCGTTGGCGACGGAGGCGAGGTTGTAGTAGCCGATGCCGGCTGAACGCTTGCTTCCGCTGGCTTCATAGCACTTGATGCCGGCGCGGATGTACTTGTCGGCCTTTTCAAGGTCTTTGGCCTTCCATGCGTCCATACCGATGGCCATCAGCGGGTCTGCGCAGATGCGCTGTCCTTCTTGCGGGTCGATCACGCCGTCGTCATGAACGTTCACGTCAATCTGCATGGATTTGTAGAAGCTTTCGTATGCAATCCACAAAGCGTCGGGAGTCTTGGATACGTAAGCAGGATTCTTTTTCAGGCGTTCGTTGTCCTGGTCGTAAACTCTCAGGTAAACATTTCCTTTGTAAAGCCATGCCTTGGCACTTCCTTCGTTGCCAATCATACATTCGTCTATTTTTTTCTTGGCTTCCATGATTTTCTTGTTCTGCATGGACATCCACACGTCCTGGAGGCATGCTTGGCTGTAGCCGGTTCCGATGAAAGCGGCGATTACCGCGAATAAAATTACCTTTTTCATAGTTGTAGTATTTTAAAATTAATTGCCTATAGATTCTTTTTTTTATTGTTGGTTTATTCTCTTGTCCATTGCGTCCGCTTTGTCTTTCTGGAGGAGGCGCAGGTAGATTTCCTTGAGCTTGCGCATCAGGGTGAGGTCGTTGGACTGCTGGGCAAGCGCTTTTTCAAAATAGGTGGCGGCACGGTTCAGGTAACCGTCGGCCTCTTCTTTTAACGTTTTCGCACCTGCCTTGTCGCCGTTAATGTCCAGCTTGTTGGCTTCCATGTATTTGGCATTGCCAATCTGGTCGCAGCAAACGCCCAGGTTATAGACCACTACATAGTTGTCGGGTGTGCGGTCGTAGGCTTTTTTCAAAAGGCTTTCGGCCTTGACATACTCCTCGTCCTTGATGTAGAGGTTCGCGGCATTTACCACTGCTTCAGGTACTTGGAAGGTCGATGCAGGTAGCTTGTCCAAAAGCTCGCGGCCTTTTTTCTTGTCTTCAATCCAATAATAGTAGTCGGCTTCCGCAATGAGCACGTTGGCGTCGTTCGGGGATTTGGCCTTTGCTTTGCTAATAAGGTCAAGGACTTTGTCCTTTTGGTCCTGTTTCTTATAGCTTTCAATCAGTCGAACATACACATTGATGTTCTCCGAACCGTCGTCAATTGCTTTCTGATAGTATTTCTGGGCGTTGGATGCGTCGTTGAGCATCTCAAATGAATAGGCATAATAGTAGTAGAGTTCACCCTTGAGCGGGTACTCCGGTTTTTGCATCTCGTAACTTTCTGCAGCTAAAGCCAAGATGTCGTTTGCAGATTTGAAATTATTGGCAATCAGTTCATTTACCCCTTCAATAAAAATCAGAGGATAGAGGCGGGGAAGGGCTTCGTAGGGAGACATCATATCGGTTGCCTCCACATTTTTGTTGAGTTCCTGCGCTTTTTTGAAAGCCTTGTACGCTTCCTGCGGGGCGGCCGGATGCGTGATGACAAAGGATTCGTCCTGTTGTTTTGCTGAATACTCGCTGCTGGCAATCTGGTACTCGATGTTGGCCTTGTAAAGCCATGTGGATGCCTTTGAACCGAATTTTTCATCGGTGATGCAGGCATCAATGCACTCTTTGGCTTTCACAAAGTCCTTGTCGTAGTATAGGTTGTATGCGCGGGTGGGGGATACTTTCTGTGCAAACGACATTGTGATACAGAAAGTTATGATTGCGATGGTGAAAAGTTTCTTCATATTATATAATAAGGTAAAAGAGGGTGCAAAGTTACATTAATTTTTTAATTGTCAGAATCTTCATTTTGGGTATAGTGAAAGTCGGTATTTTTTGTCCCTTTGTAGAGGTCGAAGCGCATGAATTTGCATTCTAGGGCTCCATTGTACAGCGTGATGCGTTTGGAAGCGTGTAACCCGATGGCTTTCAGAGCACTGACGTTTGAACTGATGATGAAGGCAGTGCAGCCGGCGTAGTACTGTTTCAGTGTGTTCCCGATTTCCTTGTAAGCTGCCTCGATGTCACCCATGTCCAGGCGTTCGCCGTAGGGTGGGTTGAAGATGACGAAGGAGGGGGTGCGGACGGGGCGGCTTTCGCTCATGGGGCAGCGGCGCACGCGGATGAAGTCCGTCAGCCGTGCCTCACGGATGTTGTCCTTGGCCATCCCGATGAAACGGCCGGAGATGTCGGAGCCGTAGAAGTTAACGGGCACGTCGTCGCGGATGTCGGCCTCGTCTTGGATCTGCTCCCAACGTTGGCGGTCAAAAGTTTTCCAGCGGTAGAAGCCGTACCCGCGCCGGAAAAAGCCGGCGGGCACGTTGAGTGCCGCCATCGCCGCCTCGATGAGGATGGTGCCGGAGCCGCACATCGGGTCGATGAGGTCGCAGTCGGCCTGCCAGCCGCTGAGTTTCACCATCGCGGCGGCAATCACCTCGCTGATTTGCGCGGGATGCGAGGCCACACGGTACCCGCGCCGGTACAGCGGCTCTCCCGACGAGTCCAGAAACAGTGTCGCGTTGTGGCCCATGATGTGAAGATGGAACTGCACGTCGGGGTTGTCCTTGCGCACCGACGGGCGTTCGTCGTACTTCTCGCGGAAACGGTCGCAGACCGCATCCTTGGCCAGTTGCGCTGCGAACAGCGGAGTGGCAAAAATGCTGTCCTTCATCGTCACGCTGAAGGCAAGGGTGCCGTCGGATTTCAGCACTTTTTCCGCCGGATATTTGTAGATCTCCTCGTAAAACTGGTTGTTGTCGCGGAAGGTAAACGTGCCGACCTGCCACAGGATGCGCAAGGCATAGCGGCAGAAGTAGTTGGCGCGGTACATTGTGTCCATGTCGCCCTCGAACAAAACGGCGCGGGTGCTCAGCTTGCAGTTCTCAGCCCCAAGTTGCTCCAGTTCTTCTAAAAGGATTTCCTCAAGTCCTGCGTATGTCTTGGCGACAAATTTCTCTTTTGTGTTCATTCTTAAATCTTTTCAATGCTGTTTTGGGCAATCCAGCCCTTTTCTCCGTTGGGCAGACGGATCTCCACCCATCCGTTCATCTCGTTGGTAATCTGTACTTTCAATCCTTCGTGGATGACGAAAAGGTTCTTGCCGCCGGCGTTGGGCGCGTTTTTGGCATCCACTACCAAGTCCATCACGATGGCCTCGGTGTGGTGTGTGGCTTTCTCTTTTTGTTTATTAGCAAAGATGACGGAAAAAACGATGACGATGATGGAAATCCAGAAAGTTACAAAGCCCGTGGTACGCACGCCGCCGCTGCGGGCAAACAGGTACGCCCCGATGGAGAGGAAGAGCAGGAAGCTGCCGATGATGGAGAGGACGGCCCATTGCCGCTCGGTCAGCAGGTCGGTGACTTTATGCCACCACTGGGCAAACAGTGTTTCCGGAACTGCGTCGATCTTGTCGATGATTTTGCGGTTGACGAAGGCGATGTTGTGCTGGATGTCCTCATCGGAAGGGTCGAGTTTCAGGGCGCGTTCGTACCAAAGGAGTGCCTTCGCATTCTCTCCGTTTTTGTAGTAGGCATTTCCAAGATTGTAGAAGAGGTTTGCCTCTTCGTATTCCTTGGCAATTTCCTCGTAAATCCGTATGGCTTCGGCATAATTCTCCATTTGGTATGCGGAGTCGGCAATCTGGCACTTGGTCTGCTGGAGCTGTTCCCATGAGGTTCCGAAGCAGTGTTTTCCTGGCATGAGGAACGACAGGGCAAAAAGCAGGAGACTGTATCGTAATATTTTCATTTTTCAGACTATTTCTTTTCGATTTTGGTGATAAACTGAAGGGAGAGGGTATAGAGGCGGTTCATCATGTCATGGCCGCTGTTGGGAGCGAAACGGGCGAATTCGCACTCGTTGAGGGTGCTGACGAACTCCTCAATGTCTTCGGCGGCTACGCCCTTTTCACCGAGGCGGCTTCTTACCGTATCCATCGAAAGGTCGGCGAGCGGAATGTGGAACTTGTCGCTCATGTAACCCCACAAAGCGCGGGAGATTTCGACGTAGAATTCCTCTTCTTTTCCAGAAGCCAGCAGCACTTTCGCTTTCTTGAGGCTCTTGCGTGCCACCTTGTTGGCGCGGCGGTCGCGCAACTGTGCCACATTCTCACGGTTCTGGATGCGCTTTCTCCATACGATGAGCAGCAGAATGAAGAGGAAAAGGGGAAGGAAAAGCAGGATAAAGTAGGGGAGAGTGCCAAAAAAGTGCTGGCCGGCGGGCACGAAGGCGTGGCGTCCGCTCTTGATGTAGCGGATGTCCTTGTCCAGAATCTGGATGTCCTGCTTGTAGTTGTTGCCCTCGACGGTGTTCTCCTCACCCGCGCCTTTCGTCACGGTCACAGTGTAAGGCTCTGTGGTGAGCGTTTTGTAGCTGTGGGTGGCAAGGTCGAAGTAGGAGAACTCGGCGGCGGGTATGGTGAAGGTGCCGGCCGCACGGGGGATGATGACGTACTCAAACGAGCGGGACCCGCTCACACTGCTGCCGCCCGTCTGCACGCGGTCGCTGATGGCGGGGTCGGTGACGTCGAAGTCGGAGGGGAAGGTGATGTTCAGGTCCTCGATGTGCTGGATGTTGCCGCTGCCGCTGACCGTGATGACGAGGTTGGTGGCGTCGTTGGTGGCTAATTCGTTCTTCGTGAGCGACGACTTGAGGGTGAACTTTCCGACCAACCCGCTGAATCCCATCGGTTTGCCTTGCGGAAGCGGTTTCACGTTGAGGGTGACGGAGTTGGACTTGAGGTTCATCTTCTCCTGCCGTCCGAACCAGCCGGAGGGAATGGTTACGATGCCTTCCAGCTCCAACGGCGTGATGGTGATTTCGCCGGTCTTTTGCGGATATACAGCGGTTTTACGCAACTCGAAAACGTTGTACCGTTTTCCGTTTAAGGTTTCCACTGTATGTTTCGGCTCTGCTTCGGGATCCCCAAGTGTGTAGGTCCACAGGTCGGGTTGCGACGGAAATTCGTTGCCCGTCGGCTGGAAGTTCTGGACGGTGCTGCCCAGGTAGAGTTTATGGGTGATGATGACCTCTTCTCCTTCATAAGGATTTGTCTTTGAGGCCGATGCTTTCAGGATGACATCATCCTTGCTGAGTTGCTGCTGTTGTGGTTGCGCCGACGGCATGTCCCAGTCCCACCACGACGAACGGCGCTGCTGTTGCTGTTGCCGCTGGTTCTCCTGTGTCACGGTAACCGTGACGGCGTTGCACTTCACCTGTTTCCCATTCACCAAGAAGGTGACGCCGGGGATGGTCGTTTCGCCCAGTTTGCTTGGTTTCAAGGTGTAGGTGTAGCTGTACTCCGACTTCATCGACTGCTGTCCGTTGATGAAGCTGATGGAGGTGGAAGAACCTTGCGAAGGGCCGCCTGCCAACGTGAAGGTGCCGAAGTCCTGACTGACAATCTTGCTTGGCTTCTCATTCAGCTTGACCGTGTATTGGATGGCTTCATTGATGCCCACCTTGGCGGGTGCGGTCGCTGTGCAGGTGGTCTGCGTATAGGCGGAAACCGTCGCAAAAAGGAGAATGACGGTTGCTATGATGTTTTTCAATTTCTTCATTACCAGTCTTTTTCTTGGTTCTGTCTGCTGCGTTGGTCTTCGGGAACACGCTGTACGTTTACTTTCTTCTGGGTTTGGCGCTCGTTCTGCTGGAGGGCATCCAGTTGACGCATCATCGCGTCTTTCTGGCGAGCCTGCTGTTGCTGCTGTCCCTGTTGACTTTGCTGCTGTTGTTGTTTATCTTGTTGACCTTGACCTTGTTGCTGCTGTTGATCTTTTTGCTGGTCGTTTTGGCCTTGACCTTGCTGGTTTTGTTTCTGTTGATCTTGCTGTTGTTGTTGGTTTTGGCTGCCACCGCCACCATCACCGTGCGTTTCTGCCATCTTCTTGGCATAGACGAGGTTGTATTTCGCATCCATGTCTTTCGGATTGCGTTTCAACGCCTCTTTGTAGGCTTGGATGGCCTGGCCGTATTGCTTCTGCTGCATATAGGAATTCCCTTCATTATAGAAGACGTTGGCGAGGAATTCGGGGTTCTGGTCGCCGCACATTCTGCGCAAGGAATCCGCCATACGCGGGATCGTGTCGAAACGGTTGAGCCGGTAGTGCGCGTCTATTTGGTCGAAAAGGGTCTGGTTGGCGTTCACCAGCTCGTTGGCCGCGGTGGAGTCGTAGATTTCGAGGGCTTTGGCGTAGTGGCTCTCGCCGGTGGTGTCGTAGGGCATGAGGGAGTCGGGCTCGAAGAGGCTGTGGGCGCGGAGGCTGTCGCCGGCGGCGAACTCCACATTTCCGGCATTGAGGGCGGAGGGACGGGTGTGGTCTTTTTTGCAGCTGGCAAAGAGGCAGCCGACGGCGAGTAAAAACACTGCTGTTTTGTAGTGACGGCGCGTTTTCGCCAGCAACTCCTTGATTTTCGGCGTGGTGGTGAAAAGCAGCGACTCAATGAACAGGAGGAGTATGCCGACCAGCAGCGGGTATTGGTAGTAACTCTCGTACATAGTGAAGTTTACGTCTTCGATGTCGCTTTTTTCCATGGCGTTGATTTCGTTGAGGATGGTTTCGAAGCCCATGTTGGCGTTGGTAGCATGGACGTAAGCACCGCCGCCGGCGGAAGCAATGTCCTTCAGGGTGGCTTCGTTGAGGCGGGTGATGACGGTGTTGCCGGCATTGTCTTTTTTGAACTGCTTGCCGCCCGCCCCGATGGGAATCGGCACGCCCTTGGTGCTTCCGATACCGATGGTGTGGATGACGAAGCCCTCCTTGGCAAGTTCTGCGGCGGTCATGGCGCCCTCGGGGAAGTGGTCCTCACCGTCGGAGGCCACAAGGATGACCCGTGAGGGTTTTGAACCGGCATTGTCGTCGGCTTCGTCGGTTTCTGGCGTCATCGCAGCGGCGGCGGTGGCGAGGGCGGCGGAAATGTCAGTGCCCTGTGTCGGCATCATCTGCGTGTTGATCTGGTTGATGAACATTTTGGCCGCCGCGTAGTCGGTGGTGATGGGCAGTTGCACAAACGACTTGCCGGCGAAAACCACCAGTCCCACACGGTCGCCCGTCAGCTTGTCGATGAACCGGTTGATGGCCATCTTGCAGGCGTCGAGGCGGTTGGGTTGGATGTCGGTGGCCAGCATGCTGTTGGATACATCCAAACAGAGCATGATGTCCACGCCCTTCCGTTTCACCTTCTCCATCTTGCCGGCCGTCTGCGGATTGGCGGCGGCGAAGATGAAGCATACCAAAGCGAGCATCAGCACGGCGAACTTCAGGTGCTGCATCCCGCGTGACGTGCCTTCGGTGAGTTTGCCGAGCAGCCCCCGCTCGCAGTAGCGCTCCATACGTCGTTTGTCGCGGACATATAAGAATATATAGAGGGCAATGAAAAAGCCTACAAGAAAAAGCCAGTATAGAAGTTGTTGATTTTCAAAACGAAACATAACTTTTTTCTTTCAAAAACAAGATGGCAAAGGTACAATATTTTCCGCATTTGGATGCTACCCTTTCCGCAACTCGAAATTCTTGCCGAGATAGACGGTCTTTACATAATCGTCGGCGGCGAGTTCCTCGGCGGTGCCGGTGCGCAGAACCGTGCCCTCGTGCAGGATGTAGGCGCGGTCGGTGATGGCCAATGTCTCGTGTACGTTGTGGTCGGTGATGAGGATGCCGATGTTGCGGTTCTTCAGTTTGGCGACAATCCCCTGGATGTCCTCCACGGCTATCGGGTCCACCCCCGCGAAAGGCTCGTCGAGGAGGATGAACTTCGGGTCGGAGGCGAGGCAGCGGGCGATCTCGGTGCGGCGCCGCTCGCCGCCGGAAAGGTTCTTTCCTTTGTTCTTCCGAACCTTGTGGAGGTTGAACTCGTCAATCAGCTCTTCCATCTTCTCCTTCTGTTCGGCACGGCTCCGGTAGTTGAACTGCAGAATGGCCATGATGTTGTCCTCCACACTCATGTCGCGGAAGACGGAGGCCTCCTGCGGAAGGTAGGAGATGCCCATCTGCGCCCGCTTGTACATCGGAAACTCCGTGATGATCTCGTTGTTGAGGTAGATGTTGCCGGAAGCGGGGCGTATGAGGCCGACAATCATGTAGAACGAGGTGGTCTTGCCAGCCCCGTTGGGCCCTAGCAGCCCCACAATCTCGCCCTGGTGCACCTCGATGGAGGCCTTGTTCACCACTGTGCGCGACTTGTATATCTTGACTAATTCCTCCGTTCGGATTACGTTTGATTCCATCGCTTATTGTTTTTCGGCTAATTCTTTGATTTTTTGTGCAATCGTGTCCGCCACTTTTTGGAGAGGATCCTTCACCATTCCTTGTAGGAAAAAGGGTACGTCGGCCTCGATGCCGATGCCCACTTCGGAATTATCCACCCCTTTTTCTGTGATGTCAATCTGGAACTTCACGGGCAGATTCTTGTCGTTCTTGATTTCATAGACGACCTTGCTGAACTCCACCTTTTCGGCGATTTCCACCCGTGCCGTCACCATCCCTGCCACGCTGAACTCGCAGTAGTCTTCCTCCGCTTTCCAGTCCTGCACCTGCGGCGGCAGAAATTCACCGAATCTCCTCAAATCGGTCACCATTGCATAAATCTTGGCATCTTTTGCCAGTATCTCACCACTATTGCTGTTGATTTTCATTTTTTATTGATAAGTTGAAAATTAAAAGTTTGGAAGGTAATAGGTAATAGGGGATAGGGGGAATGTGTATAGGAAACCTTCTACTTTCTACATCCTACTTCATACTTCTTAGTTTTCAGTTTTCAGTTTTCAATTTTCAGTTTTCCGTTTTCGGTTTGCGGACGTAGTGGGGCATTTCGAAAGGGATTTCCATCGACAGTTCAATGTAGCCGCCGAACTCGCCGTTGTCGTACCAAGGCATTTGGTAGATCAGCTTCTTGATCCCGTTTTTCTCGATGGTGTAGGCGTTCACGTTGTGGTTTTGAAGTAGCCCCAGCAGTTTGGTGCGGGCGGGCTCGGGATGGCAGTCCAGCAGCGACTGCCCGGCCAGCGACTTTCCGTCCTTGGTGAAGGTGCTGATGGATTTGTCGTTCATTTCCAAAATGACACCGTCTTTGTCGCAAACGGTGATGGAGATGGGTGCTTCCTTGAAGTAGTTCATGGTTTATGGGTTGTTTGATGGTTTGTTTTCTGTTTCTACATCGTGGATCCCTTCCGTAGCAGGCTCTAGCGCAGGATCTTTGTCGGGACTTTCCTCCGGGGTTGGGATGAAATATTGTGAGAAGAACTCTTTGACGACGATGCGGAGGACGCTGTAGGCGGGAACGCCGAACAGCATGCCCCACACGCCCCCGACCTTTCCGGCAATCAGGATCACGATGAAGATTTCCAACGGATGCGCATTGACACTTTTGCCGTAAATGTTGGGCTGCAGCACAAAGTCGTCAATCAGCTTCACGGCTCCGAAAGTGGCGGCAATCTTGATGACGACGGTCGCAAGCGTGGCATCGCCCGTGGTGAGGGTGCTGTAGATGCCGATGCCGATGGAGGCGGCACACGCGATGAGCGGTCCGACGTAGGGCACGATGTTGAGCAGGCCGCCGATGACCCCGATGAGCAGGGCGTTGGGAATCCCCAAGGCGAAGCAGATGAGACCGTCGAGAACGCCGACGAACAGCATCTCTATGAAAACACCAAAAAAGTAGCGGCGGAGCTGCTTCTTGGTCTCGGAAAGTATGTTGTCGAAGTTGCTGCGGAGCGAGGTCGGAATGTACTTCTTGATCATGGTCCAGAAGACGGAGTCGTCTTTCAGGGCGAAAAAGGTCATGAACAGGACGGAAAAGATGCAGATGAAGATGGAGCCGACCACACCGATGACATCTCCGAAGATGGAGGAGATGTGGAGGGAGCTGACGAACTCGCCGGCGCGGTTGGTGAGCAGCTTGGCAAGGTTGAAGTTGCGGCTGACGAGGTGCTTGTGCCGCAGCCATTGCTCCACCTGACGGCTGGCCTTTTCGAGATTGTCGAGCAGGGCCGTCAGATCGATGCTCTGCAACTGCCTGATCTCGTACGAAATGAGGGGGATGACCATGTTGATGAGCGTGCCTATCACGGCCACGATGGCGACGAGCGTGATGCCGGCGGCCACGGAGTCGGGAAGGCGGTGCTTGCCGATATGGACCTTTTGCAGGAGTTTCACCAAAGGACTGCCGATAACTGACAGAATCAGCGCAACGAACATATAGACGAAAATGTCCGTGAAATACCATAACATGGCACAAAAAGCCACGAGCACGGCAACGATGAGCACGATTCTCCGGATATTGCTATTTTCCATTTCTTTCTTTCTTTTTCAGTTTTTTTCTCTCCTTGTTTCGCTTGAAGGAATCGGCCAAATCCTGGCGGTTGTTGAAATCCTGCTTGTAGATGACAGCCACGCCTTGTGCGTAGGGGCTGTTATGGGTGGCGTTGCGGAGTTCGTCCTGGTTGGTGACATTGAACACCTTGACCCGCCAGTTGCCTTGGTCGTTCAGCTTCTGTTCGATGCTGAAGTCACCGATGAACTGGGTGCTGGCGTTCATCTCCTTGTCGTCCACGTAGCCGAAATAGCCTTCGATGACGGTGCGGTCGTTGAAGAGGGAGGTGGAGGCGGAAACGCTGTACTGTGCGGCCTGCGCCTCGTTGGCGTTCTGGTACTTGAAGTTTACATCCACATATTTGAGTTGTTGCGAGATGAAGTTGCTTAAGGTGTTGGTCAGCAAGTTGATGCCAGTGTTCCCGATGTCAATCCCTGTATTGTTGTTTACAGAGGAATTGGAAACGAATTTGCCGAGCATCACCAACGAGAAGAACTGTTCGGTGCGGTTCTGGATGTTGTTGGTGTCGATGGCGCTGTAGAAGAGCGTCTTCATATCGGAGGTGGCGTTCGGGAGGTCGAATGAGAAGTCGATGGCCGCGGGGTCGTTCAGGGTGCCGTTGAAATTCAGATAGGCCTTCACCGGCATACGACGCAGGGTGGTGCTCTCGGCAGAGAAAATGTCGGCGAGGGATGCAGTGGTGGAGTACATCGCACTTACATTGATCCGGATGTCGTCAATAGGTCCGGGGAAGGTGACGGTTCCGCCTTCCACCAATTCGAATTTCTTGGAAACCAGTCCCATAAAGTTCATCATAAATGAACCGGAATGAAGCTGCACATCCCCTGTGAGGTTGATGTCGGATTTTGTGTTGTAGGTGAAATGGAGACGCCCTTCACCGGAAGTCTTGATGGAACCGCCGAATGCTGACAGGTCGAGGTCCAGAAGAATGTCGGCCGTGGGGGTCACATCAAGGATGAAGTTGAAGTCCATCTCCATGTTTGATTTTTCAGCCGTGTTCTCCACTGGTCCGCTGTCCCTGTCGTCTGAAGCTTGCGTCTTGAATGTGATGACATCCGAATCGGACACCTTGTCGGCAAAGCTGATGGGCAGGCAGAACCTGGTGCCGCGCTCGGTGCGGAGGTTGTTGCCGGCAAAGTAGAGTTTGTCCATATTGCCGAAGATGGCGACGTCTCCCGATACGAAAGCGTCCCCGTAAAACGGGTTGTCGGTCTTCTGGACGGTGTTCAGCACCATGAGACGCCCCGTCTTGATGGCGAGGTTGAGGTCGAAGTTGTTGAATTTCTCGTGGTGGATGTATCCTTTCAATGTTCCGGTATTCCCGTATTTGTCCTTCAGCACCACATCGTTGAATTCAAATCCATCTTTATTGAAGTCAATCGTTTGTCCTTCAATGGTATAGACGGTATTGAGCGGACGGATGCCCAGATTTGCCTGCCGCACGAAGGCCTTCCCGTCAAAGTAGAGCGAGTCGGCGTTCATCACGAAGTCGATTTTGCCGGAAGCGTCGCCTTCCATCACATGGCTGAACGAGCTGAGGAAGGGCGCGAGGAAGCCGAGTTTGAGCGTGTCGATGTCGGCGGTCACCCGGAGCGCCTTCTCCTTGAGCCCGTAATTACCATTGAGGTGAATGTGGACATGATCCTGTTTCTGGAAATCACGGAAGGTGTATTTCTGGATGGTGGCGTCCTCGGGAAAGTATTCGGGCATGATGAATCCGCCTTGGAAGAGCACATTGTCGCCTGTCGGGACAGCTGCGGATGCGAACAGGTTGCCGAATTTCTCGTTGTTGAATTCAAAGTCTTGGATGATCGTGCTTCCGAAGATGACACGGTTGCCTCGGAAAGTGCGCATCTGGACATTGGCCGACAGGTCACCCAAAAGACTCATCTTTTGCGACTTAAGCAACTGGTTCACGACATCCAGATCCACGTTTTCAGCAAGGCACACAAGACTGTCGTTGCCTTCCTGGATCCGTCCGTTGATGGAAACCTGCCGTTCTCCATCGCCCAAAACGAGGTTGTCGAAATCGACCATGTTCCCGTTTATCTTGATGAGGTTCTGGTCGTTGAAGTGGAAAAGATAATCTTTGAAATAGATGTCCGAGGTTTTCACCTGCACGGTGATGTTTTTTGGGGCGGGGAACTCAACCACGCCTCCGATTTGGGAGCGCGAATTGGAGATTTCCTTCGGATTCTGCCACGAAAGCTGTGCACCGAGTTCATTGTCGCCCACCAGGGAGTTGAGTGCGATGTCGGTGACGGTAAAACTGCCCTCTTTGCCCAAGGCGACACTTGATACGCTGGCCATCACCTGCATGATGCCGGAGTCCTGTTGATCGCCGTTCACCATGATCTGGTCGATGAGTACTTTGTCTTTCACTGAAAGGTGCGGAATGTGGATGTCGATCTTGTCGTTGTCGTGGATGGAAGTAGTGGAAATCCTGGCGGTGGTGCCGTTCGCGATCTTTATGGCAGGGACGAAAATCTGCAATACGGGTTGTATTTCATTGACCGACAGGTCAAGGTCTAAAAAACGCATCATGTCGCTTTCGGTTTCCCGTTTCGGACTCTCTTTCTCCTTGCGGTCGGGCAGGAGGTTCCCGCAATAGTTGTAGGCAAGGTCGATGAGCGCGTCGGGTATCTCTTTGACATCGTAATTGGTGGCAATGCCTGCGTTCATCAGGTCTGAGGTGAAACGATAGATTTGCGAATAGCCATCGTTCAGCAACACCAGTCGCAGTCGTTCAGATTCCAGAAGGTAGTCGTCCTGACTGTAGGCGAGGTTGTCGATGAATACATTGCCGGACAGCTCTTTCAGGCTGTTGCCGTACAGATTGCATCCGATGGAGTCGGCGCGGATGGCCATCTCGGGATGCTGCTGGACGTAATAGACGAACTTGTCCAGTCCTTTCGCCGTGGCACTGTCAACCGGGGCGAGATTCCCGAAAATACGGGTGGCCGACAGGCTGTCGATGCGGGCCGACAGGCTATATTCGGGCATCGCGCGCTTCCGGTTCATCCGCACCTGCGCCTGGAGTTGGCATGCCGGGTCTTTTACCGCCACCTGCCCGTTCAGGAACCGGTCGCTGTAACGTCCCTGTACATGGAGATTGCGCAAGGGATAATGTTTGAAATCAATCCGTTGTACGTCTGCCTTTACATTGGCGTCCAAACTCTTCATGAAATTGGACATGTCCACGGAACCGTCGGCGGAGGCGCTCATCACCACCCTTCCGAACAGGTCGCGGCGGTTGAGAAGGCTTCCGAGATCTATTCCCGAAGTGGAAACCTTGGCATTGTATGCGATTCGCCCCGTGCTTTCGTTGTTTTGGGTGACTAATCGTGCATTCAGGTTCTCGTTCCCGCTGTTCAAGGTGATGCGGGCATCGAAGCCGTCCCGCACAAAACCGTCAAAGTCGATGTCCACGACGGCTTTCTCCATTTTTTGCAAAACGGTCGGAACGGGAATCGCTTTCCCCTTCGGTAGCCGGAAGTCGGCCACTTCTTTCAAATCTATCTGGTTTTGGGGAAGATGCATGTGGATTTCTGCATTGAAGAAATCGGGAATCTTCTTCATGGAAATATCGCCCGCCAGCAGCGTGTTGTCCTTGAAATTGGCTTTCAAGTCGGTGACGTGCAGGTCGTTGACGGGACCGTTCACCTTGCAGCTCACCACGAGGGTGTCGTCCATTCCACGGGTGGCAGTGGCGAAGTATTGCAGCGTGCCCATGTCGAAGGTGGAGGTGCGGAGGTCGGCACGGAACCGGACACTGTCCAAAAACGCCCCGTAGTCTGCCCACTCTTCGTATTCAAAGGCAAGATCGAGGAAAAGATGCGACGAAGGGGTCACGATGACGGCATCGTTGAGTTCCATCCCGTGTGCGCCGATCTTGAAATCTCCAGTGAGATTAAGCAACTGGAATCCAGTGTATTGGTTGTAGGACATCCGGTCGAAGTGTGCCGAAATGTCGCTGCCGTTCAGCAAAAAATCGTCCAAGTGCCAGCTGATGTCCTTGAATTCGAAGAAAGCGTAGTCGATGTTCGTTGTGTTGTTGGGCACCCTTTTCTTGTCGTCAATCAGGACAAAATAGGTGTCGGTTAAATCTATTGATTTGATTTTCAGTGTAAAAGGCTTCTTTTCTTTCTTGTCTTTTTTCAACTTCTGCGCCCACATGGAGATATTGATGGAGGCATCGCCGAAATATTTGTGCAGCACTACCTGTACGTTTTCGCCTTTGGTGTCGTCAAGGGAGACGATTGTGGGGTTGAGTTCCAGTCCGAGGAGGCGTGACTGCAGTTTTCCTGCGGAAATCATCGGTTCGTCGCGGTGGTCGTAGATGGTGAACCCTTCCGCATTCAGCTTCAGGGTGGGGGAAAGGTAGATTTTGTCCACGCTGATGCGGCTTTGCAACTTGTCGGACAGTTTTTCCGTGACGACATCGACGATTTTCTGCTGGATGGGGGGGACGAAGATGAGCGCAACCACCAATAGGTCAAGGGCGATGAAAGCACCGATGACGATGAGGGCGATTCGTACTATTTTTTTCGTAATTTTGCGGCTCAAAATTCTTCGATTATGTCAGTTTACATTCTTGGTGTAGAGTCCTCCTGTGATGATACCTCCGCGTCGGTCATCGAAGACACGACGATTCTCTCCAATGTCATTGCCTCTCAGAAGGTTCACGCCGAATATGGGGGCGTGGTTCCGGAGCTGGCATCCCGTGCTCACCAGCAAAATATCATCCCGGTTATCGACACTGCACTAAAGCGTGCAAAAATACACAAAAATCAGTTATCAGCAATCGCTTATACAAACGGTCCCGGATTGTTGGGTTCGCTGCTGGTAGGGAGTTCATTTGCAAAGGCGATGGCCTTCAGTTTGGACCTTCCGCTCATTGAGGTGGACCACCTCCAGGCGCACGTTCTGGCCAATTTTTTGCAGAAAATGGAAGAAAAAAAGGAAGTCCCGTCGTTCCCGTTCCTGTGTCTGACCGTTTCCGGCGGACATACACTGCTGCTGAAGGTCAACGACTACTTCGACATGCAGATTATGGGCCGAACCATCGATGATGCCGCCGGCGAGGCATTCGACAAGACCGCCAAAATCCTCGGGCTTCCGTACCCGGGCGGCCCTGTCATCGACAAATTGGCCAAGGAGGGAGACCCCAAGCGCTTCTCGTTCGCCATTGCCCACATCCCCGGCCTTGACTACAGTTTCAGCGGCCTGAAAACCTCCTTCCTTTACTTCGTGCGCGACCAGCTGAAGCTTAACGAAAAGTTCATTGAAGAAAACAAGGCCGACCTTGCCGCCTCCATGCAGTACGCCATCATCAAGTCGCTGTCGGTCAAGGTGGAACGTGCGATGAAGGAGTGCGACTGCAAGGACTTTGTGATTGCGGGCGGCGTTTCCGCCAACAGCGGCCTGAGGGCCGAGGCGCAGCGGCTGGCCGCGAAATATCACCGCAAGCTGTTCGTCCCCACCATCGACCTGACGACCGACAACGCGGCCATGATTGCCGTCTGCGGTTACTTCAAGTACCGGCAGGGAGACTTCTCCACCATCCATGCAGCCCCTTATTCGGCTGCAAGGAATTGAAAACCTGAAAATTAAGAAAAAATGAAAACCTATAAGGATGTGATGAACCAGTTGCAGAAACGGAATTTCAACCCCGTTTATCTGCTCTGTGGCGATGAACCGCTCTATATCGACCGGGTTGCCGATTTTATTGAGGAAAATGTGATGGAGGAAGCCGATCGCGATTTCAATCAGGTGATGTATTACGCCAAAGACACGCAGCCGGCCGATGTGGTCGCCAGTGCCCGCCAGTACCCGTTCGGTGTGGACTACCGCGTGGTGATCGTCAAGGAGGCGCAGGACTGGCCCTCGCTCGAACCCCTGTACAGTTACATCGAAGCTCCGTCGCCCGCCACAATCTTGGTGATTTGTTATAAGTATAGCAAGCTGAAAACCGCTGACAGCAAGGTTTTTGACAAGTATGCCACGGTGATGGAATCCAAGAAAGTGCCCGACTACAAACTGGCGGAATGGGTTTCCACCTGCGCCGCCGAACATGGATTCTCCATCGACCCGCGCGGCGCCGCCCTCATTTCGGAACACATCGGTAACGACCTCTCCCGCATCGACAACGAGTTCCTGAAAATGAAACTGGTGCTGCCGGAAGGCAGTGAGGTCACTCCCGAAATTATTGAAAAGTACATCGGAATCAGCAAGCAGTACAACGTTTACGAGCTTCGCGACGCCCTCGTCAACCATGACGAGGTGAAAGCGTACCGCATCGTAAACGCATTCTGCCAAAACCTCAAGAACAATCCGCTGTTGGTGACCGTGGCAAACCTTTTTTACTACTATAACAGCTTGTTGCTCTTTTTGTTGTCGCCCGACAAATCGGTAATGGCACAAAAAGCCATCTTCGGGTTCAACAAGACGGAAGCGCAGCTCCGGCGCGAGGCCGGCATCGCCTCCAAATACAGTCAGGCCTCGCTCATCAAAATCCTTTCGGTTTTGAGGACGTTCGATGCCCGCTCCAAAGGCATTGACAACGAAGCATCGGAAGAGGATTTGTATAAAGAATTGGTTTATAAGATTTTACACTAACAAAAGCGAGTGATGAGAGCATACGTTTTCCCCGGTCAGGGGGCGCAGTTTGTCGGAATGGGCAAAGACTTGTACGACAATAATTTGACGGCAAAGGAACTGTTTGAAAAAGCCAATGCGGTGCTCGGTTTCCGCATCACCGATGTGATGTTCGGCGGCACCGAGGAGGATTTGAAGCAGACGGAAATCACGCAGCCGGCCGTCTTTCTCCATTCGGTGGTTGCTTACCTTGTGGCGGAGGAAATTCCTGCACCGGACATGGTGGCGGGTCATTCGTTGGGCGAGTTCTCGGCGTTGGTCGCCAATCGCGCCCTCGCGTTCGAGGATGGACTGCGACTGGTTTTCAAACGGGCGCGGGCGATGCAGAAAGCCTGCGAGGAGCATCCTTCCACGATGGCCGCTGTCCTCAAGTTCGACATCCCCACCATAGAAAAGGTGTGCGCCTCCGTCACCGACGACGTGGTGGTGACGGCCAACTACAACAGTCCGCAGCAGGTGGTGATTTCGGGTACGCTGGAGGGCATTGAGCGGGCGAAGGGACTGTTGCGCGAGGCCGGTGCCCGCCGCATCCTCGACCTCAATGTGGGCGGTGCCTTCCATTCCCCGCTCATGCTTACGGCCCAGCAGGAACTGGCTGCCGCCATCGAAGCTACGGAATTCCATACCCCGATTTGTCCCATCTACCAGAATATCAGTGCGAAAGGGACGACCGACCTCGCGGTTATCAAGCAGAATCTGAAAGATCAGTTGACACATCCCGTCCGTTGGACCCAGTCGGTGCAGAACATGGTGGCCGACGGTGCCGACCAATTCACCGAGTTCGGTCCCGGCGAGGTGCTGACAGGCCTGATCAAACGGATTGCACCGGACTTGTAGTTGCGTTTTACGATTTTTGAATACGATTGTGTGTAGAGACGCAAAATTTTGCGTCTCTACAAGGGCTCTTTTACTGTGGGTGGTTAATGGATAATTATTTCATCCACAAATATATACGAATCATACCCCGGTGCCTGGTGCTCTTTCGGCAGTTTCCCGGGATTTCGGATGATCACCTTCAGGTCGTTGGTGCGGATTTTCAGGTTGTCCGCTGTGATTTTCCCGATCTGGTTCCCCGAAATCTGCTCCACATTGAAGTGCCGCTTGGCGGCCAATTTGTAGCTGTCGCCCTCACGGACGTACACCTCAATGTCGGTGGGGGCGAGAATCCAGTCGTGGAAGTTCTGCAAGTAACTCACAGTGACACTGTTTACATCAGTGACTTCAGGCCAGCGGTAGGTCAATTCCACATCCTGTCCCTGATAGCCCTGCCATTTGCCATCGCGGTAGCTGTCGCTGCCCGTTTCTCCATCGGCCAGGGCGAACTTTCCGCCGCCGCTGTACTCGGGCCGGTATGTGCTGTACTGTCCCTTCACTTCCGCCAGTCGCCCGATGCCTTTGTGAACCATCACTTCCTTCTCGTTCCGTACCTCACCCATGTTGGGGTTTACGGTGAGAGTCTTCACGATGCAGCTTTGGGTGAGTGTGATGGGGGAGTTGTACACAGGTGAAAGGGTGTCGGGCTCGGTGCCGTCCAGCGTGTAGTGGATGGGGGTGCCGTTGAAGATGGTTCGGAGAGATAACTCTATCTTGTTGTCTTTTAATGATGTCTCAATGAAAACGTGTTCGGGAATCGTGGCTGTTTGTTGAAGCAGTTGGTCGTATTTTGCTTCATTGACATCGCGCCAATAGGGACGGTAACATTCATCCCATTGGTTGAGGTAGTCTTTTTTCAGGGCAGAAATATAGTACCCTAAATCCTCTATGTCGTTGTAAATCATTTTTTTAGAGTTCGGACTGATGTTTTTGGGGTGCAGATAGAGGTCGTAAATGTTGAACTGACTGCGTTTGAGCATCAAGTCGGTCAGCATCCGGTTGGCGGCGTGTACGGCGTTGTAGATGATTTCCGTGTTTTGGTACTGCGCTTCTTCGGAAAGTATCAGTTTCAGTAATTCAATGGTTCTGAAGATGTTGAAGCGTTCTGTTTTCACGTCCTGCATCGCCTCTTCCGTCAGGTTGTCGGGAAGGAACTGCCACGGTTTAAAGTTCCAGAGAGAGCCGGTGGTGTAGAGCTCCCTGATAGGCGACTGCTCGTAGCGGCTCACTGTCCGCAAGAAATCGGCGATGATGTTTTCATCATTGTAAAAATGGAAAAACTGGAAGTTGAAGTTGATATCGAAGGTCTTGAGCCGTTCGCTCCGTTCCTTTTCGGCAGCTTCCGGTTCTGTTTTTCTCGTGGGATTCCACGACATTTCCGCGCCCCATGCCATCGCGTGCCACACGCTGTTGAGACTGGCCTCGCCCGAATCGTTCCACGCTGTGTTCAGCAGTCCCTGCGCCCCGAAACGATAGCCGTCGCGGGCAAAGTTGGCGATGTTCTTTTCGTAACTGCTCATGCTGGGGAAGACGGTGCTCCACATGCTCACGCCCGGCACTACCCAAAAATCGTAACCTGCCTCCTTGATCGGCTTAATCATCCCGTCGAAGCTGTCCGATGGCGCGTAGCTCCATACCAGCATCGTGATGTCTTTCGGTAATTTGGTCTGTATCTTTTTGTCTTTCAAAACAATATCCGCCCACATCATCGTCCGTTTGCCATATCCTTTCACAATGTCGTGTACTTTGAGAATGTGACGGATGTAGGCCTCCGAAGCTCCCGCTTTTTTCACGTACTTGGCGGCTTTTCCCGTTCCAAGCGACTCCGTCTCATCGCAGTTGATGTTGAACCACGGACTGCTGTAGGCGGCGGTCTCCTCTTTCAAAAGCGTTTTTAAAAAGTTGTACGTTTCGGGGAGGGAGGGGTTTAGATTGTACTTGGTGTCGGCAAGATACTCGTATTTCGGATTGCTCAGGATTTTCTCAAAATGGGCGAAACACTGCTGATTTCCAATGATTTTAACGTAGAAATCTTTGGCATAATCCTCCAATTCACGGATCTGGTCGGCAGTGAGTCCGTCGGCCGGCGCGTAGTCGAACGCTTCCGAAACGAAGGTGTGCTCGGTGTAGAGTGTGAGGATGTTCAGCTTGAACTCCGCCATTGTGCGGATCTGCCGTTTCAGGTAATCCATCGTCGGTATCGGGCCGCGGCTGATGTCAATCATCCAACCACGGTATAGGTAGTTGGCATAGTCCACAATCTTCATGCACGGAATTTTGACATACTGCCACTCCTCGAAGTCGGCGCGGTAGTTGAAACGGTACAACTGGACGAGACTTTGCAGACCGTAGAAGAGACACTCGTCATCCGGTGCGGTGATGACAATGTCCATTTCATTGACATCCATTTTGTAGTTTCCTCCCGCCCAATTCATATCCTGCCATCCTTGTTTGCGGAACGTGATGGTGCGGCGCCCCCCTTCTGTCGGCTTTGTATCTACTATTTCGGGAGCCTTGCCCATCAGCCGCTCGTACTCAGCGACAAGGATTTTCTGGTTCGTCACACTTTTGTCAAAGATGATGACGGGATGGTCCCAAGTGAAGAAACCGGAGGTGTAGGAGACATACTGCGGGGTGGGGATGATACCGCAGTTTTGGGCGGCGCCGCGGGTGACGGAAGCACATAGCAGAACTATGGCAACCATCAGGGCTATAAGTCGTTTCGTTCTCATCATCAGTTGCGGTTATGGGGATCCAGCGGATTGATCTGTTCTTCCTGCGGGGCGAACAGGCGCATCAGGAACAGCGGCAGGTCGCGGGTGATGTCGGGCGCGTCGCGGCGAGCCATCGTTCCGTCCGGTTTTAGTAAGATGTTGTCAGGCAGTGCATGGATGTCCATTTTGTCGAGCCATTCAAATTGGTTGTTGAAATGGACGAACTTCCAGTCGAACTGCGGATATTTCTCCTTGAATTGAAGCAGTTTGCTTACGGAAAAGTCGAGGGAGAGGCTGACAAATTCAATTTTATCCCCATATTTTGCTTTCAACTCCTTGATAATCATCATTTCGCGGATGCAATCGGAACAGTCCAGATTGAAAAACTGCACATAGACCCATTTGCCTTTCAAGTCGCTGAATTTGAAGGAACTTCCGCCAATTTCTTTGAGCTTTACTTCTGGAAGTCCGCTTCCTGCCTCTTGCGATTTCAGGTTCAGAAGTATATTCTCCGCTATTGTTCGGTGTTCGGGGAAATGGCTTGCTACGCGGATGTCATCAAGGATTTTTAGAATATTTTTTCTGTTAAAATACTTATCCTCATAGAGTTCCGGAAGATTGATGAGGATAGCCAGCTCCCTGAGCTGCTCGTTCACCAATAACGGGTCCTTGCCAATGGCATTGAAGACGGAAAGAAAATTGCCTTCATCGTTGATGGCGTGTTTCAAAATCTCTTGTCCGATGCGAGGAGATGTAAGCAAGTAATTGTCGTAGAACCGGTTGAGGAACGACATGTAGGAGGGGTTCTCGTAAAGGACATAATCGTTGTCAAGATATTTGGCGTAGAGCGAGTCGGGCGATTTGTGGAGCAGCAACGCCTCCAGTTCGGCATAATAATAATATAGGTATGATTTGTAGAAATTGGCGGGGTCGTATTCGATGGGAAAGCGTGCTTTAATGTGGGTGGAAATGGAGTCGAACTCGTTTTTCCCCAAATCTCCGATGATGTTGGGGGCAAAGAAGTCGACGATGTCGCTGGCGGTTTGCTCGAAGCG
>JAEEGG010006546.1_pt1 | contig 27273 bp, 25 predicted proteins | sample 9134161 | NCBI WGS metagenome assembly JAEEGG01 (sample SAMN16246543, study PRJNA631951) | gut metagenome | biome: gut microbiome; feature: rumen; material: CR-attached | host: Bos | place: Iran: Karaj | collected 2018-10 | reverse complement strand
GTCACGCCGTCCATCCTGTGATTGGCGCCATTCATCACAAACTCCACACCTTTGGCGATGGAGCAGAACTTGCCGATAATCAGCCGGTCGCCGATGAAGTCGTAGAAATGCGTGACGTGTTTCTCGAACTGGTCGGCACCATCCACATCATCGTAATAAGTATAGTCGCCGATGATGATACGCGGGTTCTTCACCACATTCTTAATGAAGCAGAGGCTTGGGATGTTGGGATTCGGAAAAGCCTCGTTGGGGTTGGGTCGGTTTGTTATCATAAACTCTTACATATTATTGGTTTGTTTCTTCCTGGGCACATCCTTCATACAACTCGATAGGAAGTCCGTCGGGGTCTTGGAAGAAGAAAAAGCGTCGGTTGGTATATTCGTCTATTCTGACCGCTTCGTGTGGGACATCCATTTCGTCAAACTCCGTTGCAGCCTTTGCCACATCATCGACTTCGAAGGCCAGATGGCGCAATCCTGCGGCCTCTGGTCGGGTCATTCGTGGTGGAGGCGAGGGAAACGAGAACAATTCAATGATGTAGTCATCACCCAATGCCAAATCGGTTTTGTATGACTGTCTTTCCGTACGATAATGTTCCGCAATGACATGAAAGCCAAGAACACGGGTATAGAATTCGACGCTTCGCTGATAGTTGGAGCAGATGATGGCAATATGGTGTACTTTGTTCAGTTTTATCATGAATTATTGGTCTCGCAAATAAACACAGTGTCTTTATCGAATAAAATTCGTGTAACTCGCCACTACCTTTTCAGGCAAGCCATTGCGCTCGCGCTCGGCGGCGATGGCGCGGATAAGGAAGGCCATGTTGCGGCCCAATACGCGCATGATTTGGCAACCTTCTTCGTCTTTCATCACGTCTTCAGGCGTGTGGCCGTGCACCATATTCCAATAGCGGCTGCTCACCACGGGCATCTCGCTGATGGTGAAATACTTGTTGAGCCTGTCGAAAGCGGCTGTGGTGCCGCCACGTCGTGCCGAGACGACGGCCGCACCCACTTTCATGCGCAGGTCATAATGGGCGCTATAAAACAGACGGTCGAGCAGGTTGGTGAGCGTTCCGTTGGGGCCGGCGTAATACACCGGCGAACCGACCACGAGACCGTCGGCCTTCTCAAGTTTTTGTGCCACTTCGTTCACCATGTCGTTGAACACACAATGCCCCAATTCGGCGCATTTGCCGCAGGCGATGCAGCCACGAATGTCTTTGTTCCCGATGTGGACGATTTCGGTTTCTATGCCGTTTTTCTGTAGTTCTTCCGCCACAATGTTCAAGGCGGTGAAGGTGCAGCCGTTGGCGTGTGGGCTGCCGTTGATGAGGAGTGCTTTCATTTGTGATTATTTTGCTGCAAAGGTATGAAATACTGGAATCTTCATTTACCTGACCACTCGTGTAAATACAGGATTTTCGCCGTCTGCGACGGTCACATACACTTTCAGCTCTCCCGTAGGCATCCCAGGATTGTCCTCGCGCGGAAGATCCTCGGCTGTGAACAGGTATTCCGTGCCTCCGGGAATAGTACGCGAAGCCACGGTCTTGGCCTGAGCATGAAGCATCTGATAACCATCGACGGCAGCGTTGAAGATAGCTGTTTCCTCTTCATTTACTGGATGTTGCTCCGAAAAATCCTCCAGCTTAACGAACTCTCCTTCAAGGAAACCGCTTGCCTTCAAGAATTGGTCGATTTCTTTGGGTGCGGCTTCGAGTCGGGCGGCACGCACACCATAGCCGGGAAGGATTTCCGCTTTAGGCTGTGCCTCGGCCAAATCCTTCATGCTTGACTCCAGCCCGCCACTGCCGAAGGTGCAGAACGGGACAACTTTCTTGCCGCTCAAGTCCACTTGACTCAAGAAGGTAATCACGGGCGGTGCGTAAGTGCCGAACCATACGGGATAGCCTAAGAACACCACATCGTATTTGGCGATGTCTGCTGCCAACGGCTGAATCTCGGGAGAAATGCCTTGTTCGCGATCTTGCTTGCAACGTTCGATGGTGGCTTGGAAATCCTCATCGTAGGGTTTCGTGGGGATAATCTCCTCAATGTCGGCACCGAGTCGTGTGGCGATTTCGGTCGCTACGGCTTTCGTGTTCGACGTTTGGGAGTAGTAGAGGACCAGCACTTTAGGGGTTTCCGCCTTGGGGGCTTCTTCCTTTTGGTTTTCCTTTTTCGGACCGCAAGAGACGGCGGCCATCGCTACGATGGCGAGGATGAGTAATCTCTTCATTTAGAATCGAATTTTATTCATTGACATTCAAAAACTCCTGTATGGCTCCCTCCATCATGTCGGGCGTCACCATAGGCTCAAAGCGAAGGATGGTCTTGCCGTCTTTGGAGACCAGGAACTTGCCGAAGTTCCAGCGGATGGCGTCGCCTTGGTCGAAGCCCGTGCCGGTCTTTTGATGAATTTCGTCAAGCATTGCCGCAAACTCCTCGGCGCCGTCGGGATAGCCCTTGAAAGGCGCTTGTTTCTTGAGGTAGGTGTAGAGCGGACTCTCCGCCTCGCCGTTGACGTCAATCTTGTCGAACAGCGGGAAGGTGACATTGTAGTTCAGCGAGCAGAAGCTCTGGATCTCCTCATTGGTGCCAGGCTCTTGTTCCAAGAATTGGTTGCAGGGGAAACCAAGAATCTCCAGACCTTGGTCTTTGTACTTCTGATAAAGAGCTTCAAGGCCTTCGTACTGCGGAGTCAGTCCGCATTTGCTGGCCACATTGACGATGAGCAGCACTTTGCCTTTGTAGTTGGCCAGCGACACATCGCTTCCGTCCATGTCTTTGACCGTGATGTCGTAGATGCCACTGGTCTGTTCGACCACGGGCTCTGGTTCGGGCGTCACTTGGGCGGTCTTGTTATTCTGATTGTTGCAGCCCGTAGCCATCATCAGTGCCACTGCTGCGAGAAAGAATAGTTTTTTCATATTGAATAGGATTTAAGTTCATTTCATACACATCTCAAAGATCTTCTCCACGTCGGCCTGCTGCAATGGCTTGAAGCCAGGCAAGGTACCACCGCCAACGGCTTTCTTGGCCATCACGGCGAAGTGGGTGCGGTCGATGCCCACCTCGGGGAAGGTGCGCTTCAGCTGCAAGGTGTTGAAGAGGAAGTCGCTCAACTTGTCAATGGCTTGATGGGCGATGTCCATCGGAGGCAGGGTCGGGTCGATGCCGAAGACATTGGTGCCAAACTGAACATATTTCGAGACGGTGGTCTCGTCCAGGCAATACTCCATCCAGCGTGGAGTGAGGATGGCGAGGCCGAGGCCGTGGGTGATGTCGTAGAAGGCCGACAACTCGTGTTCCATTGGATGGCAACTCCAGGCTTTGCGTTTGCCGCCGTTCACGAATCCGTTGATGGCCCATGAGGAGGCCCACATCAGGTTGGCGCGCGCCTCATAATTGTCGGGTTCTCGCATGGCGATGGGGGCGAAGCGGATGACGGTCTTCATCAAGCCCTCCATGAAGCAGTCAAGCATGTAGAGGTCCTGATCCATGGTGAAATAGACCTCGAAGAGGTGCGACAGGATGTCGGCCGAACCGCAAGCGGTCTGATAAGGGCTGACGCTGAAGGTGATGCTCGGGTCGAGGAAGGATGCCTTGGGCAACATGGCAGGGTCCAGGCGACCGATTTTGTCATTGGTTTCGGGGTTGCTGATGACGGCAGCCGTGTCCATCTCTGAGCCCGTGGCAGCGAGTGTCAGGATGCTGACGATGGGCAGGGCGCGCTCGATGGTGGCACGCTTGCTGAGGTCGAGGAAGTCCCATGGGTCGTGGTCGACACAGGCACCGGCGGCCATGATCTTGGTGGCATCGATGGTGGAGCCACCGCCCACAGCTAACAACATATCAATGTTGTGCTCTTTGCACATCTGCACACCTTTGCGCACGGAGCCGATGCGTGGGTTAGGTTCGATGCCCGAGAGTTCGAACAGTTCGAGTCCAGCGTCTTTGATTGCTGAAACCACACGGTCATACAACCCCATCTTCTTGATGGAGCCGCCGCCGTAGGTCATCAGCACGCGTGTGCCATATTTTTTGAGTTCTGCGCCAAGGTGTTTCAGTTGGCCGCGTCCGAAGTAAATCCTTACGGGAATGTCATAAATGAAATCGTTGATCATTGTGTTTATATTTTGAGATGAATAATCATAGTTTATTTCAGCACCTTCAAAACCTGTTTTCGAGAGGCCGTTCCATCCGTCAACCTTGTGATGTGGTCGACTAAAAACTCAAGCGACTCCTCGGGGGTATGGTCGGTGTGGAGCGTGGTGAAGTCTTCGAACAGCGACTCGGGCGTGCAGAAATACGACACTTGCCAGCCGTTGTAAACCTGTTCGGGTCCTCGATACACCCGCTCGATGGCTCCCGTGACGACGCGGCACTGATGCATCAGCTTGCATATAGCGGCATCGGCTTGTCCTTTCTTCATACCAAGCAAAGCGCGCACCTCCTTGATGGTGATGCTGCCTTGTTTCTCGAGATACTCCATGATGCGCTCGCCGTTCTTGTCGGGTGTTGTCGTGGCGCGGCGGACATTCATCAGTTCGCGGTAGAATGGTATTGTCGCGAAGGCGGCTTTTCCTCCGCAAAGGAACTTCCCGTATGCGATGCCGCCGTTTTGGAGGCAGTCGATCTTCCAGTCCCACGGCCCGAGGGAGTCCTCCTCGCCGTCAAACCAAAACCCAGGCTGGGTGAGTTCCTTGATGGAATATCCTGGGATGGCGCTGGTGAAAAACGGGACGATGCCTAGCTCGCAAATGGCTCGTTCCATCGTCTCGGGACTGGATATTTGGTAGTTTAAGACCATGAACAGGATTGTTTTGATGCGTTTTTTGGCTTTCAGTAGTCAGCTTTCAGCCTCGGTGCAAAAATAAGAATAATAGTTAAATCTGCAATCTGGTCACAATCTACTTTATCCATCTGCTTTAGTCATTCATTTACAGCAAACTACCCGACAACAAACGACAACAAACGACTGCTGTCGACTACAAACGTTTGTTCAACGGCTTAGTCTTGACGGATGTTGTTTCTTTGCTGTGTATTACACAAAAGCAAGGAAACATGGATAAAAAAGCCGAAAAAAGGAAAGCTATAGCAGCTTTGAACAAAGTAATAAAGAATAAAATCGACATCGACGATGCTTTCTTTTGTTCTCTCGGTTCAGTTTGCCTAAAATATGGCAATCCAGGACAGAGTGACAAAAACTACAAAAATGGATTTGGTGTTGCGCATATTATTTCCAAACGCGATTACGAGCATGCGAAAGACCCTAATGCATTCCCAGAGACTGGCCTTCAGGTTGTAAAAAAGCTCATGGATGTGATAGTTTATGGAACTATTACCAAGACAATCCCTGCCAAGCAAACTGTCCATTTGCAAAAAGATGGCTTTGAGGCGGTCATTTCGCAAAACTGGAATGGCGATAAGGTAAACTGGTTGTTGACGGGTTGGAAGCAAATAAAAACTCCGACGGTAAGTAATCCTTAAAGGTCTTTCTCGTCGGAGTGTTTTTATTTCGATGTACCAAACCAGGTTAGTGCTGCTTTTGGCCTACACATCCGAAGGTTATATTTAGTCGCCAACGGACGGGAGCGAAACTGCTGCAAAATTACAACTTTTCTATGAACTCGCAAGGGGATGGTCTAAAAACTCTTATTAATTCAAATCTTAATCTGGTATAACGGAATTTGACGAAAGAAAAACATGAGAGTTTGAAGTGCCATTTTGGCACTTCAAACATATCGGTGCAGGCCTTTGTGCCGTCACCGAAATGACCATCGCGCCAGAGGTGATTTTGGGGATGGTGAGGTGAAAATGGATTATTGTTTTGTTGTTATCTTTTTGATACTTTTTCCCATTTTTCCCGCAAAAACAGTCACCCCGAGCCGCTCAATGCCAATTGTCTATAAGGTTTTGAACTTTTTTGTTCAACATTTTCCAAAGTTTGTCTATCTTTGCCCTCATCAACCCAAAAAGAACATACCAACACAGAAGATAACTGATTAAATAACATATTGATATAAAGCGTTTTTGCTTTTTATAGTAATTGTTAGACGAAAAACAACACAATGAACTTTGAATCATTAGTCGGACGTATCAATCAGGTGCAAGACATGTTGCAAGCACAAACTGCGCATGCCATAAATCTCGCAGTTACTGCTCGAAACTGGCTAGTGGGGTTTTATATTGTGGAGTTTGAACAGCATGGCGAAGACCGGGCCAAGTACGGCGAGAATCTTCTGAAGAATTTGGCCAAAAGGCTCAATAGACGAGGACTTGGTGAACGTAGATTGTATGAGTTCCGTTTAACTTATATCATATATCCGCAGATTGGTCAGGTAATAGCTGACTATATCGCGAAAAACAATCGGCAAGACATTTTGCGGTTGCCGACCGCAAAATTACAAATAGTTGAAAATCTTGAAGATGGAAATTTGCGGTTGCTGACCGCAAAATCTCATGTAGAAGAGTGGCAAACGCCTGCGGATAGACTTTTCAATAGGCTTTCAGCCACTCACCTTGTTCTCCTCTCCAACATAAAAGACCCACTAAAACGAGCTTTCTACGAACAAGAGACCATTCGTGGATGCTGGACAGTCAAGGAACTCGACCGTCAGATATCCTCGCAATATTACGAACGCATGGGGTTGTCGAAAGACAAGAAAGGTCTACAAAGACTGACGGACAAAAATGTACAACAACTAACACCTAGAGACATCATCCACGATCCTGTCACGCTTGAATTCCTTGGCTTGCAGTCGCAGGATGTTTACACCGAGACCAGATTGGAAACGATTATCTTGAATCATCTCCAGATGGTGTTGATGGAAATGGGACGCGGGTTCTGCTTTGAAGCCCGTCAAAAGCGCATCCTCGTTGACCAAGACTATTTCAAGGCCGACCTCATCTTTTATCACCGTATCTTGAAGTGTCACGTCATTGTCGACCTCAAGATTGACCGTTTCCGTCATGAATATGCCTCGCAGCTCAACCTATACATGAACTACTACAAGCATGAGGTGATGCAAGCTGACGATAACCCGCCCATCGGGCTGTTGCTCTGCACCGACTATGGCGAGACCACTGTGCAGTATGCCATCGAGGGTCTATCACAGAACCTGTTCGTCAGCAAGTATCGTCTCCAGTTGCCGTCGGAAGAAGAGATGCGGCAGTACCTTCTGGAAAGCGCCACTGAGGCCGACTGGGAGGAATACCGGAAAGAGAAAGACAATAATGAAAGAGAAAAATAATATCTTTGCAGTCAATAACCCAAAAAGAACATACCAACACAGAAGATAACTGATCATATAACATATTGATATAAAGCGTTTTTGCTTTTCAAGTGGACCGAAATCTGGACAATTTCGAATACCCCAACGAGAAGGCGGAAATGCTCACGGTATATCCGTGGGCTTTCTCGTTTTGGGGTATGGCAGTCCAGAGCCTCGGTCCAGACAGAAGTTCACGGATTCTTTTTGTGACCCATCAGAAGGGCGAAGCGCTCAAAACGCCAAGCCATAATGAGTACCAAGTTCTTCAATAATACCGAGACGAGGCTGATGGACAAGTTCCACGGCATCGCCTCTGCCATGGCCAACTTCGACATCTTTCATGCCGTGGTTGGCTATTTTCGTTCCAGCGGCTACTTCAAACTGCGCAAGGAATTGGAAAATGTCACCGAGATACGGATTCTCGTCGGCATCAATATCGACAATCTCTTCCGCCAATCGCAACTCACTGGTAAGTTTTTCTTCGAGAACAAAGAAGCAACGCTTGAACAGTATTGCGAGGACTTCCTCCGTGATGTCTACCAGTCCGAATACTCGTCAGAAGTCGATGAAGGCATCCGTCAGTTCTGCGATGACATTGCCAACAATCGGTTGCAGTTGCGCATCCATCCCACCAAAGACCTTCACGCGAAATTCTATCTATGCTTGCCCAAAAACCACAATGAACACAGCGACGGCTGGGTCATCATGGGTAGCAGCAACCTCAGCGCACAGGGTCTCGGCACCACCGAACCGCCACGCTACGAATTGAATGTGGCCATGAAGGACTACGACGATGTGCATTACTGCGAGGAAGAGTTTCAAAGCCTTTGGAAGGATGCCATTCCAGTGACAATGGACGATGTGAATCCTATCGTTGGCAAAACCCATCTGACCCCAGAAGAACATCAGCCCACACCCTACGAACTTTATATGCGGATGCTCATCGACCATTTCGGCGATCAGGTTGAAGATGATTTCATTCCTCATCTGCCCGACAATTACGACAACCTCACCTACCAACGTGACGCAGTAGTGCAAGGTTATAATATCATGATGCAGCATGGTGGCTGTTTCATTGCCGATGTGGTGGGTCTGGGCAAAACCGTGGTGGCTGCCATGATTGCCCAGCGGTTTATCGCCGCAAACGGAAACAACACCCGTATTCTTGTCATCTTCCCTCCAGCGGTGCAAAGCAATTGGGAAGACACTTTCCGCGATTTCCAAATCAAAAACAATTATAGCCAGTTTGTCAGTAACGGTAGCTTGGATAAGGTCATTGAGGGCACCAACAACTACAGCCAGCCTGGTTACTACGACCTCATCATCGTTGATGAGGCGCACAATTTCCGTCACGACAGCACAGGCAATTACGACCTGCTGCAACGCATCTGCAAGTCGGCACGATTGAACAAAGGCAATGTCAAAGGCAACAAGCGTGTGCTGCTGCTTTCGGCCACGCCACTCAACAACACGCCCGAAGACATCAAGAACCAATTGCTGTTGTTCCAGGACACCGCCCGTTGCACGATTGATGGTGTCTCCAACATTGCCGACACCTTTGCCCCTTGGATTAAGGAATTCAAGAGCCTCATGTCGCAACGCCGCACCGTGAGTGCCGAGTTCCTTACCAGCCGCATCGATGCCATCAATCAGGAACTTCGTCACAAGGTGCTGGAGAAGGTGATGGTGCGCCGTACCCGCAGCAACATCCAGCATGAGCCTCGCTATGCCAACGAGATACACTTCCCTCAGTTGCTCGACCCCACCGACCGTACCTATCAAATGTCTCCCCAAGTACTTAAGCTCTTTATTGACACCTATATCAAGTTAGTGGACACGCCATCGGCTAACCTGAAAGAGGTAAACCCGGACATGTTCGACGGAAGCGGTTTGCGTTATGCCCGTTATCGTGCCATAGAGTATTGCCCGTCCTACAAAGTTACTTCTGGGAAAATGGCAAAGCACATGGCCGATTCGTTGGCCTCCATCTATCAGACACACATGGTCAAACGCTTGGAAAGTAGTTTCGATGCTTTCAAGAAATCGCTTCACACCCTACTTGATGCCACTAAAGGAATGATTAAGATGTTCGAGGAAGACAAGGTCATCATTGCGCCAGACTTGAATGTGAAAAAGCTGCAAGCAGACGGCATAGAGTTGGACGAAATCATTGAACTGGCCATCGGCAAGGGACTCGACCAAAAAGAGATTCTCTTCCATGCTGCCGACTTCCTGCCTGATTTCTTACCCATGTTGGAATACGATGCCGAGGTATTGGACAAATTGTGCAAGCGATGGGAGAAAGTGAAATCCGACCCCAAACTGGAGCTCTTCATCACCATGTTGCAAGGCGAATTGTTCGACAAGAAGAAGAACCCTGGCGGCAAGCTCGTGGTATTCAGCGAAAGCGTGGATACCGTCAATTATTTGGAAAAGGAGTTGAAACAACGCTTGAATCGCAATGACATTCTTGCCGTTTGTGCCAAAAGTCGCAACCGTCTGCGCGACACCATCAAAGCCAACTTTGACGCAAATTATTCCAAAAAGCGAACGCAGAGCGAGCTTGCTTGCTCTGCTGAGCCTGGGAATAATCTTGCGAAGCAAAACTATAAGAAAGAATGGCGCAACGACTATAATATCATCATCACTTCCGATGTGTTGGCTGAGGGCGTCAACCTGCATCGGGCCAATGTGATTGTCAACTACGACAGTCCGTGGAACGCCACCCGACTGATGCAACGCATCGGCCGTGTGAACCGTATCGGCTCCACCGCCAAAGCCATCCACAACTACATGTTCTATCCTTCCGACCCGGGTGATGCCATCATCAGCCTGAAGAAAAACTCCCTCATCAAGTTGCAGAGTTTCCATTCTGCTCTCGGTGAGGATACCCGCATCTATTCGCACGACGAGATGGTGCACGAGTTCAAGCTCTTCAATGCCGATGTGCGCGACGAAACCGACCGCAACCTTGAGTTGCTGCGTGAAGTGCGTGCGTTGCATGACAGCAATCCTGCCCTATATCGCCGCATCAAGCAACTGCCGCCCAAGAGCCGCTGTGCCCGATCCTTGGATAAAACGAAGGGAGCGGTAGCCGTCATTGCGAGCGGAGCAGAGCGGAGCGCGGCAATCCAACCTGATTCGAATAAGCATAATCCGGTCAAGTTGGATTGCCACGTCGCTCCGCAAGCTCCGCTCCTCGCAATGACGTACCCGCAACCACCATTTAACCAACCTCAACCATGTACCATATCATACCTGTCCTCTCCTCATAAGAAAGCCTTCTATCTCGTCGGCGACACCATCCGCGAACTCTCATTCCTCGAAGCCGCCGACCTCTTCCATGCCGATCCTTCCGAAAAGGCATTGCCCTTCGGCGACAGCGAACCATTGCACTACGAACAGGTGAGGAAAGCTTTGGCGCAATACACCATCGACCAGCAGAGCGAGGTTCAAGAAGAAAAGCTCAAAATCGGCAGCAAGGACAACGATGCCAAGAAAGCCGCTGCTTTCCTGCGTGAAATACGCCCTTTGTTCGATGATGATGGCCGCCGTACCGTTGACCGCTTGAAACAGATTGTGGAACGCGGAACCTACAACCAACTGGCCGATGCCTTGAACCGCATTTCAAAAAAGCAGAAGAAAGAGCCTTTGCCAACCATAAAAATCCTGGAACAACTTGAGGAGTTGGACAAACGCTACAGCCAGCCCGAAACGCCGACTGCCACCAAACAAGTGGCGCTCACCACAGCCGACATCATTCTTTCAGAAACATTCATTTAACACTCAAAAACATGAACACCTCCATCATACGACAAATCTTCCAGTCGAAATTCGATTACCCAACCTACTGTAACGAAGTAGTCCACAACGTTTTCGGTTGCAACGATATTTCTACCCGTCCCGAATTGCTTGATACCACAGCTGATGGTGACAACAGTTATTACATAGGTCGCCAAACCGATGCCGATGGTCGTGAACTCGGCTTTTTCTACACCCGTGTTGCCCAAGGCAGCGATGTGCGCCGCAAGCGTGTTGGGTTGCGCAAGATGATAGCCCCTTACCTGAAATACGATGTCGATGCTGCCATTGCCGTTTTTGCCGACGAAAACCACTGGCGTTTGTCGTACATCTGCGACATGAAAGAAGGTGTCACCAACGCGAAGCGGTTCTCGTACATCTTAGGCGACGAGCAGGGGCAGTATAAGACACCCTTGGAGCGACTTGATACCATATACGCCAAAAGAGGAAGGTTCGTCTTAAACGACTTGCGCGAAGCTTTCTCCGTCGATGCGCTCAGTGACGAATTCTTTGACGAGTATCACATCCACTATGACTGTATTGTGGCTGAGTTAGCCCGACAAGGAAAGACGGGAGCCGTCTATCACGATTATGTGAAGAAGCTGATGGGGCGCATCGTCTTTCTTCATTTCCTGCAAAAGAAGGGCTGGCTTTGTGACGATACCAACTTCATGCTCAACACTTTCAGCCAAAGCAACCGCAGAAGCGACTATTTGGAAAGCGTACTTGAGCCACTTTTCTTTGGCATTCTCAACACCGAACCCTCCAAACGCGAACAGATTTTCAGCAGGAATGGTTGGCAACAAAATTTAGTAGAAAAATGGGCGAGCATCCCTTACCTCAACGGAGGTCTATTTGAACGTGATGACGTTGACAACCTGAGGATTGTTCTTCCCGAATCCATCTTCAGCAATCTCTTCGCCTTCTTAGCCTCCTACAACTTCACCGTCGATGAGAACGACCCCGATGATGCCGAGATTGGTGTTGACCCCGAGATGTTGGGCAAGATTTTCGAGAGCCTTTTGGAAGACAACAAGGCCAAAGGTGCTTTCTACACGCCCAAGGAGATTGTGCGCTATATGTGCAAGGAGTCACTGATAGCCCATCTCGCATCCAAGCTGCCCGATGTTGCCGATGGAGTTGTTCGTACCTTTGTGGAAAGTCACGAGATGCAACCCGAGTTGGAGTCTTATCGCGACATCCTTGAAAGTGTTTTGCGTGAGGTGAAGATATGCGACCCCGCCATTGGCTCAGGAGCATTCCCTATGGGCTTGCTGAATGAGTTGTGGCGTTGCCGTGAAGCTTTAGGGACGCAGATGTCGCGCCTGCAGCTGAAAAAGGAGATTATCGAAAACAACATCTATGGCGTGGACATCGAGCGCGGTGCCATCGACATTGCCCGTTTGCGTTTCTGGTTGAGCATCGTGGTGGACAGCGAAAAGGCGGAGCCGCTGCCCAACTTCGACTACAAGTTCATGCAAGGCAACAGCCTGATTGAGAGTTATGGCGGTTTCGACCTCAGTCGCATCGCGGGCAAGACTGTGGGCCGTCCATCTACCTCCACGCAACTGGTGATTGGTCTCGATAGCGACTTGAGCAGAAAGAACCTTCAAAAGTTGTTGCATGAGTATTTCTCCGTCACCGACCATCAGAAGAAAGCCACCATGCGCCATGCCATCAACGCCGAGGTGAAGACCCTCATCCGCGAAAGCGTAGGCGGCACTCCGACCTTCCTCGCCAAGTTGGAGCAACTCGACCCTTCCGCTAATCAGGACTTCTTCCTCTGGCACACTTGGTTTAAGGACATCTTTGACAAGGGCGGGTTTGATATTGTTATTGGAAATCCGCCGTACTTCAAATATGAAGGAGCAAACAAAGGAGAAATAGAAACAATAAGAAAGATTCAATATCTGAAAATTGCCTTTGGTGGGAAATTAAACGCATACAAATTATTTTTAGCTTTATCAATCAATAAGATATGTAAAAACAAAGGTGTTATTTCTTTGATATTTCAAAATTCATTTATTGCAGATAAACAGGCTACCTTGTTGCGAAAAGAGGTGATAGATAATCACCAAATAATATCCATCGATTCTTTCCCGGAACGCGATAGTAAAAAGAAAAGAGTGTTTGAAAATGTAAAAATGAGCGTTTGCATTCTTTTGATGCAGAAAGGGGCAACAGGGAAGGCTTTTAATGTAAACTTTTGGAATGATAAATACAAAAGTTCCGGGACAAATATCGTTTATAATGCTTCAGACATAAAAAGCATTGATAAAGTGGATTATTGTATTCCAAGAATAGAGCAAAGTGGATTACCTTTGGCAATAAAACTGAAGCAGTTTGATAGGTTGCCAATAAAATGCTATGAAGGAGAACTAAACATGACATTTCACAAGCATTACTTCAACTCTAATCCTATAAATCCAACCATTTTGAAAGGGGCTGCTATTCAAAGATACTTCATTACACGCGAAATGAGCCAGGGCGTTATCGAGTATTTAGATGAGAAACGATTTTTAGCAGAAAACTTTTCTGACAAAGCTTATCATCATGAGAAAGAAAGAATTGCAATGCAAGGAATGACTGGCGCTAATGATAAAATCAGGCTGGTTATGTCTATAGTTCCAGCTGGTATTTATCTTGCAAATTCATGCAACTATATTATCCCCACAAATTTTTTGCCTGCAAAATATTTATTGGGAATCTTAAACAGCAAGTTGATGAATTGGTTTTTCAGATGCTTTAGTACAAATAGCAATGTCAATGGTTATGAGGTTGAAAATTTCCCTATGCCGCCAAAGAATCTCGAATTGCAAAAGTCTATAGAACAATTAGTTGATATTGTATTACGCACAAAGTCAGAGAATCATGCCTGCACTACCACCCAACTAGAATACGAAATAGACAAAAAAGTATATGAATTGTATGGATTGACGGATGAGGAGATAAGGATTATAGAAGGATAAGTGCTTGAGGTTGATAAATATGCTGACATTTTGTCGGTTATGTGTGTTTGGCATAAAGAATGATTGCCTTTTAAATTAAAAGGCAATAGTTGAAAGATAAATAAATTGTTAGCGTTAATTACAAATCTTTTTGGAATGATAAAAAACACTGATTCTATAAGCGATTCGACGGTTGTAAACATTTCGTCTACTATCACTCCCATAATATCACAAAGAGAGGAGAAAACTATATTAATAGATTCCATAAACGCATCTTCTTGCGAAATAACGGTGTCTGATACTAAAGGCAACTCTGTTTGGCTTAAAGATGGTCAACCTAGCGGTTGGACACAATTGTTTATTGCAGTAGGAATACCATTATTTGTGGTTTTTTTGGATAAGTGGATTACGAAATGCCATACTAACAAAAAAGAGAAGAGAGATCGAGAGAGGTATCGCAAAACTGTCATTGATTGGATAAGACTAATAACTCCAATTGAAAACAGACTATCAAAATCACTGTCTGATTTATCAAATTTGATAGCTCAATCAGATAAAATGCAACCAGAGTTCTATGCAATGCCAACAACAATACCAGACAAACTTGGATCATTGACGGTTGAACAGATGATGGATGCATTTTTAACGGACTTCAAAGGTGACAAAGAAAAATGTTCTGTCCATATCTATAATATAATCAGTTGTTTAGATTTCCTATCAATTACAAGAAACGAGATAACGAAAGCTTATGATTTTTATAACAACCAAACTATTAGATGTTGTGAAAGATGGAATACGGAAATTTCTGAATTTAAACAATGGAATATTCAACAAAATGACGCTGAAATCGAAAAAATTGTGAGGTTGTGGGCAGCAGGCCTTATTTGTAAAAAAGATTCTATTCAAGTCCATGAGAAACTTGTTAATGATATTTTTCAAATGTATGGTACGATATTGGATATCACCCCCGTTTTAATTAAAATGCAAATTGTTATCCAACAAAGGAGGGCTTTATCCAATGGTTATTCAACTGTTTTTGCTGATTTATCTAAAAAGATTATTTTCTCACTGGAGCAACTCTCTGAAGCATGTGATTTTTTCGGAAATGAGAATGCATATTAATTAATATGATTGTACAGTTTTCATAATGTTATTGAAAAGGGGAAATGGAATATAGAAATGTATAGAAGCAAGTATATTCACGACGGAAAGTGTATTTGGTGTGGTAAAGAATCAGATGGGATATTTGATTCAAAACCACATATTCTCCCTAAATCCCTTGGAGGTAGTGAAATATGTGTAGATGTATGTGATGATTGTAACCACTATTTCGGAACTCCGTTGAAAGGGCTCCCTGCTATTGATGTTGTGTTGAGAGAGATTTTTGAATCTTACCGTCTCTTCGGGACAAATTATTATGAAGAACACAAGCCACCAAAAAAGTTCACTTTCTTTCACTATAATCACGAAAAGAAAAGACTTAAATTGAAAGACCCGTTTAGGGAGGCCACCATTACATCTCAATTCAAAAGAGGACTATACGAACTCTTTCTTCAAAAATATCATGCGACAACATTTGATGGTAATAATCAAAGGTGGGATTGGGTTCGGTCTTATGCTCGTTATGGTACGGAAAGAATTCTTATAGAGCCTCACGTTTACTATGCTTTCAACAATGTTGTTTTTCACCCTAGTGATGAAAATATGAATATAGTACCCATATCGGATAAGTTAATTGAAGACGCTTTGAAATACGGCGTTTTTCATTGTATTCTAATGGGCCAAAGCTTTTATTTGGAAGTGTTGCCACATTTATTTCAGCAGTTTGGCAGAGAGTATTTGCAAAACGAAGCAAATACAATGCTTTTACCTGCTAAAGGCGATGAGTGTATTTTCGAATTCACCAAAATAAGACAAATAGACCCATTTATGACAAGATTTAGAGAGTGAAAAACCTTTTACGTTTTAAACAATACCGCTCAGCTACCACTTCCTCCATCTCCACTTTCATCTTTCCCAACTCCTTTTTCACCCTTAAATTGGGGTCGTCGTCGTAACCTGGTTTTAGGTTTTTGAACTAAAAACTGCCATTATTGGCACTTTTTAGTCATAAGCAGTTGGTCGATTGAAATTATTTATTACTTTTGCATTACCAATAATTGCCAATAATGGCATAATTTAGGAATGAGATGGTGGAAATTAAAAGAGACAGATATCTTCAACAGCTGATAGAAAGCCGTCAGAACGGCCTCGTCAAAGTGGTTACGGGAATCCGCAGGTGTGGCAAATCGTATCTCCTGAACGTTTTGTTTTATCGCTATCTGTTGGAAAACGGTGTGGCTGAAGACCACATTATTCGTGTTGACCTTGAAGACCGCATGAACAAAGAGCTAAGGGATCCAGATGCGATGCTTCATTATGTCCACAGCAAAATCAAGGACAAGGAGCTTTACTATATCATTATCGATGAGGTTCAGCTGATGGATGAATTCGTTGATGTTCTGAATAGTTTCCGGCATATTGACAACGCCGACACTTACGTGACTGGGAGCAACTCACACTTCCTTTCATCCGACATTCCGACCGAGTTTCGCGGTCGAGGCGAAACAATTCACGTGAATCCACTTTCGTTTGCGGAATTCTATTCAGCAAAAGGCGGTGACAAACAAGAAGCTTGGCGCGAATACTATACTTACGGCGGATTGCCACTTGTCCAATCTTTTGACACCGAACAAAAGAAAGTGAACTATTTGCAGGATTTGTTCGAGACCGTTTATCTGGCAGACATCATTGAGCGACATAAAGTACAGAATGAACATGAAATGCGTGAGTTAGTGCATATTTTGGCCTCATCCATTGGCTCACCTTGCAACCCAACAAAACTATCGAATACTTATAAAAGCATAAAGAAGTTAAATATCACCAACAAGACTATTTCTAATTACCTTGGCTATCTGTTGGAATCATTCCTTGTAAACAAGGCCATTCGCTATGATATCAAAGGCAAAAAGTATATCAACACGCTTTCAAAGTATTATTTTTCTGACATAGGTTTGAGAAATGCCATTCTCAATATGCGCCAACAGGAGGAATCGCATATCATGGAGAATATCATTTACAACGAACTGATTACCCGGGGCTACAATGTGGATGTCGGGATGGTAGAGATAAAAAAGCAGGACAAGGATGGGAAATGGATTCGTGTCCAGCTTGAAGTCGATTTTATTGCCAACCTCGGAAGCAAAAAGTATTATGTGCAATCGGCTTTGTCAATCCCTGATAGAGAAAAGGAAATACAAGAATCCCGTTCGCTAACAAACATCAATGATTCATTCAAGAAGGTTATTGTTGTCAAAGAGCACATCATGCCGCGCAGAAACGAAGATGGGATACTCACTATTGGGCTGTTCGATTTTCTCCTCAAGAAGGATAGTTTAGACATGTAACGGACCTACCGACCCTCTCCTCAATACAACAGCAGTAATACTCTCATTCAAGAAAGCTTGTCAATCACCTCCTGAAGTCTGTTGAGGAAACGGGCGGCTTCGAAACCATCCATTTGGGCATGGTGAAACTGGAACGAGATGGGCAAAGTCGTTTTGAACAGCCCTTGATGGTATTTGCCCCAAGCCAAGAAGGGATTGGTGAATAACTCGGAATAGACGCTCACCACACCGTCAATCTCGCATTCAGCCAAAGCGGAGGTGTCGATAGCCATATAGTCGTCACCAAGAAGGTGGTCTTCGTTTGTTTCGTTGACTTTGCGCGTCAGGCGCAAATAGTCTTCATTGAATTGGCGAAGATCCGCTGAAAACGGGATGTCACAAAGGTGGGCGTCACCGTTCATGGTCTTCACGACGGTCATCACCGCCAGACGGTCATATAGCCATAAGCGCCCTCCGGCAGGCAATGTATAGAACTCCTGAATGCCGCTGGCCGCTTGACCGATACACCAGCACATCAGCATATTCGTCTTCATCCCGCTTCGTTTGGCAACCTTGATCAGTCTGCCGACATCAAAGGTTTTGACTATCGTCACTTTCGGCATGCCAGCCGTTTTCCACAGCTCAAACGCCCGTCCTCGCGGTGATTCTTTAGGGTCAATTTCTTTCTTCATCGAAGTTGTTTTGCAGCAAAGGTACAAAAATTCCGCAACCCAAGCCTTCGCCAGAGTTGCGGATTTTTCATGGAACCTTGTCCGATTATTTCAATGTGTCATACTGCTCGTCGGTGACAGGCTCCAGCCACTCATTGCTGTTGCCGGGTTGTGCATCGGCATGGTAGGTGAGGTGCTGCATCCAGTTGTCCTTGGCGGCACCATGCCAGTGCTTCACGCCCTCGGGGACGGCGATGACGGTGCCAGGGACCAACGGGACGGCTTCCTTGCCCCATTCCTGATACCAGCCGCGACCACTCACGCAAATCAACATCTGGACGGCACCATGGTGAACGTGCCAGTTGTTGCGGCAGCCAGGCTCGAAGCTAACGTTGCAGAGTCCGCTTGCAGGGTCGAGGACGGCGAGGTGGCTGTTGCCAATGAAATACTGGGCGTATGCCGTATTAGGTTCTCCGATAGCCCAGGGTGACTGTGCGCACACCACATCGTTCTTGCCGTCGACAGCGGCGGCGATGGCGGCCTCACAACGCAAGGCCTCGGCTTGCAACCCTGCGGCTTTCAATGCCACTGGGATGCTGCGCAACTGCTCCTCTGTGACACCCATATTCAAGGCACCGCGCACGTGTGCCTGCAGCTGCGGCATCACGTTCTCCAAGCCGCTCAACGCACTCACGGTGATGAGTTCGCGGTCAGCATGGGTGAGGTTGTCGCGGGCGAAGATGTCGCCGAAGAGGTGGGCTTTCAGATAGTAGTCCTCGGCAGGGCAGAAGTCATAGTTGAAAGGGCGACCGCTCAACTTGGTCTGCACCTCGGTGCCTTGTTTCAAGGCATCGTAGGTAGCGGGCAGGGGAGAGGCGTCCATACCTTCTTCAGTGGTTTTGCCTTCGCTCTTGCGTTGTTCCAATACCTTCTGCAAAGTGCCAAGGGCATTCAAAGAACGCGGGAATCCCGTGTAGGCATAAAGTTGCGATAGGGCTTCCTTGATTTGGCTGACCGTCAGGCTGGCATCCAATCCGCCGTTGATGGCCTCGGCCAAGGCGGTATAGTCGGCTTTGGCCTCGTTGCAGGCGATGGCCGACATGAAGGCTGCCTGCTCGGTAGTAAAGGTGAGTGTGTTCATTTCTTTTGCGTTTTCTTTAGTGGATTGCGTTCCACAGGCGGCCATTGTCAATGCAATAGCGACCATCATTATTGTCTTTTTCATAGTCATTAGTTTATTGCCTGAATTGTGGATTTCATCGTTTCATTCCGTCTCTTATTTGATCATTCTAATCACCTTGGCAGGAACGCCGCCCACGATGGTGTTGTCGGGGACATCCTTTCCCACAACGGCACCGGCGGCCACAATGGCGTTCTCGCCGATGGTGACACCCGCCAATATCGTGGCGTTGGCACCAATCCAAGCGTTCTTCTTGATGACGATGGGTTTGGTGAGCAAGGAATGTCTTGTTTCAGGGTTTTCAGGATGGTATTCTGAGGCCAAAACCACATGAGGCGCAATGAAGACGCCTTCCTCAATCGTGATGCCACCAAGTGCCAGGAAGGTGCAACCGAAGTTGACGAAACTGCCCTTGCCGAAGGTGGTCTTCTTGCCATAGTTGATGTTGAACGGCGGAAATACACGCACGGTTTCGTCGATGTCGGAGCCTGTTATTTGTCGCAGATACGCGCGCACCTCGGCCTCGGTGTGGTAACCGGTGTTCATCTCAGCGACCAGTTTCATGCAACGCTGCACATCAGCATAAAGCTCATCGCTGCCGACGTAGGTCTTTCCTGTGGGTTGTTCGTTCATTTTGTATTATTTCAGGTTTTTGGTGAAAAACTCCGCTAATGTATCCCAAGGAATGTAATTGCCCTCGCCACCGTCGTAAAGGTCGCAGTGGGTGGCACCTGGGATGATGAGCAGTTGCTTGTTTTCTGGGTTGGGATTGGGTTTGCCAATGAAGTTGTAGCCTTCTGCCTGGCCTTCAACCATGTATTTGTAAGCGGCTTCGCCGAAATAGCGGCTGTGTGCTTCCGAGCCATGCATCACAAGGACGGCAGAGCGGATCTCGTTGATGTAATAGAGGAAACGAGCGTTAGCATAAGCCTGAGTGCCGATGACGCGCCAGCCGTCGTTCGAGTTGCCAGAGCGAGCATGATAACCGCGTGAGGTCTTGTAATAAGCATGGTAGTCCTTGACAAACTGCGGGGCATCCTCAGGAAGGGGATCGACGACACCGCCTGCCATTGCAGTTGGGTCGGAGAGGCGTTGCTTGCCCATGGCCTCGCGGGCAGTGTGGCGCGACTCTTCTTTGTCTTCACTGTCGAAGTAGCCATTGCCGCTGACACGGGTCATGTCGTACATCGTGCTGGCCACGGTAGCCTTGATGCGGGTGTCGGCAGCGGCAGCGTTGAGGGCGATGCCACCCCAGCCACAGATACCGATAATGCCTATGCGTTCGGCATCGACGTTGTCTTGTTTCGACAGGAAATCAACAGCCGCCATGAAGTCTTCCGTGTTGATGTCAGGCGAGGCAGTACGGCGAGGCTCACCGCTGCTTTCGCCTGTATAGGACGGGTCGAAGGCCAGTGCCAAGAAGCCGCGCTCTGCCATCCGCATGGCATAGAGGCCGCTCGACTGCTCCTTGACGGCACCAAAAGGCCCGCTCACGGCAATAGCCGCCAGTTTGCCTTCGGCATCCTTTGGTGTATAGAGGTCTGCGGCCAAAGTCAGACCGTATTGGGTTTCGAATGTCACCTTGCGGTGGTTCACTTTGTCGCTCAGCGGGAACACCTTGTCCCACTCCTGCGTGAGGTTCAGTTCTTGTTTCATTTCTTCTTTTTTAGTTTCTGTTGCTTCTGTTGGTTGGTTGTTGCAGGCGGTCATGAGTGCTACCACTGAAGCCAGGATGATTGTTTTTTTCATGATATCAATAGTTTATTCTCTTTTTCCCGTTTTGAATCACAATGCCTTTATAGCCTTTGGGTGCAATCTGCCCAGTAATGGTGTAGGTTGTCCCTTCGCTGTTTCCGTCAGATGATAGTTCTTGGATCCCTGTATAGATGGGCTGCAATGAAAGCGTAATAGCCACTTCACCTTCACCTGCCTTGACGAAACGACGCACTTCGTCAGCCGACAAGTTGTCGAGTTTGCCAATGCGGGTATAGGACCAAGAATTGCTACCATAGAAGATGCAGATGTTGTCGCCGTTGTATAAGACAATGTCGCCAGAAGAAGTGGTGGTTTGGTGGTCTGCTGTGGGGAACGACTGCCCGACATAGCCCACCTTCTCAAAGTTGCCGTAGTCGTGCGCCAAGTAGGTGATGTTGTCCGTTTGCAATGCAGCGACCAAAGCCCGTGTGCCAACATTGTCTTCCATCGTGACGGTATGCGTGTCCTCTCCGATAGTGATATACATTGTCTCTTCCATTGTCTGTGCAAAAGTCTCGCTGTTTTTAGAGCAACCCGTAATCAGTAGAGCTACAAATATCCAAAGCAACTTTTTCATTTGGTCTAATTCTAATTTCGTTGGCAAAAGTACACTTGTTACTTGAAAGAGGTATTACACAAATTGGCTGAATCTATACCAATTTCGCAGAAAATGTATATTTATTATAAAAAATAGTACCATTTTTACCTTGTTTTTACATATTCTCCATACCTTTGCATCGCGATGAAGAAGATTCTGAAAATAGATACCCCCAACGATTATGCACGATTTGTGGATGCTCCCGAGCTGCACCCATTGGTCAGCATTATTCATTACGATGAACTACCTCTTTTCCGTCATAGCCTGAACAACTACGGTGTCTATGGGCTCTTTATCCAACGCCAGTTTCCCAAGGATCTCTCGTATGGCATGAAGACCCTGCAGGCGAGCGATGCCTCGATTATTGCCGTAGAGCCAGGACAGATTGGCGGCTTGGAGGACAATGGGGAGCGCATTTCGCTGAGCGGATGGGTGCTATTGTGGTCGCCTGAGCTGCTGCACGGTTCTGAACTGGAACGTCAGATTAGCCGTTACCAGTATTTCTCTTATTTCTTCACCGGATCGCTGCGGATGGAGCCTGATGAATGGCTCAGCATCACACAACTGCTCGCCCAGATGAGGCAAGAGCTGTTAACTCACGATGACTCGCCCTCGCTCAGAAGCATCTTGTTGGGCTATCTGCACCTGATACTGGAATACTGCAACCGGATCTATCAGCGGCAACTTTCTGAAGAAGACAATGGCGGCAGCGACCTCTTGAAACGCTTTCACGACTTGCTTCAACAGTATTTCCGTGAGAATCGGCAAATGTCACAAGGCATGCCTACCGTCGCCTATTGCGCCTCAGAGCTGGCTTATTCGCCGCGTTATTTTGGCGACATCGTCCACAAAGCGACAGGAGGAACGGCTATCGGTTATATCCACAATTACGTCATCAACCAAGCCAAGAGTCTGCTCATGAACGGCCACAACATCAGCGAGACCTCGCGCCTCCTTGGCTTCGATTTTCCCCATCATTTCACCCGCCTCTTCAAGAAGGTGACAGGGCTCACGCCTAGCGAGTATTTGGGGAAATAGATCTGTCGATTAATCAATTAGCATCAATTCTTGGCGCTTGTAGGAGATGAGTATCTTTTGTTTGGCAAGCACCTCGCAACCAAAGAGTCCGTTAATATCTTTGCTCTCTTGCAGATGAGACACGTCGGAGAATGCCGTTTGCAGTTTCTTGAATGTGCGTCCGCCGAGCGTAAGGGTGGTCTTGCCTTTTGTAACTGATGCCCGTCCGTCACCATAGCCTATGAGATGGTCTTTCTTGATGCCTTTGACCGTGGATGGATGCAGTTGGGGCCAATCGTTGGGGAGCAAGTTAGACTGTGCCCCGCTGTCGAATGCCAGCCGGACTGGTACGCCGCCAACTTGGCAGTCAAATGTCAGCAGGTGGCCTTTCTTTACACCGCTCACCGTCTGACAGCGATAGCCCTCGTCCAGTAGCCATCGGTAAGTGGTGTCGGGGTTTAGCAGTACTATCTCGCTACGCTTGAGGTCGAACAGCACGTCGAAATCCTTGTAGAAACTCTGCCCCAGAATACCATGTACTGCTACGCCAACGCTCTCCAGATTGCTCAAATCTGATGTCATGATGTCCGTCTCGTTGAGCGCAACACCGCCCATGTCCATCAGTTTCACATGGTGCATACCACTGACAGAACCTTTTCCGACGGCACCTCGGCCGCCATTGCCCATTACCTCTCCGTCAATATTGTGGTCGAAGTATTTGCTGTTAAGAATGACGCCTGGGGCACCAGTATCGAAGAACATATAACATGGCTGTCCATCGATGTTGACGGTCACGATTGGCAATCCATCTTGAAGGTGTAAGGGAACGCGCACCATACTCACTTCGGACTGTGCTTTGGCCGTGGGAGTAGCACTTCGAATTGAAACATCTGCATGCAGCAAATCCGCTTCGAGCACCAAGTTGTCGGCATTGAAAAGTATTGTCGCCTCTGAGGTGGTGCTGTCAGGCTTCGTTATGATGTAACGCAGCGTTAGCCCCGCGCTGTCCTGTTCGGTGCCCGCCAGTTCCCAAGCCGTCATGGCAGGCATTTGTGCAATAATCTGTTTCAGTACTTTAGCAGCCGTCGGCTGTTTGATGTTGGTAAAGCGGAAGTCTGGTGCCAACAGTTCGTCAATGCCATCAGGCGTATGGTTCTGAGCGGCAGTCAGGATGCGCTCTGCCATCTGTTGACATGCGTTTATGTCTTGCGCCATGCTTGTTGCGATCACAAGAGTAAAGAAAATAATGACAACTGTTCTCCTTTGCATTTTTCTCATTATTTAAGCATAAAACATTATGTGGAAAGGCAGCGTCAGCCCTAAAACTGACATCTGCCCTTATCGTGCGAGATGTTTACAGATTACTTCTTGGTTGTGATAAGAATGGCACACTTGGGGGCTGTCTTATATGTCTTCATATATTCTTCAGAGATTTTCTGGAAAGTGGAATTTTCTTTGTCTTTAATAACTGTCAAGGAATCTATCTTGGATGATGGCATTGACTGGATTTCTGAATAAGTAACTATCTTACCGTCAAGCACATAAACAATCTCACCTGCTTCTGCACGAATGACATCAGTGGTAACGCCTGTATTAACAGATTCGCCAGACTTTATTACTTTTGATGTTGAAAGAACCTTTACGCTCTTTACATCTTCTCTACCCGTTAACTCTGAGGTGATAATTGAGTGAAGGTTGTGTTCAGAGTCAATGGAATAATTGATAATTGTCTTGCCAACTAACTGTGATCCATCGAAGTTTTCGACCTGCAAACCATCAATCACGTAGATTGCCTTTCTCGTTTCCTGTGCACCCATAGTTGCAACAGTGAATACTGCTACAAGCAGCAATAATACCTTTTTTTTCATCTTAAATAATTTAAAAGTTAATTATTTATTGAGATTTTAATTCTATCGAAATTCCATCAGAGCATCGTTTTAGCATGAACGAACTTGGTGGCTCATTTGATGTAGTGGTCTTTATGATAAAGCCATCATTACATGAAAATGCTGTTATGGCCATATCATTAGTTCCCACGTCAGAAAGGATGTTGATAGCTTCCAGTAATTCAGAAGTGCTAATCTCGGGCTGTTTCTCTGCATTGTCAGTTGGGTAGACTGGCAAGAACAACACAACACAAATTATAGCGGCAGCTGCTGAAACTATCCAGGGCAGAGCCACAATCTTTCTTTTTATACTTCCTCTTTGCATTAGGCGGTCGAATTCGTCAGCCTTTTCTTCCGAAATTTCAGGCCATCCGATGAGATTGGAGGTTTGAAGCATGAGCAGAACATCTTCTTCCTCGGCAGAGAGGGCAATGCCTGTTCCACTTAGGAAATCAGCTAGCAAGCGTTCTTCCTCGAATGTTGTTTCTGCATTCAGATAGCGTCTGACGAGTTCCTGACGTATCTTTTCATCGTTGAGATTAATCATTTTTTGTTCCTTCCTATCTTTAAGAGTTCCATCATTTTCTTTCTTGCAGCGCATATCATCGTCTTAGTACTGGTGGGCGTTGCATTACAAGCTGCGGCGATTTCCATCATTGACATTCCTTCGCTCCGCATCATCAACATTCGTTGTTGCGTTCTCGGCAGTTTTGCCAATGCATTGCTTATTATCCGCTCGGTGTCGTGAGTAATCATCGACTGATCAGCCTGTATGTTCCCGATTATGTTGCTGGCCTCGTCAAGCGGCTCATGTTGCCCTTTATTGAGTTTCAAGATGTCAATGCACACATTTTTTGCAATCAATATAGCCAGTGCTTCGGGCTTCTGATACTCGTTTAACCTTTCTCGCATCTGCCACAGACGTAAAAGAGTTTCTTGTACGGCATCCTCCGCGTCGTAAGCCAGTTCCTGCTTGTCGAAGAAACTCCTGCAGAGATTCATCAACTTTGGACGAACGGACGTTGCGATATTTTGAAAGTCTTGCAATTCCATTTTGTTTATGCACTTCTGCTATTAACACGAATAATAACGGGAAAGGTAAACTAAAAATTTGTGTTTAGAAGTGAAATAGTAGTCGAGCCCACTAATCCTATCCTAATTTCGGAAACCGCTAACTTAATTCGGCACAGAAATAAGCGGCACATCCAACACGACAGAAATCCTTGCAAAGGTGGATGGCGTGAAGTTGTGGCTACTTATTCTCTTGTTGCAATCTATGCAATTCCTTTTGTTGTTCTATCTCGCAGCGCAGTTCTTCCTCGGTGGGCAAATAATTGTTAGATTTGGAAAACGCGATTTCCAAATTTCAATGTCGGGAACGACTAAATAAAAATGTCGAAAAGCGCGCAAATACCTGCCGCTGAATCCTTTCCCGTATGTTCGATTCAATTCCTGTGACAGCATCTCTATCAATTGCGTGCCGTAATCCGCGCGTTCCTTACCTTTTTACTCTTGCTCCACGATGCGTTATGCGCCAATAGGTCTTCTCAATCATCACAGCATTCACGGCTTCGTATGCCGCATTGAGACCTTGTTCCACCAATCGCTTGATGTCACCGATGCATGATTCCGTGTTGCTATGCAAGGTCAATCTCACCATGTCATTTCGGATTTTGCATAAGTACCTAATATTTTGAAAACCAGTCTGGAAAAACGATATAAAGAAATATCCGCAACCCAAGACTTTGCCTGAATTGCGGATTCTTCCTGAAATTGAAACGAGCCTTATTTCAGCCCCTTCAACCATTTCTCGACCTTTTTACGACATACTTTTGGTTGGGGGAATTGGGCGTATTTGGGATGGTTCGTTCAAGTAACCCTGCATCTATCAAGGTGTTGATAAACTTGTCAATGTTCCATTTTTGATATGTTACGTTGATGTGTTCAAGAATTTCTCTACTCGTTCTCGGAAATATACAGTATAACAATACTTCTTTTTGTCTGTCAGATAAAAGCAAGTTACTATCAGAGCTACTATCAGAGCTACTATCAGAGTTACTACGTTGATTATGTGATGTATTACATTTGTTCGTAATATTCAAAGGTGTATTGCCATTCGGGAAAGGTTGGAGGCCAAAGTGGGAATGCTTTCTTTACATTCTTTATTATCCTAATTGATATTCACCAGCACGAATGGCAGCGATGACACCACCGTCGATGAGCAGGTCGGTGCCTGTGATGAACTTGGCATGTTCTCCGAGCAAGAAGGCTGCGGCTTCGGCAATCTCGTCGCTAGTGCCAGTGCGTTGGGCGGCTGAAGCATCAATCATACGCTGGTAGCCCTCGCCGTTGGCGTTGAACTCGTCGTAGGCCAACGGGGTGACGACGACACCCGGCGAGATGGTGTTGATGCGGGCACGACGTTTGCGCCAGCTGGTGGCGGCGGCACGCTGCGCCTGCAGGTGGTTCAATCGTTTGGCAATCATATAAGCGAAGCCGCTGTTCTGCATAGCCACCTCTTGAATGAATTTCACCTCTTTCAGTTTGGCGGTCGGTGTCTGCACCAATTGCAGTTCGATGTCATTGGGGATGGGGTACATATAGGCCGCTTGGCTGCTGATGATGAGTCCTGCGCCACCCTCGGCCATCACTTCGCCGAAAGCATCGACGGCATAACCCGTGCCGACCCTATCGAGGTCGACGATATGCT
>JAEEGG010006543.1_pt1 | contig 27289 bp, 23 predicted proteins | sample 9134161 | NCBI WGS metagenome assembly JAEEGG01 (sample SAMN16246543, study PRJNA631951) | gut metagenome | biome: gut microbiome; feature: rumen; material: CR-attached | host: Bos | place: Iran: Karaj | collected 2018-10 | reverse complement strand
TGCCATCTGTCCTTCTACATCTGTTGCCTGATCAAACTCATATGTTACCATCAGTACTTCACGGTCCTTGTAACCATCGATCTTCATTGATACTGGAGTCTTTGCCATAATTTGTTTCCTTTCTTTAATTTTTAATTGTTAATACTATTTTTATTTGTTACTTTATTACTTTTTAGTTTGTCGTTCAGAGGTTTTATTTCTGAATCACACCGCAAAGTTACGATGGTTTTTTCCACATTCCAAGTTTTTTCTTGTTTTTCTTCTTAAGTTGTTTGGCCAATGAAAGGAGTTTTGGCCAAAACGGAGAAAAAGGCCAAAAAGTTGGCCATAAGATATAAAAAAAAGCCCCTCGGCGGTGGGCTGAGGGGCTGTTTGGTTAATCTTGGAAGTAGACGCGCTTGACGCGGTTGGAGACGCCTGTGAGGATCTCGTAGGGGATGGTGTCGAGCGTGTCGCTGAGGGCGGTGACGGGGAGGTTCTCACCAAAGATCTCTACCTGGTCGCCCTCCATACAGGGGATATCAGTGACATCGATCATGGCCACGTCCATACAGATATTACCTACGTATTCAGCTTTCTGACCGTTGACGAGGCAGTAGCCATGACGATTGCCAAGGTGACGGTTCAGACCGTCGGCATAACCGATAGGGATGGCGGCGATGACGGAGTCGCGATCGAGGACGCCCTTGCGGCTGTAGCCTACCGTCTCGCCTGCGGGGACGTGCCTTAATTGCAAGATGGTGGTCTTGAGCGTTGAGACGCACTTGAGTTTATTGTCAGCAGGTGAGACATACGGATCGACGCCGTAGAGGCCGATGCCGAGGCGACACATGTCCATCTGGCGCTCTGGGAAGTGCTCGATACCTGCGGAGTTGTCCATGTGGCGCAGGATATGATGACTGAAGGCGGCCTGCAGCTTGTCGCTACCCTCCTGGAAGAGGGCGAACTGTTTGGCTGAGAAATCGTCGAAGCCGTCGCTGTCGGAGCCCACGAAGTGGCTGAACACGGAACGCGGGATGATGGCGTTCTGGTGCTTCAGACGATCGACGAGCTTGAAGATGTCCTGTACAGGGTCGAAGCCCAGACGGTGCATGCCTGTGTCGAACTTGATATGGACGGGCCAGCCGGTGATACCCTCCTTGCGGGCGGCCTTGATAAGGGCGTCCATCAAACGGAAGGAGTAGACCTCGGGCTCTAAGTCGTAGTCGAACATGGTCTTGAAGGCGGTCATCTCTGGGTTCATAATCATGATATTGGCCGTGATGCCAGCCTTACGAAGCGTGACACCCTCGTCGGCCACAGCCACAGCGAGGTAGTCGACACGCTGATCCTGGAGGGTCTTGGCAATCTCGATGGCACCAGCACCATAGCCGTCGGCCTTGATCATACACACCATCTTGGTCTCTGGCTTGAGGAACGAGCGGAAGTAGTTGAGGTTGTCGACTACTGCGTTGAGGTTGACCTCAAGGATGGTCTCGTGTACCTTCTGTTCCAGTTGCTCTGTAATCTGATCGAAGCCAAAGGGACGGGCACCCTTCAAGAGGATGAGCTCGTTGCGCAGATTGGCGAAGGCGTCGCTGGAAAGGAAGTGGTTCACATCGGCGAAGAAGGCCTTGTCGGCAATCTGGATCCTATCGGCCTGAGCCATGAGTTCAGGACCGATACCGATGAACTTCTCGATGCCGCGCTTGACGGCGAGCTCGCTGACTTGGGCATAGAGGGCCTCAGGGGTGGAGCCGCTCTGGTAGATGTCGGAGAGAACCAAGGTGCGCTTGTTCAGACCCCTTCTTGCCTCCCCTACCTCAGGAGAGGAATTATCGCGGCGGTTCATGAAGTCGAGGGCGATGTCGAGGGAGTTGACGTCGGAGTTGTAAGAGTCGTTGATGATGACGCAACCACGCTGACCCTGTTTCACCTCCAGACGCATGGCCACAGGTTCGAGCTTAGCCATACGATCGGCAATCTGACTGGGTGTGAGTCCCATATACAGGGCCACAGCCGCGCAGGTGATGGAGTTTTCGATCGAAGCCTCGTCGATGAAGGGGATGGTGTAGCAGTTCTCCTCGCCCTGCCAGATGTAGGTGATCCTCGACCCCTTCACTTCTTTGATGAAGAGGGCGGCTTGGTCGTCGCACATCGACCAGGAGATTTTCACACCATTGTAGTTCAGGCGACGGATGCAGCGGCTCACGATATCGTTGTCGGAGCAATACACCATGGCCTCTGTGTCGTGCATCAGTTCGAGTTTCTCCATACACTTCTCTTCCATCGAACGGAAATTCTCCTGATGGGCAGGGCCTAAGTTGGTGAGCACGCCGATGGTGGGTTGGATGATGTCGCGCAGGGCGAACATCTCACCTGGTTGCGAGATACCTGCCTCGAAGATGCCGACCTCTGTCTGCTCGTTCAACAGCCACACGCTGAGGGGCACACCAATCTGCGAGTTGTAACTGCGAGGTGAGCGCACAATCTTCTGTGAGGGCAACAGCAACTGGTAGAGCCACTCCTTCACCATGGTCTTACCATTGGAGCCCGTGATACCTACGATGGGTAGGTTGAACTCGTCGCGATGGCGCTCGGCCAGTCGCTGGAGGGCTGCCAGTGGCGAGGGGACGATGAGGAAGTTGGCGTCGGGGTAGTAATCGTTTACAGTTGACAGTTGACAGTTGACAGGTTTGTTTTCAACCACGAAGTTGCGGACACCACGACGGTAGAGGTCGTCGATGTAGCGATGACCATCGTTACGCGATGATCTCAGAGCAAAAAACAGCGTCTCCTCAGGGAAACAGAGTGAACGGCTGTCTGTCAACAGCCAACCTATCTGTGCATCGGTCTCGCCAATCCTGCGAGCACCAATGAGCGTTGTTACTTTTTCAATAGAGTATTTCATACTGCAAAGTTAGGGTATTTTTTCTGTAAGTCGGCTACTTTTAACATAGTTTTATGCATGAAAGCCTTATATTCTTGCGACTCAGGGTCGAAGGGCTTGTGATTCAGGGCAGCTTTCAGGGGTGCCCACTCAGCGAGGAACGCCTTGGCCTCATCGCTCAGGTAGACCTCAGAGAAGCGTTGCCAGATGTACTCCACAGCCTGTGATGAGGGGTGGAGCATATCGTCGGCGTAGAAGCGGTAGTCGCGTAGCTCGTCGTTCACGATTTCGTAGGCGGGGAAGTAATTAATTGAAAATTGAGAGTTTTCAATTACTTTGTTAACTGCCAAGAGCAGGGTGGCTTTGGAGAGTTGGGAGCCGTGGTAGCCGTATTTGCGATAGCGGATGGGACTGACGGTGAGGACCACCCTTACCTCTGGGTTCTTTTCGCGAAGGAGGTCGACGGTTTGTTGCAGGTAGTCTGCACATTCGTCGACGGTGAGTTCTTCTTCTGTAAAGAGCGAGGCTGGGCGCTTCTGGCAGTTGTCTACAATCTCGCCTGTTTCCTTTAGGCGGTAGACGTGATTCGTGCCGAGGGTGAGGAAGACGGTACTGAAGTTTACAGTTGTAAACAATTGTTGGAGGGTGTGCAGGATGCTGGCGGGGTTATACATGACACCGTAGGGATTGACCACGGCACGGAACTTCTCTTCCTGGAAACGACGTCCGATGGCATCGGCAAAGCACGACCCCACGAAGAGCATCTCCTCGCATGGTGCGATCCTAAAACCAGGATCCTCAATATCGACCTTCGTTCTAAACTCCATTAGCTTCTGCTGATTTGCAATCCACTCGTCGATAACGACATCTCTACGAAACGGGCGTTCTTGTTTTGAGGGTGCTCGCTGAGAATCTGTTTGATACGGGCGGCGGCCTCTGGATCCTTGGCGATCATGTAGAGGTAGCCTCCACCTCCTGCACCTGGGAGCTTATAACCTAAGCAGAGATCATCGACGAGATCAGTGATAGCACGCACAGCCTCAGGGTTCGTACCATTGTCGAGCAACTGGTTCTGTTGCCACGTCTTGCGCACTAACGTGCCCATCTTCTGGAAGTTGTTCTGCTGGATGGCCTCAAACATCTCCATGGTGTGCTCCTTCATCTCACGCAACAAGCGGATCTCGTCACCATGGTTCAGGAACATCCGTCGCACAATCTCAGCTAAGATATGCTTGGCCGTTCGTGTGATGCCTGTATAATATAATAGGTGACAGGGACGGAATTCTGGCTGGAGCCAGAGATCGGTGGGCAACCAGCGCACCAATGGACTCTGATCGAAGCCCCTACCCGTCTGCAACAGTTTCACACCACCCAAGACACCACCAAACTGATCCTGCCAACCACCACCTGTAGTCAGCATCTGTTCGAGCATCAGCGTGCGACGGCCTATCTCGTTCTTATCCCAACCCAATCCGCAGAAATCGTTCAGCACACCTAATACGGTGGCAGCAAGGATGCTCGACGTACCCAGTCCGCTACCTGCAGGGATAGCGCTCAGCAAGGTGATTTCGATGCCAGAGCCAAAGGACTGTAATTGTTCGCGTAGTGAGAACTTTTCACTTCTTTGTCCAAAGCCAGCGAGGACGAGGGCGGCCTTGGGGATGGAGAAGGGCGAACCCACATGCATGAAGTCGGTGAGCTGCTCGTTAGTCTCTACCACCTCGACGGCTCCTAAATCGATGCTGCGAAGCACGATACGCGGCTCCTTGCAGGGCTTGACGTAGGCCTGGATAGGCGGTTGTCCGTTGAGCTCGATGGCGAGGTTGATGACATTGCCACCCTCCATCAGACAGTAAGGGGGCGTGTCTGTCCATCCGCCAGCGATGTCGATACGTACTGGGGAACGGCCCCAGACGATTTGGTCGTCTGCGACGGAGAGGCGTGGGACTTGCTGCTTGGCAGCAGCAGAATCCATCGTCGTGTGCGCAGCATTTGGCGAGCATAATCCTTCGCGGAGGAGCGAGAACGCTTTATCGCTGTCGCCACGGAACATGGCATCGTGGATGCGCGTCATCAGGGGGGCATCGTCTGCCAAAGGCAGCGGCAGGGGGATATTCTCTTTTTGGAACTCATGGGCGGCATCAGCTAAGTCGAGCTGATAGAACACGCTATGGCGCCAGTTCTTGGCCAAGGCCTCCCAGTTCTGTTTGCGGAACTCAGCACGCTGGGCAAACAAGCGACGGAGGTCGGCACGCTCAGCCAATTCGTTGCTGTTCTGAGGTTCGTCGATACGATAGCGGCGTACCTCGTAGTCCCCCTCTCCTACTGGCACCACGTCGATACACTCGCCTGGTTCCAAGCGGATCTCCCAATCGTTCACTGGCACACCTGTTACCACATTGTCGTGGGTGAGTTGCCAGCGTTTGCCGATATACGAATTCTCCACCCAGATGTTCGAGTTCTCTTCTGTAAAGGCTATCTCCATCACCGCGTTCTGTACAAAGATGGAGGGATGGGGCTTACGATCGAGGTGCATAATCTGACGCTGATCGTTCACTAAGTTCTGCAAACGCAAAGTGGAGGATATCATCTCCTTCGACGTGCCGAAGTGGTAGAACTCGCCACCATTCAAGGGGATGATGGCGACACTGAGCTGGCGCAGTTCCTCGTCGATGATCGTTGGATCAGTACCAAGGGAGCAGCCGAACTCAGAGTAGAGATCGTACTCTTTCAGTTGACAGTTATCAACTGAAGATTTCTTGGCGAGGAGCTTCACGGCTTTGTCGCTGAGGAGCCAGACGCCGATGTCGGTGAGGTAGAAGTGATCCTTCTGGAGCTCGTTGAGCGTCTGGACAGAGGGTTTCTGGAGCATCTGCTTCAGGACGTTGGGTGTACGACGGTCGCTCACGAACACACCATGATTCTTAGCCACAGAGGCATCGAGCCAAAGACCGTAGCACACCACATCGGCCTCAGGGATGGGTTGCAGGGGTTGTGTGGCACGGATGAGCACATCGCCACTGACCACCATCGTATGGATATGGTCTGGCGCCATGGCCATCATCTTCTCGTAGAGAGGCAGTTGCAAACTCAGCAGATTCTGCGAGAGCTTCTGACCACGCTCCCAACGGAACACGGGCACTGGCATCAGTACCTTACCAGAGACGGCATAGCCAGGCAAACGCTTGCTCTGACCACCAGCGTGGACGAGGATGCGTTTGTCTTGTGGTAACCATGCATCAAAATCTTGGTTACCACAAGCCTGCTGTAACAGCCATGTGGTGCCACCACCACTGCCGAGGCGATGGCCGATGGGATCGCACGTCACGAAGTACTCATCGCGACTCAGTCCTGATATCTCATGAAAGCAATCCACCACATTCGGTGGCAACGACAACAGTTTCTTCATAGCCCCACCCAACTATTCACTTTTCATTTTTCACTTTTCACTTTCACCTTTCTCTTCCTTGCGTCGGCGGACGCCAAAGCCAACGGTGCCAAAGATTAAGAGAGCCAGCAGGAGATAAGCCGCGTAGGCGATGCTCTCTGTGGTATCAACCGACTTGGGGAAGAACGAGAGTTCTACCTGATGCTTTCCTGGCTGGATATTCAGGGCACGGAGGATATAGTTGACACGTCCTAACTCTACAGGTTGACCATCGACAGTAGCCGTCCACCCAGGATAGTAGATCTCAGAGAACACTAACACACCACCCTTGCCAGAATTCACTTCGTAGGCAAGACGGTTGGGCTCATAGCTGGTGATGGTCACCACGCTGGCTGTATCCTGTACAGCAGCCTCACCCAACTGTGTCTTGAACTTCTCGTCGGCCACAGCCTCATGGCGCAGATCAATCTGACCTACAGCATCGATCTCCTCGTTGGCATTCTTCACATACTGGATCTTATCTACCAGCCAGGCATTGCCATAGGCGTAGGGGTTCTGTACAGGAACGGTCTGCGCCCCCTGCAAGGGGAAGATAAAGTATTTGGTGTTCAGCATATTCAGCACAGGATAGATGCTGTCGCCAGGCACCTGAGTCATATCGGCACCCGCCTCAGCCACTGCACTGGAGAGTTTCTGTATCTCTGGATTGATATAGGCTTCGATCATCTCCTGATAGCGACGCAGTTTGGCAGCATGATAGCCACCAATGCTCTTGTGGTAGTAGCTGGTCTCATTCTCATTAAACGTATTCGAGGCGAGGTTCAGCACACGATAGTCGAGACTCTGATCGCGTAGGATCAGCTCGTCGGTCTGTGTCTTCTGCTGGGGTTGCTCACGCTCCGCAACAGGCACAAACATCGCATCGTTCAGGTAGCGCTTGTTGATCTGCCACAAGTCGAGCAGACAGAGCACGAGAATGGCCGTAACGGTGTACGAAGCCTTGATCTTACCATACTTATAGAGCATGAGGAACGTCGTACCAACGACGATGATCCAGAACGAACGCCAGCAATCGGCTGTAAACACCGCCTGACGCATCTCTGTGAGATTTGCTAACAAGGGTCTCAGATATTCCTGAGGGATCTCCTGCATGGCACGTAGCTCGCTCGACGATACGAAGCTGTCGAAGAACATCGACGGCATCAGCGCAAAGAGCAGACAGATACCAGCAGTCAGGGCGAAGGAGATGATGACGTATTTGTTGACTGTTGACAGTTTACTGTTTACAGTTGATTTGCTGGCATGCCCATCTAAAGCAGAGTTATCATCTGTAAACCGTAAACCGTAAACTGTAAACAGTTCTTTCAGCGCCAGCATGGCGAGGAGGGGGATGGTGAACTCAGCGATGACGAGGATCGACGCTACGGTGCGGAACTTGGCGTACATAGGGATGTAGTCGAGGAAGAAATCGGTGAAGCCCATGAAGTTCTTACCCCACGACAGGAGGATGGAAAGGACGGTAGCAGCGAGCAAAGCCCACTTCACAGGCCCCTTCACGATGAACAGACCAAGGATAAAGAGCATCACCACAAAGGCTCCTACATACACAGGACCAGACGTACCAGGCTGTTCGCCCCAGTACTGACCAATCTGCTGATAGATACCCATGAAGTCGTTATCGGCATGCTCCATGGCAATCTCATTCTGACTCAGGGGCACAGAGGCACCCCCCTTGGTGTTAGGAACCAGCAACGTCCACGTCTCACCAATACCGTAGCTCCACTGGGTGATATAATCGCGCTCCAGACCGCTGTTGGTCTGGTTGCTCGCATTCTGCTTGACCAACTCGCTCTTGCCACGCATCGACTCCTGACTGTACTCCCACGTATGGTAGAGGTTCGACAGGTTGATGCATACGCCGATGGCCGCACCAGCCAGACAGACGGCTGTCGCCTTGGCAAAGCGTACTAATTGTTTCTCGCGGATGGCCTCTACCAGCCATGCTATCACTAAGAAGAGGATGATAAACAGGTAGTAATAGGTCATCTGCACATGGTTGGCATTGATCTCGAAAGCCGTGAAGACAGCTGTGAGGAGGAATCCCCAGAAATATTTCCCCTTATAGGCCAGCACCAGACCAGCAATCATCGGCGGCAGATAGGCCAAGGCCCACACCTTCCAGATGTGTCCTGCAGCAATAATAATCAGGAAATAGGTGGAGAAAGCCCAGATAATACTTCCCAGGGCTGCCAGATGCTGACGGAAGTCGAAAGCACGCAGCAGGATATAGAAGCCTAACAGGTAGGCAAACACGAACCATACGTTCTCAGGCAACCAGAGGTGATAGGCGTTGATGGCCTTCGACAACACATCGGTAGAGCCATACGAAGGCGCCGTCTGGTAGGTAGGCATACCACCAAACAAGGCATTTGTCCAACGACTGCGTTCGCCCGTCTTCTGGAGATACTCGATACCCTCTTGTCCTGCACCACGTCCTGCAGAGGCATCATGGCGATAAAGGATACGTCCCTCGATATCGGCGGGGAAGAAGTAGGCAAAGGCCAAAACGGCAAACAACAGGATTGCCAACACATCAGGCAAACACTTTTTAATTGACGACTGAATATTGAACATTGAATACTAATTATTTTATTTCTGTGTGCAAAGATACAAATAAATTGAGAATTAAGAATTAAGAATTAAGAAAAATGTGTATCTTTGCATCCGAATATGGAAGAAAATGTCATTACCAGCGTTCAGAACGCCAGAGTAAAGCACGTGGTGGCCCTGCAACAGAAGTCATCCTTGCGCCGCGAGGAAGGACTCTTCGTGGTAGAAGGCCAGCGTGAGATAGAACATTGCATCGCCTGTGGGTATGAAATTGTGGAGATGTTTACAGTTTACAGTTTACAGTTGACAGTTGACAGTTTACAGTTGACAGTTGATTACCCAACTACGGCTGTAACTCCCCAAGTCTATGAGAAGATGGCCTATCGCGGCTCCACGGAAGGAATCATCACCGTCGCCAAGTGCAAAGACCATCGGCTGAAGAATCTCAATCTGAAGGAGAATCCCCTCATCGTGGTACTTGAAAGCGTCGAGAAGCCTGGCAACTTAGGCGCTATCCTGCGTAGTGCAGAGGCGGCTGGTGTGGATGCGCTGATCGTGTGCGATCCGCTGACTGATATCTATAATCCGAACGTGATCCGTGCCAGTATCGGCGGAGTGTTCAGTGTGCCTATAGCTGTGTGTACCTCGCAGGAGTGTATCGCGTTCCTCAAGGAGCACAAGGTGCGTATCCTGACGGCACAGTTGCAGGACTCCTACGACTACTACGACTACGACATGCGTCAGGCTACGGCTATCGTCATGGGAACGGAATCTACAGGACTTACCCAGCAGTGGCGCGAGGCTGCCGACGCCCATATCCGTATTCCCATGCTGGGGCGCCTCGACTCCCTCAATGTCAGCGTTTCTGCTGCCATCCTGATGTACGAAGCCGTCCGCCAGCGTAACAAGGTGTATCAATATCCCGATGCAAGAATGTAAATAGCTAAGAAAATGAAAATAGGAATGATTGTAGCAATGGACAAGGAACTGCAGCAGCTCCGCCCATTATTTCCAAAAGACAAAGTGATTCTCCAGAAGAGTGGCATTGCCACCGTTAACGCCGCCATCCAGACGGTAGAGATGATTCGCCAGTATAAGCCCGATTGCATTATCTCCTCTGGTTGTGCTGGAGGCAATGGCGATGATATCAATCTGCAGGATGTGGTGGTAAGCTCAGAGCTGACCTATCACGATGTGTATTGTGGCAAGGCCATCGACGAGACCACCGTATTCGGACAGGTACAGGGCTTGCCAGTACGTTATCAGGCCGATCCGTATCTGTTGGAGAAAGCCAAGCTGACGGGTGCCAAGCCTGGACTCATTGTTACAGGCGACTGGTTTGTGGATACGAAGGAGAAGATGCGCGAGATAGTTGGTCACTTTCCAGAGGCAAAGGCTGTGGATATGGAGAGCTGCGCCATCGCTCAGGTATGCTATATCTATAAGGTGCCGTTTATCTCGTTCCGCCTGATCAGCGACATCCCTCTGCGCGACACTGACGCCTCGCAATATCATAACTTCTGGGACACCGTGGCCGAGAAATCCTTCCTAACCACCAAGACGTTCATTGAAAGTCTTTAATTTTCAATCTTCAATTTTCAATATCATCATGGAAGTAATTCAGAGTTTTACGATTGACCACACGCACTTAAAGCCAGGCATTTATGTGTCGCGTGAGGATAAAGGATTTACCACGTACGATCTGCGTATTACAGAACCCAACAAAGAGCCAGCCGTTGCCCCTGCTGCCATGCATAGCATAGAGCACCTGATGGCTACCTGGTTCCGCAATAGTCGGGTGAAGGAGGATGTGGTGTATGTAGGACCTATGGGCTGTCTCACGGGCATGTATATCATTATGCTTGGCAACTACACCGTGGAGGATATGCGCCAGTTGACCATTGAATGTCTGAAGTGGATACTCACCCAGACAGAAGTACCAGCCACCCGCCCAGAGGCTTGTGGCAACTATCTGCTGCACGACCTGCCCATGTGCCAATGGGAGTGCCGTCGCTACTTAGATCGTCTGCAGAACGATTTCCACTCAGAGTACACCAAACTACAAGTCACCCTCGACGACGGCAAGGTCTTCGCTGATGCATAAGAATAATCCCCAGCCGTTTTGACTGGGGATTGTTATTAATGCATAGAGATAGGTATATCTTACTTAGATACCTCGAGGAAGCTCTTGTACTCTGCCTTGCCATCCTTCTCTACAACCACGCGACCCTTGGCAGCGTCGACGCTCTTAACCTTGTAGTCAGGACGCAGCTTGCCTACGAACTCAGCCTTGACAGTCTGACCAGCAGCAACACCAGGATTCAGAGGCAGCAGACGGCAATCAGACTTCTTGGCAACATACACATGACCAGCAAAGCCTCTGTAGAGCACCTTATCGTCAGTAGCGTTGATGATAACACCAAGCACCTCGTCGGTAGTCTCTGTTACGACGATCTCAGCACCTGGCATCCACTTGCCGTCCTCCAGTACAATGAATGAGTTGGGCTTCAAGGTCTCGTTCTCATGCTCCTCAGAGAAGCCAGTGCCATCACCCTTGTAATTCAGGTCGAGGTAGCACACCTTCGGCTCAGCAGGGTTTGAGGCATCGGTAACGATAGCACGCTGCATACCAGAACCGCTCTGCCACCAGGTGAGCACAATGTCGCCCTTCTTGGCTGTAGCACCCTTGTAGAAAGGAATGATCAGTGAGTTAGGAATGTCGTACTCATCGCTGAAGTGCTTAATGGTTGACTGTGTATCGCCAGCCTTTACAAAGTTACAGTTGTAGTAAATGTGGTTGTCCTCAGCAGGATCCTTACCCTCGTCGACATCGCTCTTCCAGCTGTTGGGGAAGAGAACGACAGAGATCTCGTCGGCATTCTCGATAGCTGAGCCCTCAGGATAATCCCATGAACCCATGGCTGTCATCTCAGGAGCTGCCTCGCCCTCTACTGCTGTGCTGTCGGCAGGAGCCTCACCAGCGTTACCACTCTTGTTACCACACGATGCCATGACGCTGACTGCTGCAGTCATGATGGCGATACTGAAAAACATTTTTTTCATTTTACTAAAAGTTTTAAATGGGTTAATTAATATAATATGAATGATTACTTAAGTTTGAAACTCTGAAGAATAGCCTGGATCTCAGGATCGTTGAGATCGGCCTTACCAATTGTGACGCTCACGTTCAGATTCTTATGACGTGATACGAGGATGGTGCCAGGAATCTCGCCCTCTTCCATGTAGAAGGCCTTATAGGTCAGACCGTTCAGCGTTACATCGTCGAGTGCCTTGGCATTCGTATTTTCCTGGAAATCCTTCACGTCAGCCTCAAAGCCCTGGCCCTCAGCACCTTCTAAGTTGATCATGATGAACGGCTCCTTGGTGATCTTGTCGATGCCACCCTTCAGCAGCATGATTTCCATGCTCTCAGGATCGTCGTTGGGCATGGTCTCCCAACCCTCAGGTACACCTACGGAGAAATCAGTCTTCTCGTAGATCTTCTTCACTTCAGGCAGATCCTTTGAAGGTGCCTTTGCCTCAGGAGCAGCTGCCACCGCTGTAGAATCAGCGCCAGCAGCATTGTTACCACTCTTGTTTCCACATGCCATCACCAGCAATCCTACTGCTACAACGGCCAAAGTCATTACATGCTTTCTCATCTCATCATTATTTTATAAGTTATTAAATATGGTTTATCTACCTTTCTGCATCTCCTGCAATCGACGGGCCACGCGTTCCTCTACCATCTGCTCTATCCGTGGCTGCATCTCTGTGAGCCTTCTATCCACGATGCGCTCTACCATCATCTCCTGATCCGTCAGGAAGTGAAGATAGTCGAATGCGGCCTGCCGCATCGCCCGCTGTCGTTCAGTCAGTTGTTTGTTCATGCTCACGTTTAATACATTTTCGAGGCAAGGCTCGTGCAAGTCGAGCGCAATGGAGCTTGCTCCAATTGCTGAGGCACCGCCGAGGCTCGTCGTTGAATCTTGAATTCGTCGGCAAAGGTACGGCATTTATAGGAAAAACCAGCGAACATTTTCTTCCAAAATGCCTTCAACCAACCTACAAAATCTTCCAAAATGCTAAAAAGCAGGCCAAAACGCTTGTTTTTCCTCCCATTCAGCCATTTTCAAGCCCTTTTCTCCATCCGTTCAACCAATCATTCAATTTCCACGACAAATGGGCTCGCGAGAAGGCCGATGGATTGAACTTCAAGATTCTTGGCCGCAAACAAGCCAGTTTTGAGGCATTTTCGTAAGTGTCTGAGAATATGCGCGTTACAAACTTGGATGCTTTTTTAAGCCGAAAGAGATATTGTTTTCGAAGGTAAAACAACTTGTTTTACTGTCGAAAAAACGTTTTCTTCCGCCCTAAAACCATATCTTTAGTAGTAGTAAAGTAGGAGTTTAGTCCGACTAAACCCCAAGTTTACTACCTATAAACTCCCAGTTAGTCGTAATGTAACCCCTACTTAGTCGTATTGTAACCCTAAAACACCCCAAAAACGCCTCTCAGTTTTTCCAGATTGAAAACTCTGAGAGACGTTTTTTTAGGCATATATTCTTTACAATACCTTGGAAATGCTATAGTTTGAAGAACCCAAAGAAGTACATCACGGCTATGCGACGCTTATTGGTCATCTGCTCGGCGCGACCAATGATAGAGCCATTGTAGCGGATATCGCCGTTGTTCTCTACTCTACCGATGATAGAACCATTGAGGCGCACATCGCCATTGCTCTCTACACGACCGATAATGGAGCCATTCTTGCGAATGTCGCCATTGTTCTCGATACGACCACAGATAGAGCCATTGACACGAATGTCGCCATTGGCCTCGAAGCGACCTACGATAGAACCATTGAGGCGTACATCGCCATTTGACTCGATCTTACCTACGATACTGCCGCCTTTGCGGAGTGTGTCGGCCTTAGCACAAACATTGACTGTCATCAGCAGCGCCAACGCCATTGCCAGTTTCCAAAAGAATGCTGTTCTCATTTTAATTAAAGTTTTTATTGTTAATATTATGGTTATATTTTCGACGGCAAAGGTACAATAAAAAGCAAAAACGATTGCGAACAATTTCTTCCAAAATATAGTATAGGCACCTACATTTTGTTACAAAGTGCAGAAAAGCAGACTAATCAGCCTGCTTTTCGTTATTTTCTCTGTATTGGGACGGGGTGATACCGTAGGCTCGCTTAAAGCTTCGGGCAAAGCTGTTCGTCTCGTCGTAACCACAAAGATTGGCCACACGAGAGACGGGCATATCAGGATTATCGACCAGCAGTTTGGAAGCACGCTCCATCTGGATGGCAGAGATAAACGACTTAGGCGACTCGCCAGTAACAGCCATCAAACGACGACGGAAAGTCTGCACGCCCATGTTCATCTCTGAAGCAACAGCCTCGACACCATACTGACCAGTAGGCAGACCTTCGTTAACAACGTTGACCAGCTTCATCAAGAACAGACGGTCTTCGCTGTCGGCATCTTCGTTTTGTTGTGCTGACGGCTGTATCTCTTCCTGCACAGGTTCTTCAACAGGCTCCTCCTTAACTTCCTGAACTCCCTGCGCTCCTGATTCCTTCAGATTGGAGATCTGGAGAATCAGCTCCTGCATTCTGCGACGATCATGACGAGTACGCCACCAACCATATGCCAAGAGAGCCAGCAACAGGATGACACCTATTATTATATATAGGCGGCGAGACTGGAGCAGATTGCTGTTCTCCTCTTGCAACTCCAGATTACCATATTCAGCGGCATACTTAGACAATAGTTCGCCAGTATCCTTATCGTAGATAGAGTCGCGCAAGGCCAGATAACGGTCGTTATGCTCCATAGCCAATTCAGGATTCGTATGGCGCAGCGCCTCGTAAAGTCCCTTACGACTAAAGCTTTCGTTATAGAGATCGTGCTGCTGCAGGAATATCTGGAGCGCCTCGTTGTAGTAACGTACGGCAGCAGAGTCGTTATGCTCCTGGTGCATCAGGTTACCCATCTGATTGCAGGCAATGCCTAAGGAGTGGATGTTACCATGCTCACGAAGACCTGGGATAGCCTCAGCCAAAGCATGCTGAGCCTCGGCATTACGCTGAAGGGCTATCAGGGCAGCGGCACGCTCGGCCTGACGGATGGCCATCTTATCCTGACGACCCAGTTGGCGCTCCATATCGTAGGCCTTAGTGGCAAAATCGAGGGCAAGGCCATTCTGCTGCAGATGGTAATATACCTCAGAGGCCATACCATGAAGCACAGCTAAGCGCTGAGGGTTATCAGCCTGCTTGGCATAGCTGATAGCCTTGAGGATATACTTCTCGGCTTCCTGGGGCTGGCGCATCGACATATAGATACCAGCAAGGGTGTTCAATGAAGAGGAGATGGCATCTGGATCGCCCGACTTCATATCGATGGCGTTGCACTGCTTGGCATACTTCACGGCCTCGCCAAAGTCGCCCTTACGGATATGGATCAATGCCAGCAGACTGGCACAGTCGGCCATATCCGTTGACTCTTTGCATTGTTTGAGGGCTTCAAGGGCCAGTTTCTTTGCCTCGTCGTAACGCTGAAGATTATAGAGACTATCGGCCTGGTCGTAGAGCGCATCCACGTTCGTATCGGCCAGCACCCCCATCGGCACCAGCATCAACACCACAACAATAAAACCAAACAGCCTCTTCATCTCTAATCTCGCTTAATCGATGCCTTTTTGCGCTGATCGTGGTCGAGGATGATTTTACGCATTCGCATTGAACGTGGTGTTACCTCTACGAGCTCATCCTGCTTGATATACTCCAGGCACTCCTCCAGCGACATAACGGTCTTGGGGATGATGCGCGCCTTATCGTCAGTACCAGAGGCACGGACATTCGTCAGCTGCTTAGCCTTACAGACATTGACCACGAGGTCGTTGTCGTGTACATGCTCACCAACCACCTGACCAGCATAGACATCCTCGCCTGGATCAATGAAGAATTTACCACGATCCTGCAACTTATCAATGGCGTAAGCGAAGGCGTTACCTGTATCCATGGAGATCATAGAACCATTAACGCGACGCTCAATCTCACCCTTATAGGGCTGGTACTCCTTAAAGCGATGGGCCATGATAGCCTCACCCTGCGAAGCAGTGAGTACGTTGGTACGCAGTCCGATGATACCACGTGAAGGAATATCGAACTCGATATTGACGCGCTCGCCCTGATTCTCCATCGAGGTCATCTCACCCTTACGACGGGTGACCATATCGATCATCTTCGACGAGAACTCCTCAGGCACATTGATCGTAAGTTCCTCAATAGGCTCGCACTTCTGTCCATCAATCTCCTTATAGATTACCTGCGGCTGACCCACCTGGAGCTCGTAACCCTCACGGCGCATAGTCTCAACCAGTACGGAGAGATGAAGCACACCACGACCAGAGACTATCCACTTATCGGTACTGTCCTCGAAAGGCTCCACCTTCAAGGCCAGGTTCTTCTCAAGTTCCTTCTCCAAACGGTCGTTAATATGGCGCGAGGTCACAAACTTACCTTCCTTACCAAAGAAGGGCGAGTCGTTGATGGTGAAGAGCATCGACATGGTAGGCTCATCGATGGCGATGGGCTCCAGCGGCTCAGGGTTCTCCAAGTCACAGATCGTATCGCCGATCTCGAACTTCTCCAGACCAATGACGGCACAGATGTCGCCACAGTCAACGGAGTCAGTGCGGACATGGCCCATACCCTCGAAGGTGTGGAGCTCCTTGATCTTTGTCTTCTCCATAGAACCATCACGATGGGCGATCGTTACCTGCATGCCATCTTTCAGCTGGCCGCGATGCACACGACCCACGGCGATACGGCCCTGATAGCTCGAATAGTCGAGCGAGGTGATGAGCATCTGAGGTGTTCCCTCAATCTGCTTCGGCGCAGGAATCACCTCCAGGATCTTATCAAGCAGATAGGTGATATTATCTGTTGGTGTCTTATAATCCTCACCCATCCAGCCATTCTTGGCAGAGCCATATACGACAGGGAAGTCGAGCTGATCCTCCGTTGCGTTGAGCGAGAACATGAGGTCGAACACCATCTCGTACACTTCCTCAGGGCGACAGTTGGGTTTATCTACCTTATTCACTACTACGATGGGCTTCAGTCCGATCTGAAGCGCCTTCTGTAATACGAAACGTGTCTGGGGCATCGGACCCTCGAAAGCATCGACGAGCAACAAGCAACCGTCGGCCATGTTGAGCACACGCTCTACCTCACCGCCGAAATCTGAGTGTCCTGGAGTGTCTATGATATTAATCTTAACGCCTTTCCAGTTGATACTGACATTCTTGGAAAGGATGGTGATGCCGCGCTCGCGCTCCAAATCGTTAGCGTCGAGTACCTGATTGCTGAGATTCTGTCCCTCACGGAAGAGATTTCCAGCCAGCATCATCTTGTCCACGAGCGTTGTTTTGCCGTGGTCTACATGGGCTATAATAGCTATGTTTCTGATATCCTGCATACTTATTTAGTTATAAAACGCGTGCAAAGGTACGAATTTTCTTCGAAATATTTGTTGGAATAAGAAAAAAGTTATACCTTTGCACCCGCATTTCGGAAAATCCGAAGCATTTGATGACGTAAACCGCCCGTGATTAGGCAGAAAGAAGCGTCTGAAAGATGTTATTGCACAACATTTAATCACATTCAAATTATGTATCTCGACAAAGCAAAGAAGGAAGAGATCTTCGGTAAGTTTGGTAAGGGTACCACTGACACTGGTTCTGCAGAGGCTCAGATTGCCCTCTTCAGCTATCGTATCTCTCACCTCACTGAGCACCTGAAGAAGAACCGTAAGGATCACAACACCGCCCGCTCACTGACCATGCTGGTAGGTAAGCGTCGTAAGTTGCTGAAGTACCTGTACACGAACGACATCAATCGTTATCGTGCTATCATCAAGGCCCTCGGTCTTCGTAAGTAAGGAAATGATAAAGCCTCGCATTTGCGAGGCTTTTGTTTTAATGAAAAACCCCGCCAAATTGGCAGGGCTTTATTTTAGAACTGTATCTCTCTCAATGGAATCATCACGAAATCGCGTTCGTACATCAGGGGATGCGGAATCTTCAAGTCGGGCTTATCCATCGTGATATCATCGTACAACAAGATATCGATGTCGATAGGACGATCGCGATAAGCCATGCCCTTATGACGGCGACCAAGCTCACGCTCTATCTCCTGTGTCACCCTCAGGAGTTCATAGGGCTTCAACTCCGTCTCCAGATAGATAGCACAATTCAGGAATTTATTACCAGAGGTAAAGCCCCAAGGATCGGTCTCAATGATCGATGAACGACGTGATACATGCCCAACTCGCTCTTCAATCAGTTCAATAGCACGGGAGAGTTGTGACTCCCTATCGCCTTGATTCGACCCCAGTCCTAAATAAACCTTATGCGCCATCTCTTAACTATGAGTTCTCAATTCTTAATCGTCCAGGATTAGGAGAGCATCGCCGTAGCAACCAAACTTATATCCGTTCTTTACGGCTTTCTTATAAGCCTCGTACACCTGATCGTAGCCACCGAAAGAGGCCTGTGTCATCATCATCGTAGACTCTGGATGATAGAAGTTGGCCACCAGAGCATTCGACATACCGAACTCATACGGTGGGAAGATGAACTTATTGGTCCAGCCCTCAAACTCCTTCAGCATACCATCAGTACCTACGGCCGTCTCAGTAGCACGGGCTGTGCTCACACCAACACAGCAGACACGATGACCATCCTGCTTCGTCTTATTCACGATGTCACAGGCTTCCTTGGGGATGAACATCTGCTCTGAAGACATCTTGTGCTTCGTCAGGTCTTCCACCTCGATGGGATCGAAACTGCCCAGTCCGCAGTGGAGTGTAATATAGGCGAAGTTAATACCACGGATCTCCATGCGTTTCATCAGCTCACGGCTGAAGTGCAGACCAGTAGCTGGTGCCGTTACGGCTCCCTCGTTCTTGGCGTAGATAGTCTGGAAATTCGTCATATCCTCTTCAGTAGCAGGACGCTTGTCGATGATATAACGGGGCAGCGGTGCCTCACCTAAAGCAAAGAGTTCTTGTTTGAACTCATCATGGGGACAGTCGTAGAGGAAACGCAGGGTACGTCCGCGGCTGGTGGTATTATCAATCACCTCAGCAACCATTGGACCGTCATCCTCAAAGAACAGTTTATTACCAATACGGATCTTACGGGCAGGCTCTACCAACACGTCCCATAGACGGAGATCTGGATTGAGCTCGCGTAACAGGAATACCTCGATCTTTGCATCGGTTTTCTCCTTGGTACCATACAGACGGGCTGGGAACACCTGCGTGTCGTTAAAGATAAACGTGTCATCCTCATCGAAATAGTCGAGGATGTTACGAAAATCGAGATAGACGGGATTGCCCTCTTGGTCGAGCATATCCTCACCATTCTCGTCCTTCTTCATCATATCGATCTGACCACTCTTGCGATGCAGCACCATCAGACGACATTCGTCGCGGTGAAACGGCGGCTCAAGAGCAACCTGCTCTTCAGGCAGTTTAAACTTAAATTGCGATAACTTCATATATATATTTTAATTTTCAATCTTCAGTCTTCATTTTTTCCTCCAGCCATTGAGGGAACTCGTCGAACGTGAGACAATCCTCGATACGGACATCGCCCAGACGGGTACGGCAAAGCGCCGTTAGGAAAGCGCCACTACCAAGGGCTGCTCCAATATCACGGGCCAGTGAACGGATATAGGTGCCTTTGCCACAAGCCACACGGATACTCATCTGCATCTTCTCAGCGTCGAAGTCAGTCAGCTCGATCTCATCGATATGAACAGGTTTGGCCGCCAACTCCATGTCAACACCCTTACGGGCCAGTTCGTATGCCCTGTCGCCAGCCACCATACAAGCGGAGAACAGAGGCGGACGCTGCATAATATCTCCCACGAACTGCGGCAGTACAGAGAGGATCAGTTCCTTCGTGATATGCCGTGTAGGATAGGTATAGTCTACCGTATGCTCTTTATCGAAACTCGGCGTAGTGGCTCCCAGCTGGAGCGTCGCCGTATATTCCTTAGAATGAAGCTGTAACTTCTCAATCTGCTTCGTAGCCTTACCCGTGCAGAGGATGAGCACCCCCGTTGCCAAAGGGTCGAGCGTTCCAGCGTGTCCCATCTTCACCCGTTTCACCTTCAGTCGCTTCGACAGCACATAGCGGATATGCGCCAATGCTCCGAAACTCGACATTCGGTAGGGCTTATTGATATAGATAAACGCGCCTTCCTGGAAATTCATCAGTCAACCATTGCAAGTGAATGACCAGTGAGCAGGAGTATGATAATGATACTTCCTACCACAATACGATATATACCAAAGGCCTTGAACCCATATTTTGCCAGATAATCGACAAACCACCTCATTGCCAGCAAAGCAACAATAAAGGCTATGACACAACCCAGAAGCAGCATCATGATATTATGGCTCGTGGCCCATGCCGTATCTTCTTTCAGCAAGTCCAGTAAATCAAGCAAAGTGGCTCCTGCCATCGTTGGCACTGCCAGGAAGAATGAGAACTTGGCAGCACGCCTACGGGAAAGGCCTTGTGTCATACCACCTACGATGGTCGCCATAGAACGTGATACACCTGGAATCACAGAGATGCACTGATATAAGCCAATCTTAAAAGCACGACGCTCATTGACCTTGTTCTCCTCACTGCCCTTATTGAACAGCTTATCACAGAAGAGCATGAAGATTCCTCCGAGAACCAGCATCACAGCCACAACCTCTACACTATCAAGCAACCAGTCGAGCAAACCCGACTTCTTTGCAAGCAGTCCAATGACGACAGCAGGCAAAACACCTATAATCAGCAGCCAATAGAAATAGAACTTATGTCGAAGAACCTGCCAGAAAGAGCTACCCTCAGGAGCCGGTGTCTGGTCGAACGTAAAGAACCGTTTCCAATAAAGGCATACCACCGATAAAATGGCTCCAAATTGTATAATGAAAGTAAAGGCATGCACAAAGGGATCACCTTGGGGTACGCCTAATAGATTCTGAGCGATAATCATGTGACCAGTCGATGACACTGGCAGAAACTCCGTCAGTCCCTCGACAATGGCAATAATGACAGTCTGTATCCAATCCATGATAAGATTTACGATTATATGATTAACGGTTTACGACCTGGGTTTACGAATAACGGCGTAGATCATCGACACAAAGCCAAACAAACACACAACGGGTGCCACCTTGATGCGTCGAACGCTGAAGATATCAGGTTCAAACGTTGTATCCGTTGAATTAGGACCTACCATCAGCAGAAAACCTATCACAACAATGGCCATCCCTACTGCCAGCAGTATGAAATTTACTTTGTCGAATGCAAAATTCTTCTTATCCATCTATCAATCTTCAATTTTCAATCTTCAATTAAATCTTATACAACTCTCCAGCCGACATCTTGAGAAACCTATTCACGGAAATGTACGAGCACGTCATTGTAATAATGATACCAAACAGCAGCACAGCCCCAGCCGTAATCACCAACTCACGCCATGTAATTACCATCAGCACGTTCGGCTCATAATAATACAATCCGTAAACGGCGGCTCCAAGCACCACGATGGCAATCAACGCTGCGATGACACCAACCAAAAGGGCCTGACTCATAAACGGACGACGGATAAAACCCCATGAAGCACCCACCAGCTTCATTGTGTGGATCAGGAATCTTCTGGAATAGACACTCAACCGTACCGTGTTGTTGATCAGCGAGAACGACACGAATGTTAACAACGCTGCCAGCACGAGCAACAGCAGGTTCACTTTCGTCAGGTTACGATTCACACTGTCCATCAGATCTACTTGATAAGCCACATCAGCCACGTTCGAGCGTTTCTTCAGTTCAGCAGCGATCCATCTCAATGAATCACGATTGGCATAGTCAGAATGCATCTGCAGTTCCAGCGTAGCAGGGAAAGGGTTTACACCAAGGAACTCCGACGGGTCAGAGTCCATCGCCTCTGTCTGTTCCTTCAGAGCTTGCTCACGTGTGATGTAGGTGATGGTTTTAGAATAAGGACGTTTCATCAAATCACGACTCAGCGTCTTCGCATCCTGATCGGTAGCATCATCGCTCAACATCACAGTCACAGTCAGGTTTTCTTTCACCCACTGCGACAGGTTAAGCGAGGTTTGCACCGAGAACACGACCAAACCCAACAACACCAAAACCATCGCTGTGCTGATGCATAACGTCACCAACTGCACACCACGACGGCTGCCAGTCTTCTTTTTGCGTCTTTTCATTAATTCTTACGTACGTAATCGGTGTGCAAAGGTACAACAAAAAAGTGAAAAGAGAATAGTGAATAGTGAAAAATTTGCTGCCACCGTACATTTTTTCTTAATTCTTAACTCATAATTCTTAATTCTCCCACTTTTATTCTTAATTATTTTGTACCTTTGCGGCCGTTATGAGTACAATTATCTATCCATCGCCCATCTTCGGACCTGTCCATAGTCGTCGTCTGGGCATCTCATTAGGAATCAATCTGCTGCCTGCCGACGGAAAGGTGTGCAGCTTTGACTGTATTTACTGCGAGTGTGGTTTTAACGAGGAACACCGCCCTACCCTGCCTATGCCAACCCGTGAGGAAGTGGCTCAAAAACTGGAAGCCAAGCTACAACAGATGGTATCGGAGGGGCAATTGCCCGATGTGCTGACCTTTGCTGGCAACGGCGAACCTACGTGTCATCCCTACTTCGCCGAGATTATTGACGATACAATCCGCCTACGAAACCAGTACTGTCCAAAGGCAAAAGTTTCTGTGCTGAGCAACTCTACAATGATTCACCGCCAGCAGGTACATGATGCCCTGATGAAGGTGGACAACAACATTCTGAAGCTCGACACCGTCGACCCTATATATATAAATAAGGTAGACCATCCTAATGGCACCTACGATGTCAACATGATCATCGATCGTCTTAAAGCATTTAACGGTCACGTCATTATCCAGACCATGTTCATGCGAGGTGAATGCAAAGGAGAGTCCGTCGATAACACAGGCGAAGAATATGTTGCTCCTTGGCTTGAGGCTGTAAAAGAGATTCAGCCTCAGCAGGTAATGATCTATACCATCGACCGCGAGACGCCCACACAAGGCCTGCTCAAAGCCACACACGAACAATTAGATAAAATCCGAGATAGAGTGACTGCCGCAGGAATTCCTTGCACTGCCAGTTATTAAGTAATAATCCCTGCCGCTTGGCAGGGATTATTACTTTACTTACACATGATACCTCGTTTGGTGTTTTCGAGGAAGCGTATGATGTTTTGGACCTCTGGCCCGTCGGGCACCTGATCCTTAATCTGGTTGATCACATCGAACACGCTCGTCTTTCCATGGAAGAGCAGACGGTAGGCATTGGCGACGTGCTTCTGTACCTTCTCGTCGATCTCGGCATACTTCATCATCGTGGTGTTGACACCACCATAGACCATGGGGTTACCACCAGCAATCACGTAGGGAGGCACATCGTGAGAGAAGGCACAACCTGCCTGAATCAGCGAGAGGTCGCCAGCACGGGTGTTGGCATTCTGGATAGCACCAGATGAGAAGATGACACCATTGCCAATCTCACAGTCGCCTGCAATCTTAGTACCATAGCCAAACACGCAGTTGTCGCCTACGATGGTGTCGTGACTGATGTGCGTGCCTTCGAGAATGAAGTTGTGATTACCGATCTTGGTTATGCCATCACGGTTGGTTCCGCGGTTGATGACCACATTCTCACGAATCACATTGTTATCGCCAATCTCAACATACGACTTGGCACCACGGAAGTTGAAGTCCTGGGGCAGGGCTGCGATCACACTACCCTGATGTATCTTATTACCTTTTCCGATACGTGAGCCGTCACAAATGCTGACAAAGGGGAATATGATACAATTGTCACCGATCACCACATCATCCTCGATATACACAAAGGGGAATATCTTACAGTTGTTGCCGATCTTCGCCTTGGGACTAATCTCGGCTTTGGGGGATATTTCACTTGCCATAACTATTCATTATTAATTATTGACTATTAATTTGCTCCACCGCCTAATGCCTGATAGAGGTTCACAACGGCCTGCATCTTATTGAACTGGTCGGTAACCTCAGAAATCTCTGCATTAAGAAGGTTGCTCTGGGCTGAGATAACCTCCAAGTAAGTGGTGTTGCTTGATGACTCCATCAGTTTCTTGGTGTCCTCGACATTCTGCTTCAACACCTGCACACGCTTTCCATCAAGTTCAGCCTTTTCGGCAGAGGCATTATAGGTAACAAGAGCATTTGACACTTCGTTACCAGCCTTCAACACAGCATTCTGCCAATTATTGTAAGCCTGCTCATACTGAGCCTTGGCTACCTTCAGACCAGCCACAATCTGTCCGTGCTGGAAGATAGGCTGTACGAGGGAGCCAACGGCAGAAAGGAGCCACTTTCCAGGATTGATAACAATACCACCCGCGCTATTGGTAAAGGTGGCCGTACCAGTGACCGTGATATTCGGATAGAAGCGGCTGCGAGCCGTCTCTACATCATAGAAACACTGTGCGAGAGACATCTCTGCATAGTGGACATCGGCTCGGTTATTGAGCAGTTGGATACCAACACCGATAGAGAGGTCGGTAGGCAGGCTCTGGTTAGCAAACGAACCACGCTGGATGGTCTGTCCCTGCTGACCGATAAGTAGTGAGAGCGAGTTCTCACATTCACGGATCTGACGGAGCAGATCGACCTTCTGAGCCTGTACACTGTAGTAGGCAGCCTCAGCACTCTGCACGGCGGTAGAGCGATAGCCGATACGGTTCTCATGCATGAACTGCATCTTCTCCCACGTCTCCTTAGTAAGTTGCTCCATATCGGTGACAATCTCCACCTGACGATCAAGCATCAATAACGTGTAATAGAGGTTAGCAATGCCAGAGATGATATTGGTCTTCACCACCGTCTGATAATCCTTCGTGGCGATGAGCTTCATCTGAGCAGAGCGCTTCACACTGAGCAAATTGCCGAAGAGATCGATATTCCAACTGGCACTGACAGGCAACTGATAGGTTTGAGAGGCTTTAGCACCATCGAAAGAGGCAATGGTACCTTGAGGACCCAGTGCGATGGAAGGCAGGAATGCCAAACGGGCTACCTTCAGTGCCTCGTTAACCATCTTTACGTTCAGGGCGGCATTCAACAAGTCGGGATTATGCTCAAGCCCCTGCTCGATCAATGCCTGCAGCTGAGGATCGGTGAAAACACTACGCCACGGCATATTACCGAAAGAAGTCGTATCGGTCACGGCGAGCGTATCCGTCAAAGAGATTGGATCGCGGACGATACCATCTGTAGTGACATCAGGACGCTCGTATTTATTATAGAGTCCGCAACCCGTAAGCAGCAAAGCTGCGGACATCATGATCATTATCTTCTTCATATTACTTCTCCAATTCATAATCAACAGGTTTTGCATGTGCATACTGAGCCAGCTCGGCTGCCACAGCCTCATTCTCCTCATCCTCGAACTTCAACGGACTGATCTTCTCCTGCAGAGACTGGAAGATAACAAACAGCGTAGGAACGACGAAGAGCTGGAGGATGGTACCGATGAGCATACCGCCTACAGCGGCAGCACCCAGCGTCTGGTTACCGTTCTTACCTACACCAGAGGCAAACATCATAGGCAGCAGACCGATAACCATGGCCAGAGAGGTCATCAGGATAGGACGCAGACGAGCACCAGCACCCAAGATGGCTGACCAAGAGATGGCCATACCCGTCTGACGACGCTCGAGGGCGAACTGTACAATCAGGATGGCGTTCTTTGCCAACAGACCAATCAGCATGATCAGTGAGATCTGCATGTAGATATCGTTGGCATGGCCGAAGAGATTGGTGAACAGGAAGCAGCCTGCCAGACCAAACGGCACAGAGAGTACTACTGACAGTGGCAGGATGTACGACTCGTACTGTGCCGACAGAATCAGGTAGATGAAGATGAAGCACAGCAGGAAGATCACACCAGTCGTATTCGAAGCCTTAGCCTCCTCACGGGTCAGACCCGAGAACTCATAGGTGTAACCTGCTGGCAACATTTCGGCAGCAATATCGTGGATGGCCTGAATAGCCTCACCAGTAGAGTAGCCGTTGGCCACCGTACCCGTCACGTTAATAGAAGTAAACAGGTTGAAACGGTTGATGTTCGAAGGTCCGTAGACACGCTCAAGGTTACAGAACTCCTTGACAGGCGACATGCCCGCGGGCGTGCGTACATATATACTATTAAGAGACTCCTCCGTCTGACGGGTCTCAGGCAGGCCTTGGATCATCACACGGTAGAGCTTACCATAGGCATTGAAGTTAGAGGCATAGAGACCACCATAGTAACCCTGCAGCGTAGAGAGTACGGTAGCAGGCGAGATGCCGCTCTGCTTACACTTGGCCACATCGACGTGCACCATGTACTGCGGATAGTTCGGGTTATAAGAGGTCTGAGCCATCTGGAACTCCGGACGCTTGTTCAACTCTGCAATGAAGTCCTTCACGATATTATAGAACTTCGTCAGGTCACCACCCGTACGGTCCTGCATCACCAGCGAGATACCCGAGTTGGCAGAGAAGCCAGGAATCATAGGCGGCGAGAATGCCAGAATCGAGGCATCTTTAATATGAGCCGTCTTGATGAATATCTGGGCAGTAACACCTGTTGCATCATACGGATTGAGGAAGAAACGATAGATACCGTCGCCCTGCCAGAGACCACTGATTTTCCACCAGAGTCCTTTCTGACGTTCCTCAAAGGGCTTCAGCTTAATGACAAATGTTGCCTGGTCAGAACCTGCACCAGCGATGAAGTTATATCCCTGGATCTGCTCACGGCTCTGGATAGCGGGATCGGCAGCCAGGATAGAGTCTACCTCATTGATAATCTGACGCGTGCGCGCAACAGAGGTTGCAGGCGGCATAGAAACAGTACAGAACATGGTACCCGTATCCTCATCAGGCACAAGACCGCTTTTCGTGGTGAACATGGTCACTATCAGTACAACAATACCGATGACAACGGTCAGAATGATAGCAAGCGGTTTGCGCACCAGCTTCTCAAGGAGATTCTTATACTTACCTGTCGTGGTCTCGAAAGCCACGTTGAATGACTGATGGAAACGATCCACGCGCGACAGTTTCTTCTCATGTCCCTCAGCATCGTGAGGCTTCAGGAAGACGGCACAAAGGGCTGGCGACAGCGTCAAGGCGTTCATAGCCGAGATAATGATGGAGACAGCCATCGTCACACCGAACTCACGATAGAACGTACCACTGGTACCTCCGATGAATGACACAGGCACGAACACAGCAGCCATCA
>JAEEGG010006542.1_pt1 | contig 27292 bp, 24 predicted proteins | sample 9134161 | NCBI WGS metagenome assembly JAEEGG01 (sample SAMN16246543, study PRJNA631951) | gut metagenome | biome: gut microbiome; feature: rumen; material: CR-attached | host: Bos | place: Iran: Karaj | collected 2018-10 | reverse complement strand
CTGCCCTGCCACCCAGCCTTTGCCTCCGCAACGAAGTGCATAAATATACATTTCTGCGGAGCCGCCCCGTGAGAAAAAGTGGCCGCCCCGTGAAAAAATGGAGGCGCCTTTTTTTCACGGGGCGGCTCCACGTGGGAGAACCGGGCCGTCATGAGTCAACGGTACTCCGTTATGCATAAATATACACACAAAGTGAATATATATGCAGGATGAAACAAATAGAAAAGCATGAGACAAATGGAAACAGTCAGCTCACGCCCATTACCTCGCCACGCAGTACATGGCAGATGAAGGGTAAGCGTGGTGCAAGTGGTGCAAGCACCTTTCACTCACGCGCGCGTATATATAGTATTTTCATCCGTTGCATGAAACGGTGATATGGCGAATTGGCAAACAATAGTTATATAAAACTTGGGTGTGGCCTCGGGTGATTGATAATATGGCATTCCACACTCCAAACGGACACTGACTATCAACGAGTTACCCGTCGGGTGGGGGAGGTGAGGGTTATATTCTTCTTATGTATAGTGATGTTTGTTATCTATGGTGGACTCCACTGTGACGTTAAAAGGAAATAATAATGAATGGTTATTTTTGGCTGTTTGAATGTTTTTGTGTAATTTTGCAGCATATTTTACGTAAAGCGAAATGGAAATAAAGAAAAGCCGCTCTGCTGACCTCGAAGACCGTCGCAGTCAACGCCTACTCATAGGCGCAGTTGTGGCGCTAGCCTGCTGCTTTGTGGCTTTGGAATATGCCCCTGAACCTGATGACCCGCTTGACGATCCTGAATTGCTGGCACGCCTTGAAAGCGAGATGGAGCTGCCTCCCTTACTGCAGGAGGAGAATGAACTGATGCTGGCGCCGAAGGCTGAGCCCAAACCGGAGACAAAGATTGTGGTGGTGGAGGAAGAACAGGCTACTGAGCCCTTGGACGACGATGAACCCGTGGAGACTGAGGTTGACGATGACATGGAGGCGATGGAGGAGGAACTGACGGAGATGGAGCCGCCGCCCCCTCCTGACGATGATGTGAAGAGCCTGCGCGTGCTGGAAGACGTGCCACAGTTTCCGGGTGGTCCCGTGGAGTTCATGAAGTGGCTTACACGCAATCTTAAATACCCCAAGGACTTGGAGCAGCAGAAGCTGCAGGGTAGGGTAGTGGCAGAGTTCATTGTCAATCTCGACGGTTCCATCACCGATGTGAAGATAATAGACAAACTGCATCCGCTCTGCGATGCCGAGGTGCTGCGTGTGCTTCGCATGATGCCCCGTTGGACTGCAGGTGTGCTTAATGGTGAGCCGTGCCGCACTAAGGTGTGCATACCTGTGGTTTTCAAGATATAATCCTTTCTTACCATTGCGAATAAAAAGAATCATACGAACTATGTACAACTCAGAAGAAATATTGAAACGAGTGAACGCTGCGCTTGACGCACTGTCATACGACCGCCAGCCGGCCTCGCTCTATGACCCCGTGAAGTATGTGCTCTCCTTGGGCGGCAAGCGCATCAGGCCAGTGCTTATGCTCCTGACCTACAACCTGTATAAGGAGCGCCCTGAAGACATTATGATGCAGGCGCTGGCCTTGGAGACGTATCACAACTATACGCTGCTTCATGATGACCTGATGGACAATGCCGACCTGCGCCGCGGCCATCAGACTGTGCACAAGCGCTGGAATGCCAACAAGGCCATTCTCAGTGGCGACTCCATGCTGGTGCTTGCCTATCAGCGCATGCAGCAGTGTGATGCACGCCATCTGCAGGCGGTGCTCAGCGTGTTTACCGAGACCGCCCTGCAAATAGGCGAAGGGCAGGAATACGACATGGACTTCGAGACGCGCAATGATGTCACTGAAGAGGAGTATATTGAGATGATACGCCTGAAGACCAGCGTGCTCCTGGCCTGTGCCATGAAAATCGGTGCCATTCTGGGCGATGCGCCCCAGGAGGACGTTGACCGTCTCTATCAGTTTGGCGAGCAGCTAGGCCTGGCTTTCCAACTGCAAGACGATCTGCTCGACGTCTATGGCGATGAGAAAGTGTTTGGAAAGGCTATCGGCGGCGACATCACCTCCAACAAGAAGACCTATATGCTCATCAACGCCATGAACCGCGCCGATGAGCGGCAACGGAATGAGTTGGCACACTGGATAGAGGCCACATCATTCGATCGTCAGGAGAAAATACAGAGTGTGACGCGTCTCTATGACGAGATAGGCATTCGAAAGCTGTGCGAGGAGAAGATCAACCACTATTTTGACCAGGCACGCCTCACACTCAATCAGGTAGGTGTAAGCGAAGAACGCAAGCTTCCCCTCCGCAGTTATATGGACGAGCTGCTGCACCGCAACAAGTAATATCTATTACTAAGGAGCGACATTTATGGATGCATTCATTGACACGCATTGCCATCTGGACGGAGAGGAGTTTAACAATGACCGAGAGGCTGTGATGCAACGGGCTCGCGAGGCTGGCTGCACCGCCATTTGTCTGCCGGCTATCGATTTGCAGTCATCACAGCGCATACTCGAGCTCTGCCTGCAGCATCCTGATTTTCTCTATCCCATGATTGGTCTACACCCAGAGGAGGTACACGCCGACTGGCAGGAGCAGCTGAGGGGCATCCATTCACTCATTGCTCAGCACTCATCGCTCATCACAGCTATTGGCGAGGTGGGGCTCGACTACTACTGGAGCCGTGAGTTTGAGCAGGAGCAACTGCAGGCTTTCGAACAACAGGTGCAGTGGTCGGTGGAGGCACAGCTGCCGTTGATGATACACTGTCGCAAGGCACAGAACGAGATGGTACATATATTAAAAAAGTACGCACGCGAGCTACCAGGCGGCGTGTTCCACTGCTTTACCGGCAACGAAAAAGAAGCTGCCGAACTGCTGCAGTTCGACAACTTTGTGCTGGGCATCGGAGGCGTGCTCACCTTTAAGAAAAGCCACCTACCCCAGGTACTGCCCGCTGTGGTACCTATCAACCGTGTTGTGTTGGAGACCGACGCCCCCTATATGGCTCCAGTGCCGCATCGTGGCCAGCGCAATGAGAGTGCATACATTGTACAGGTGATCAATATGCTGGCACAGGCTTACAGCCTGAGTGCCGAACAAGTGGCACAAATCACCACCGCAACAGCTTGCCGTGTCATTGGAATAGCAGGGTAGGGGAGAAGCACACGAGAACTACCCCAAGTATGCCTTTAAGATGCTATACTTGTTGTTGGTGCGCAGACGACGCAACGCCTTTTCCTTTAGCTGTCGCACACGCTCACGAGTGAGTCCATATTTTGCACCTATCTCATCAAGGGTCATCTCAGGCTGTCCTAGGCCAAAAAAAGCCTTGATAATGTTGCGCTCTCGCTCGCTGAGCGACCGCAGCACTTGATCAACCTCAGTCTTCAGCGACTCGTCCACCAAACGATGGTCGGCCATAGGAGCATCAGGGTTTTCCAGTACATCAAGCAGCGACCCCTCGTCACCATTAGAAAAGGGTGCATCGACCGACACCTGCCTTGAGTTTGCACTAATGGCTTCGCTTATCTTCTCACTGGGCAAATCGGAGTGTTCAGACAGTTCTTCTGCTGACGGATGACGCTCGTTTTCCTGTTCAAACTTACTATACGCACGGTTAATCTTGTTCACCATGCTCAACTGGTTGAGCGGCAAATGTATAAGCCGGCTTTGGTCAGCAATAGCCTGAAGGATGCTTTGCCTAATCCACCACACGGCATAGCTAATGAACTTGAAGCCACGCGTTTCATCAAACTTTTCAGCAGCTTTAATGAGACCAACGTTGCCCTCGTTGATAAGGTCGGGCAATGCCAAGCCTTGATTCTGGTATTGTTTGGCAACAGATACAACAAAGCGAAGATTGGCGCGCGTCAAACGCTCCAAAGCCTTGCGATCACCCTTCTTGATGCGTTGCGCCAAGTCAACCTCTTCTTCTGAACTTATTAGTTCTTCCTTGCCTATCTCTTGAAGATATTTGTCGAGAGCTTCACTTTCACGATTCGTTATTGACTTAGTGATTTTAAGTTGTCTCATGGCAGATGGAATTAAGATTTCATTTGGTTTGCAAAATTACAAAAGAGTTAGGAGTTTCGTGCAGGTAACAAAGTTTTTTCTTTTACACTTTAGCATTATTTAACCCAACTGCTTTTTACGAGAATCGGCATTATGATAAATAAAGGAAAACACAAATCATTATCAATTGGCAGCAAGCTGTCATGAGAGCAAGTGACTGAATTCATACTATTATAATTTTTAGCCAATCACCATGTGTTGACGCGCATGGAAGAATGCCATAAAACTTATCGAGGCTGTCCACAAAAGAAGAAGCCAAATGAAAAAATGCAGCAGATAATTTTGCTAATCGGAAAAATATGAGTAATTTTGCACGAGAAAAGAAAACATTAGCATGAATGACATTAAGAAAATAGTGCTTACAGGTGGCCCGTGTGCAGGAAAGACCACCGCGTTGGTGCGTGTAATTGAACATTTCTCCAGCCTGGGATTCAAAGTGTTCACCATACCTGAAGTGCCCACATTGTTCACACAGGCTGGCATGAACTACCTGACGAAGAACGAGGCTTTCTTCTATGAAGGCGAGAAAGCCACACTTGAGATACAGTTGGCACTGGAAGATAAATTCATGCGAATGGCAGAGCAATGCCAGAAACCAACTGTCATCGTCTGCGACCGTGGAGCAATGGACATCTCTGCATATATGACACCCGAAATGTGGGAAGAAATAACCCGCTCTGTGGGCACGTCAACACCCAAGTTGCGCGAACGCTACGATGCAGTGTTGCATCTTGTGTCGGCAGCCGACGGTGCAGAGCAATACTACACCACCGCCAACAATGCCAGCCGTGTAGAGCAGATGAACGAGGAAGGGCTGCGCATCGCTCGCACGCTCGACAAGAAGGTGATTCATGCCTGGACGGGGCATCCCCACCTGCGCGTCATCAACAACCACGACGATTTTGAGGCAAAGATGCATCGCGTATTGAAAGAGATAAGCAATGTGTTGGGACTGCCACAGCCTATAGAGGAAGAGCGTAAATACATAGTGGAGGTGACGGCTCCCCTACCCGATGACTGCATAGAGAGCGACATTACTCAGACCTACCTGAAGGGCTATCCCAACGCTGAAGAGCGACTACGTAAACGCTGTTGGGGAAAGAAAGCAGTGTATGTGCATACAACGAAGATGAAAACGGCTGAGAATGAGGAACTTGTGACAGAAAGACAGATTAACCAGAACCTCTATGAAATCATGCTGCCACTAGCCGACCCTGACAGACACACCATACGCAAGCAACGGTCGAGCTTTATATGGAAAGGACAGTACTTTGAAGTGGACACCTACCAAGACCAATTAGCAGGACTGGTTATCCTGGAGACTAAGGGCATTGCTGAAGGAGAGGAACTAAGACTGCCACCGTTTCTTAAGATTATCAAGGACATTACGGGCCAAAAAGAATACTATAACTATCACTTGGCTGAAAAGTAAGAAGTGATGGGGTGATTAGCGATTAATTTCTATAAATAATATGATACTCGACAGAATAAGCGAACTTTTAAACGAAGTGCAGACACTGAAGGCCAACAGCGCTGAAGAAGTGGAGCAGCTGAGACTGAAATACCTGAGCAAGAAAGGTGTGATACCCGAACTGATGCAGGACTTCCGCAACGTGGCTGCTGAACAGAAGAAAGAGGTGGGCATGAAGATAAACGAGCTGAAGCAACTGGCCTTGGAGCGCATCAATGCCTTGCGCGACAACTGCCAGACACAAGACAACGGCGAGACAGACATCGACCTGACACGTACCCCCTACCCCACCCAACTGGGCACACGCCATCCGCTGACCATCGTGACCAATGAGATTATCGATATCTTCAGCAGAATGGGATTTGTGCTGGCCGACGGTCCGGAGGTGGAAGACGATCTTCATGTGTTTACAAAGATGAACTTCGCTGCCGACCATCCTGCCCGCGACATGCAAGACACATTCTTCGTGAGCCAGAGTGCCACAGGCGATGTTACAAAGAATATTCTGCTGCGCAGCCACACATCAAGCGTGCAGGCCCGCATCATGGAGCAAATGCATACCGAAGATGGCAAGCTGACGTCACCCATACGTGTCATTTGTCCGGGGCGTGTCTATCGCAACGAAGCCATCACTGCCCGCGCACACTGTTTCTTCCATCAGGTAGAGGGCCTTTACATTGATAAGAATGTTAGTTTTACCGACTTGAAACAGGTGCTGCTCAGTTTTGCAAAGGAAATGTTTGGCGCTGACACAAAGATACGCCTGCGCCCCAGCTATTTCCCCTTCACCGAGCCAAGTGCCGAGATGGATATATCGTGTTTCATCTGTGGCGGCAAGGGTTGCGGCTTCTGCAAGCATACCGGATGGGTGGAGATACTGGGCTGCGGAATGGTAGACCCCAATGTGTTGGAGCAGTGCGGCATAGACTCTACCATATATAGTGGCTATGCCTTTGGCATGGGCGTGGAGCGCATCACCAACCTGAAATACCATGTTAGCGACCTGCGCATGTTCTCTGAGAACGATACACGCTTCCTCAGAGAGTTCGAGTCTGCCGACTAATAATGACTAGCTGACGTCAATGCCAACTAGCATTCGCGCAGGGGTTATGGATTATACATGTCGCGGCAATAGAACGACATGATATCGTCGAGCATACGCTTGGCTTCTACAGCAGGGCTGTCGGGATCAATCTCGGCAGCCCTGATGTAGTAATTGATAGCCTCATGCCAAAGCCCCTTCTTGCGTGCCTCATTGCCTAGGCGGTAATAGTCGTCGGCATTCATTTGTAATACTCTTTCTTGCCTGCAGCTAAGGTGTTCTTCATCAATGAACAGATGGTCATAGGCCCTACACCACCAGGAACGGGAGTGATGTATGAGCACTTGGGAGCCACCTCGTCGAACTTCACGTCGCCCGTAAGGCGGTATCCGCTCTTGCGTGTGGCATCGGGAACACGCGTCGTGCCCACATCTACAATCACAGCACCATCCTTCACCATATCGGCAGTGACAAACTCCGGCTGGCCAATAGCGGCAATGATAATGTCGGCCTGACGGCACTCCTCCTTCAGCGTTGTTGAGCGCGAATGGCACACCGTTACCGTAGCATCGCCATACTGCTTTTGCATCATTAGCTGGGCCATGGGCTTGCCTACAATGTTCGAGCGCCCTAAGATGACGCACTTCTTGCCGCTAGTCTCAATATTATAGCGTTTTAGCAGCGTAATGATGCCCAATGGTGTGGCCGAGATGAAACAAGGCAGACCAATGGCCATGCGCCCCACGTTGACGGGATGGAAGCCGTCAACGTCCTTACGATAGTCTATGGCTTCAATGATTTTCTGCTCGTCGATATGCTTAGGCAAAGGCAACTGAACGATAAAACCGTCAACGTCGCCATTGCGGTTCAAACGGTCGACGCACGCCAGCAGTTCTTCCTCAGTCACGTCGGCCTCATAGCGAATGAGCGTTGACTTAAATCCACAAGCCTCACAGGCAAGCACCTTGTTCTTCACATAAGTCTCTGAGCCGCCATCGTGGCCCACCAGCACTGCTGCCAAATGGGGTTGCTTGCCGCCATGGGCCATTATATTCTTCACTTCCTCGGCTATCTCTGCCTTGATGGCAGCTGCCGTAGCTTTGCCGTCGATGAGTGTCATTTGCCACCTCCTTTCATTCCTTTCATGGCAGCAGCCATCTGCGCCATCTTGCTCTTGTCCATACCACTCACCATCTTCATCATCTTGCGCGTCTGGTCGAACTGCTTCATCAAGCGGTTTACATCGTCGAGCTTGGTACCCGAACCACGTGCAATGCGCAGCTTGCGGCTTTGGTTGATAATATCGGGGTTGGCACGCTCCTTCGGTGTCATGGAGTTGATGATAGCCTCAATGCTCTTAAAGGCATTGTCATCGATGTCAACATTCTTCAGTGCCTTGCCTACGCCAGGTATCATCGATGCCAAGTCCTTAATGTTGCCCATCTTCTTAATCTGCTGTATCTGGCTCATGAAGTCGTTGAAGTCGAACTTATTCTTGCGGATCTTCTTCTCCAACTCCTTGGCCTGCTTCTCGTCGAACTGCATCTGTGCACGCTCTACCAGCGACACCACGTCGCCCATACCGAGGATGCGGTCGGCCATACGCTCAGGGTGGAATACGTCGATGGCATCCATCTTCTCGCCCGTTCCCACAAACTTGATAGGTTTAGTTACCACAGTACGTATGGAGAGGGCAGCACCGCCACGCGTGTCGCCGTCAAGCTTGGTCAGCACCACGCCATCAAAGTCAAGGCGGTCGTTGAACTCCTTAGCCGTGTTCACGGCGTCCTGACCAGTCATCGAATCAACCACGAAGAGCGTCTCGTCTGGGTTGATGGCCTGCTTCAGGTTGTAAATCTCAGTCATCATCTCCTCATCAACGGCCAGGCGGCCGGCTGTGTCAACAATAACCAGGTTGTAGTCCTCCTGCTTAGCCTTGCGAATGGCATGCTGGGCTATCTCCACCACATTCTTGTTGCCTTCCTCGGTATACACATCAACTCCCACGCCTGAAGCCACTACCTTCAGCTGCTCTATGGCAGCAGGGCGGTACACGTCGCAAGCCACCAGGAGTGGCTTCTTGTGCTGGCGCTCTTTCAGCATCTTGGCCAGTTTGCCAGTGAACGTGGTCTTACCAGAACCTTGCAGACCAGACATCAGAATGACAGACGGACGGCTTTCCAAGTTCAGGCCAACAGCCTTTCCACCCATGAGTGATGTCAATTCGTCGTGCACTATCTTCACCATGAGCTGACTCGGCTTGATGGCCGTCAGCACATTCATGCCCAGTGCCTTCTGCTTCACTGTGTCAGTGAAACTCTTTGCCACCTTGTAGTTCACATCGGCATCAAGAAGCGCACGGCGAACATCTTTCAGCGTCTCGGCAACGTTAATCTCGGTTATCTTTCCTTCGCCCTTCAGAATCTTGAAAGAGCGTTCCAGTCTCTCGGATAGGTTTTCAAACATCGTGTAATTATATTATTGTATGATTAAATCTTCAATTCTTTCATGATTTCACTCATGCGCTGCAGCGTACTGATGCGGGTAGGCACTAGGGGCAGACGAAGTACATTCTCTATGAAGCCCATTTCATGGAGCATGGCCTTCACACCAGCGGGATTTCCATCAACGAAAAGCAGAGAGAAAAGGTCGGTGAAGCGGTGATGAATCTTTCGCGCCGGTTCATACTCACCACGCATCTGCAAACGTATCATCTTGGAGAACTCACGTGGCAGCGCATTGCCTATGACCGAAATGACGCCCACTGCCCCACAGCTCACCATAGGGAACGTGAGCGAGTCATCGCCAGAGATGACATCAAAATCGCGCGGCTTATTCTTGATAATCTCGTCCACCTGCTCCAAATTGCCGCTGGCTTCTTTTATGGCCACAATATTCTGGCAGTCGCGAGCCAGCCGTACAGTGGTTTCTGCTTTCAGGTTAACCCCTGTTCGACCGGGCACATTGTAGAGCACGACAGGCAGTTGCGTAGCTGCTGCAATGGCTTTAAAATGCTGATATAGACCTTCTTGCGACGGTTTGTTATAGTAAGGGCACACACTGAGGACGCCATCTATGCCCTTGAAGTCAGCCGTCTTCAGTTCGTTTACAACAGCAGCAGTATTGTTTCCTCCGCATCCCATGAGTATGGGTACGCGAGCTTGGACTTTCTCTACTACAAGGTTCTTGATGTGTTGTTTCTCTTCAGTAGTCAGGGTGGGTGTCTCACCCGTGGTAGCCAGTATGCAGAAAAAGTCTGCACCGTTGTCCAGCTGATACTCTACCAAACGCATGAGCGCGTCGTAATCAACATCGCCATTCTGGGTGAAAGGCGTCACTAAGGCTATACCAAGTCCTTTGAAAATATTGTATGTCATAGCTCTCTCCTAAAAATCGAGTGCAAAATTACAAAAAAAAATGGATAAAGGTATTGTTTTTGTGAATTATTTTGTATCTTTGCATCATAATTACTGACCTATTATGAAAAAGACTATCACTTTCATTGCCATGTTGCTCCTCATTGGAGTTGCTGGCACGCGAGCACAGGAAAAAAAATACAGCCTGTACGCCATTGGTTTCTACAACCTCGAGAACCTCTTCGACACTTGTCATGACGAAGGGCACAACGACTATCAGTATCTGCCAGATGGACAGAACAAGTGGAATGGCCTTAAGTATACGCACAAGCTGCGTAACATGGCACAAGTTCTATCCGAGATGGGTACTGACCGCACTCCCGATGGCTGCGCGGTCATTGGAGTCAGCGAGGTGGAGAACGCGAAGTGCCTCACCGACCTGTGCAACCAACCCTCACTCAAAGCGCGCAACATCCAGTTTGTACACATAGAAGGGCCCGACCAACGTGGTGTTGACTGCGCACTGCTCTACAATCCCAAACTCTTCCAAGTGCGCGACGTGAAACTGGTGCCTTACATCTATGTAAAGCCTGAAGACTCACTCCGTGCCACACGTGGATTCCTTACAGTTAGCGGTACTATGGCAGGCGAGCACGTCACCATCATTGTTAATCACCTGCCCTCACGCGGAGCCACATCATTCTACAGGGAAGAGGGAGGCCGCCAGATTTATGAACTAAAGCAGCAATTGCTAAGTGAAGATCCCAATGTTAAGCTCCTTATCATGGGCGACATGAACGATGACCCGCAGGACAAGTCGATGGCTGAGGCGTTGGGGGCGCGGCGCAAGATGAAAAAGCTGGAGGAAGGCGGACTGTGGAACCCTTGGTGGGACGTCTTGGCTTCTGGTAGCGGCACACTGCCTTATGACGGCGGTTGGAACCTCTTTGACCAGATTATCCTCTCACGCTCTCTGCTTGACCTTAAGCACATGAAAGACGGCAAAGATCCTGTTCCTGCAAAGGTTGACTACTCCACTCTGAAATACTACCGACACCAGATATTCCGTCGTGACTATCTTTTTCAGAACGAAGGACGCTATAAGGGCAATACCAAGCGCACACATGCCGGAGGAGCATGGCTTGACGGCTATAGTGATCACTTGCCCACCATCGTCTACTTACTGAAAGAGACTAAATAAAACATCTAAATCGCAAATCCGTAAAATCGTAAATACACAAGATGACCATCATAGGAATTGCAGGCGGTACTGGTTCGGGTAAGACCACCGTTGTTAAGCACATCTCTCAGGCACTACCGCCTCACTGCGTGGCAGTAGTGCCCTTGGACTCCTACTACAATGACACCACTGGCATGACGATGGATGAGCGGAAGGCCATCAATTTCGACCATCCTGACGCCTTCGACTGGAAACTGCTCACCGAGCATATTCGCATGCTGAAAAACGGCATAGCCATAGAACAGCCAACCTATTCTTACATAGAGAGTAACCGCCAAAAGGAAACCATACATGTGGAGCCGAAACCTGTTATCATTATTGAGGGTATTATGACACTGCACTACAAGCGGTTGCGCGACATGATGGACTTGAAGATATTTGTAGACACAGACAGCGATGTCAGGCTGATACGCAACATCAGACGCGACGTGGTGGAACGAGGGCGCACTGTGGAAATGGTACTCGAGCGTTATGAGAAGGTGCTCAAGCCCATGCACGAGCAGTTCATTGAGCCAACAAAAAAGTTTGCCGACCTCATTATCCCTTGGGGCGGGGAGAACAAGACCGGCATACATATTTTGAAAACCTATATAGAGGGCATCGTGACAGGTGTATAGGACAAGCCAAAAGGAAGCTCCCTACCCTACTTTTCTTCTGACACGACAAGTGCGTCTTGCGCCGGGCTATTCGTCTGAGTGGCACGGCGCACTTGTGTTTGTGTCTTCTCGTAGCGCTTGCGAATGTTGTTGAGCATCACTGAGTAGAACAGCTCGGCTAGTGCGTAGGCTATGGCAGTACCACCCAATATCGCGGTGCAGGTCTCAGCAGGCACAAGCCCCTTGATCATGGCAAACACGGAGACTACAATGATAATGCACGGGGGAAGCCACTTCCATGCATCCACAGGCTCCATCTTGCGTGCAGCTATTAGGTTCATCAGCATATTCAGAGCACCCAGTACAAGCACTGCGCCAAGTAAATACATAGCCCACTCCAAATAGTCATTGCTACGTGTGAGTGAGAGAATGAATCCCAACAGCAGGCTGCCCAGCCCGGCAATAGGAAACATGGGTTGGGAATTATCTTTTGCAGCCTGGTCCTGCTCAGGATTCTCATACACTTGGAAGTCGGCCTTTTTTCGTCGGGTGTTCACCCACCCCACCAGAGAAACCGTTCCTGCTATAAGGAACATAACGCCAAGGGCAATGGTAAGTCCCTGCAACACTGCAACATCATACTTCAACAGAAGCACGCCTACAACAATGGCTGCAATGGCCCTGATAATAGAGATTCGAAGTAGTTTCATATCATTTACTATTTTCTAATGTTTTGCAAAGATAGTAATAATTTGTCAATCTACAAGCATTCTCCCATTTTTTTTGCTTTCCATTCCTTATTTTCTCAATTTCTCATTTTCTACAATATTGAGCATCTTGATGGTAGCCTTGATGGCAGCCTCTGTTTGGTCGGCGTCCAGTCCACGTGTGCGCAGGGGCTTTCCGTCGTCCATCTGCCAGGTGATAACCGTCTGCACCAGGGCATCGGTGCGTCCCCCAGGGGGAATGCTGACGGCGTAGTTCTGCAACAGAGGGAAAGTGCGACCGAGATACTCCTTGTATATCTTGCGAAGTGCCTTCACGAAAGCATCATACTGTCCGTCGCCTGAAGAGTGGCCTTCAAACTCCTGTCCGTTAATCTTTACCTTAACATTTGCAAGAGGTTTCAAGCCGTAAGCCAGTGATACTTGGTAACTTACCAATTTTACCTTATCTTCTGTAACATCGTGTTTTAGCACATCACTAACGATGTATGGCAGGTCTTCTTTCGTCACCACCTCTTTGCGGTCGCCCAGCTCGGTGATACGGCGGGTCACGCGCTGTGTCTGTTCTGGAGTCAGTTCCAGCCCCAACTCCTGCAGGTTACGGGCTATGTTGGCACGCCCGCTAGTCTTTCCCAGCGCATACTCGCGCTTACGGCCGAAGCGTTCGGGCACCAGGAGGTTGTGGTAGAGCCCTCCCTTTTGGTCGCCGTCTGCATGAACACCAGCCACTTGGGTAAAGACATTGTCGCCAATGATAGGTTGATTGGGTGCGATGGCAATGCCGCTGTAGCTCTCAACCAGACGACTCACATCCATCATCTTATCCTCGTTAATACTTGTCTTGGCGTTGAACTGGTCTTTCAGTATCACCTGTACACTGCTCAGCGGAGCGTTGCCGCAGCGCTCTCCCAAGCCGTTCACGGTGACGTGGAGTCCACGGGCGCCACTAAGTGCAGCTGCCAGTGAGTTGCTCACCGCCAGGTCATAGTCATTGTGGGCGTGAAAGTCGAAGTGTGCTTGAGGGTAGCGTCTCAACATCTTTCTAAAATACTCTATGACCTGTAGCGGGTTCATGATGCCCAGCGTGTCAGGAAGCATAAATCTCTTTATTGGTTCACTATCCTCTTTACGCTCTACGCTCACGAGTGCATCCATCAGTTCGTACACATACTCTGGTGAGTCCTTCATGCCGCTAGACCAGTCTTCGAGGTATATGTTGACGCCTACTCCCTTTGATGTGGCATAGTCAACCACGGCCTTGATGTCGCTTATATGCTCTTCAGGTGTCTTGTGCAGCTGTTCTCTGCAGTGGCGTAGTGAGCCTTTAGCCAGAAGGTTCAGCGTGCAAGCGCCAGCTTCCACTAGCCAGTCTACCGAAGCGTGCCCATCGACGAATCCCAGCACTTCAACGCTCTCCAATCGGTTTATCTGGCGGGCGTAGCGGCAAATCATCTTCACCGCCTCCTTCTCGCCGTCGCTTACCCGTGCAGACCCCACCTCAATACGATCCACATTCAGGTCGCGCAGCAGCATGCGGGCTATCATCAGCTTCTCATGCGGCAGGAAACTCACTCCACTAGTCTGCTCTCCATCGCGCAGCGTGGAGTCCATAATCTCTATGAATGGCGGTATACGCTGATAGGTGTCCGGATTTTGTGTTGATTTCTCCATTTCTTTTTCTTTAGTCATGCTTGCTGCCACTCCATTCTGTTCTTTTGCTCCCATTCAGCCGTCTTCTGGCTGTTGCCCACAAGAAAGTCTATGTCGTCAAGTCCATTTAGCAGACAGTACTTCTTGTATCCGTTAATGTCAAATTGTTCGCTATGGCCAGTCTCCCTGTTAGTGATGGTTTGACGCGGCAGGTTTACCTCTACTTCGGTTTTGGGATTGTTCTTGATGCTGTCGAAGAGTTCCTGCAAGAAAGGCTCACTTACCTGTACAGGCAGTACGAAGTTGTTGAGTTCGTTCTGCTTGTGTATGTCAGCGAAGAACGAACTGACGACCACGCGGAATCCATAGCCGGCCACGGCCCAAGCGGCGTGCTCACGGCTGGAGCCCGAACCGAAGTTTCTGCCTGCCACAAGGATACAACCCGTATAGCAGGAATTGTTGAGCACAAAGTCGTTATTTGGCTCTCCATCAGCATTATATCGCCAATCACGGAATAGATTCTCGCCAAAGAACTGTTCGTCGCGTGTTGTGGCTTTCAGGAAACGTGCAGGTATTATCTGGTCGGTGTCGACATTCTCTATTGGAAGTGGCACACAGGTGCTGACGATGGTATCAAATTTCTGTTTCATTGGTCTTTTGTTTTTTCAATCATTTCACTCAAACCTGACAGCAGTTCTGCCATTATTCAAAGCGCAAAGTCCATTGTTCTCGGATCGGTAATGACACCTGTCACTGCGGTGGCTGCGGCAGTGAGCGGACTAGCCAGGATGGTGCGCGCCCCAGGTCCTTGCCGCCCTTCGAAGTTACGGTTGCTGGTACTGACGCACAGCATGCCAGCAGGCACTTTGTCGTCGTTCATGGCCAGACATGCTGAGCAGCCCGGCTGACGTATGGAGAATCCTGCTTCCTCCAGCACACGATCAAGTCCTTCCTTCCGTATCTCGCTGTCTACAGCCCATGAACCGGGCACCAGCCAAGCCACCAATCCCTCGGCCTTTTTTCGTCCTTTCACCACTGAGGCAAAAGCACGGAAGTCCTCAATGCGTCCGTTAGTACAAGCGCCCAAGAACACGTAGTCCACCTTCTTTCCCAACAGTTTTTCGCCAGGTTTGAACCCCATATAGGAGAGTGCACGCGAATCTCCTGCTATGGAGGCCAGACTGTCTGGTATGCTTTCTGTTATTCCTATGCCCATGCCAGGATTTGTTCCGTAGGTAATGCGCGGTTCAATGTCGGCTGCATCGAAGTTCAACTCTTTGTCAAACACCGCATCATCATCACTGCGAAGAGTGCGCCAATAGTCAACGGCTTTGTCCCATTCTTCGCCCTTGGGAGCATACTCACGGCCCTTGATATAATTGAAGGTTGTCTCATCAGGAGCAACCATTCCACCGCGTGCCCCCATCTCTATGGAGAGGTTGCACAACGTGAGTCGTCCCTCCATCGACATTTCCCTCACCGTAGAGCCCGCATACTCCACAAAGTAGCCTGTGGCGCCACTGGTGGTTAGCTTCGCCATCAGATAGAGTGCCACATCCTTTGCTGTCACTCCCCTACCCAACCGTCCATCTATGCTGATGCGCATGGACTTTGGTTTCATTTGGAGTATGCACTGCGACGCCATTACCATCTCCACCTCGGTAGTGCCTATGCCGAAGGCTATTGCCCCCAAGGCACCGTGTGTGGACGTATGGCTGTCGCCACATACAATGGTCATGCCCGGCAACGACAGTCCTTTTTCCGGCCCAACGACGTGTATGATGCCATTGTCTTTCGAATACATGCCGAAGTGCTTCAGGCCGAATTCACGTGCATTTTGCTCTAGTGCATCCACTTGCTTGCGCGACACGGAATCGGCAATCGGTTTGTCCTGATCGTGCGTTGGGGTGTTGTGGTCAGGCATACAGCATATTCGCTCCGGCCTGAAACATTTCAGTCCGCGCAGTCTCATGCCTTCAAAAGCCTGGGGCGAGGTGACCTCATGACAATAAAGCCGGTCGATATACAATTGTGTTGGGCCATCGTCAATGTTTTGTACCACATGACTGTCCCATATCTTGTCGAAAAGCGTATTCATTATCTATTTTTTGAATTTGTTAATACAGTCTATGTATGCCTCAACACTTGCAGTCACGATGTCGGTGTTGGCACCAAATCCGTAGTAGAGCTGACCATCGTACTCCACCTGCATGTGCACCTTGCCAACGTCGTCCGAGCCTTTGGATATGGCCTGGATGGTAAACTCTTTCAGGGTCATCTGCTTCATGATGATGCGCTTCAGGGCCTTGATGGCAGCATCTACAGGGCCGTTGCCGCTACTGGCGGCTTCAAACTTCTGGCCACTGATATCCAAACCGATGGAGGCGACGCTCTTCACGCCCTTGCCGGTGGTGACCTGCAGGAAGTCGAGCTTCACAGCATGCTGCTCGGCAGTGTCAGCGCCAGCCAGCATCAGCACGTCGGCATCCGAGACCTCCTTCTTCAGGTCGGCCAGCTGTAGGAACTTCTGGTAGATTTTGTCCACCTTCTTCTCGTCGCTCACATCCACGCCATACGTATGCAGACGGTGTTTCAATGCAGCTCGTCCGCTACGTGCGGTGAGCACAATGCTGTCAATGTCTATACCCACATCCTTGGGGTCAATAATCTCATAGGTGTTCGCGTTTTTCAGCACGCCGTCCTGGTGTATGCCGCTGCTGTGTGCAAAGGCATTGCGCCCCACGATGGCCTTGTTGGGTTGCACAGGCATATTCATGAGCGAGGAAACCATACGGCTCGTGGGATAAATCTTCATGGTGTTGATATTGGTGTCAATGCCTATTCCCTTGTGGCACTTCAGTATCATGGCTATCTCCTCCAGCGACGTGTTGCCAGCCCGCTCGCCAATGCCGTTGATGGTCACCTCCACTTGGCGCGCTCCGTTCAGTATGCCCTCCAGGGTGTTGGCCGTGGCCATGCCAAGGTCGTTGTGGCAGTGTGTCGATATGATAGCCTTGTCGATGTTGTCTACATGCTCCATCAGGTATTTTATTTTCTGGCCAAACTCTATGGGCAGACAATAGCCCGTGGTGTCAGGGATGTTCACCACCGTGGCTCCCGCCTTGATCACCGCCTCAACCACCTGTGCCAGATACTCATTGTCAGTGCGCCCGGCATCCTCAGCATAAAATTCTACGTCGTCAACAAACTGACGGGCATACTTCACTGCCCATACGGCACGCTCAATGATGTCTTCGCGGTTGCTGTTGAACTTGTACTTGATATGTTCGTCGCTGGTGCCAATGCCGGTGTGTATGCGCTTGCGCTTGGCATATTGCAATGCCTCGACAGCCACGTCGATGTCGCGCTGCACAGCACGTGTAAGGGCGCACACGGTGGGCCATGTCACCGCCTTCGATATTTCTATCACACTCTGATAGTCGCCTGGAGAGCTGATGGGGAATCCCGCCTCAATGACATCAACTCCCAACTGCTCCAAGGCCTTTGCCACCTGAATTTTCTCCACTGTGTTCAACTGGCATCCCGGCACCTGCTCGCCATCGCGCAGCGTGGTGTCGAAAATAAATAATCTGTCGGACATAACTTTTGTTTGTTCTTTTTACCTTTTATCCATAAAACGGCTGCAAAATTACAATAATTTCGCTTGTCAGACAAATAAATTGTAAGAAAAATACCGAAAAACGCAATAAATTATCAGTCACCCTGCATCTCCTCATTATAATATAGCTCAAAATGCCTACGCAGCTCTTGCTCATTGGAAATAATGCATCGCAATTCTTTCAGTCGCTCCTCGTTGGGCGAACCGGGAATCCACAGCTTTATATATCCATGGGCCGAGTACTTCTGTTCCATGTGCTCGCGAAAGCGCTGCCACTGCTGCTCCTTGCCCAGCTCGGGGTAGTTGCTCAGCCCATATTGCACCGTGCGCCTAAACACCTGTGCCGAGTCAATGTCGCGATCGGCTTCCGCCACAATCTTGCCATACAGGCTGCGCGGAGCACGCGAGGCCGAGGCACGATGATCTTCCACGGCTTCCTTCATAATATTCATCTGCTCTGCGGAGAACCATCGTTTCAGCCGAGCGTCCTGTTTAAGAATCTTTCCTCCCGTGATGTGGTGAACGGCACGCGGCCCCGACATGCCCAGGTCGTGATAGGCGGCAATGGCATATACCATGTCTATGTCGGCACCTGTTCTCGAGGCCAACTCAAGTGAGCGCCGTATCACGCGCGTCACATGTTCCATGTTGTGGGCTCGGTCAAAATGTGCATACTGTGGAAGAATCTGCGTCTCAATAAATTCCATCAGGTCAAGGCTGGGCTGTTTGGGCATAACAGGTTTTAGTTTTGTTCGTTGCAAAGTTACAAATAAACATGAGAAACACAAAAGAATTTGATATTTTTCTCTATATTATCAGAAAAATAGTAATTTTGCACGGTGAATAAAGAAAGAATGCTATGGAAGTGAAGAAAGACTCACTGAAAGCCTGGGTGCTGGCTGCACGCCCCAAGACGTTAGCTGGGGCTGCCGTGCCAGTGATGATAGGTCTGTCGCTGGCGTGGACCGATGCCCACAATCACTATTTGCCCGGCACATTCAGCTGGGTGGCAGCTCTGCTTTGCCTGCTGTTTGCATTTGTGATGCAGATTGATGCCAACCTCATCAACGACTTCGTTGACTATGCCCGTGGCACCGACAACCGCGAGACGCGCCTTGGCCCCGAGCGTGCCTGCACACAGGGATGGGTGAGCATCGACAAGATGAAACAGGCCATAGCCGCCACCACCTGCCTGGCCTGTGTCGTCGGGCTGCCATTGGTGTGGTATGGCGGGCTCGAAATGATATTGGTGGGAGTGCTGTGCGTGCTGTTCTGTTTCCTCTACACCACACATCTCTCCTATATGGGGCTGGGCGACGTGCTGGTGCTGATGTTCTTCGGAGTGGTGCCAGTGTGCGTCACCTACTACATACAGCTGCACACTGTCACCCTTGAGGTGGTTGTTGCATCCATAGCCTGCGGCTTTGTGGTTGATGCGCTGCTGCTTGTAAACAATTTCCGCGACCGCGACACCGACAGAACGGCTGGCAAGCGTACGCTTGTGGTGCGCATAGGGGCGCATGCATCGCTTCATCTCTATTTAGGCGTTGGCTTGGCAGCCTGCATCATGGGTCTTGTCTTCGCACTGAACGGTCGCTTGTTTGCTTTCCTTTTGCCTTTACTTTACCTTTCACTTCACTTGCTCACCTATTTGAAAATGAAGAAGATATGGAAAGGGAGAGAACTCAATAATTGTTTGGGCGAGACAGCCCGAAACATCTTCATCTATGGCTTGCTGCTTTCTCTCGGTCTGTTGCTCTCGCCTTAGGCGCAGTTTACAGCAGCCCCACTATATAAATAGGTAATGATAAGCATTTAACCTGAAGGGAGCCCGTAGGCGCTCCCCTCCCCTCAGGGGAGGGGCAGGGGTGGGGCCTGTATCTTCCTAAGGGCTTGAGGGAGCGCACGTTAGATATTACACTAAGGGCAGTCAACACCCCACCTCTGCCCCTCCCCTGACAGGGGAGGGGAGCGCCTACGGGCTTCCACAGCCCCAGGTGTGGTGTTGAATTCCCTGATGGTACTCCATGCCCGTAGGCCTACCCTCCCTCTTGTCAGGGGAGGGGCAGGGGTGGGGCGTTGACTGCCTGTAGACTGAAGGGTCAGGGATGCTTTCTCCTGTGGAACTTTAGTAAAAAACAAAGGGACAGCCCGTTTTCTTGTGAGTTGTCCCTTTGTTGTGGAGAGCTGGGATTAGGTTCATCCGCAATGGAAGAACTTGGTGACGAGCTTCTGTATCTCATCGGGAAAGCCCTCTATGTTCATGCGGAGGTTCACATCGTCGAAAGCACGGAGCTGGGCGATGATGCCGTCGATCATGGCTGGTGCGAAGACGCCGTACTCTTCGAAAGTCGTGCGCTGACGGTCGAGGCAAGCGGCACTGGCCACGCAGGAGTCGGGCAGCTGAGCCAGCGAAGCCAGACGGTCAGCATTTTCGGCAGCGTGAATGTTGACATTGACATAGGTACGCTCCGCAACCTCCAGGGCGTTGCTCATCTCAAAGCCGTGACGACAGGCCACACAGAGTCCTGCCAGCAGCTGATAGAGGTCGGCGCTGCCGTCGGGTGAGCGCATTTCTACAGTCTGCTTGATGCTGGTGTCGTAGTTGGTTTGAGGCTCCAGCGGATTGGCAGAGTGGCACATGTCTACATCGGCAGCCCACCCCAGCGGCACGCGCACTAGTACGGAGCGGTTGCGGTCGCCCCAACAGACGTTGGTGGGTGCCTCCTGGTGAGGTACCAGGCGGAAGTAGCTCATCGGATTCTTATTGCCGAAGGCTGTGATGGCAGGTGCGAGGTCCATCATGCCGGCTATCATTTTGCGTGCACTCTCAGAGAGCGTGCCTCCATCGAGCATCTGGTTCTTGCCATCCTTGACAATGCGCATGTGTATGTGCAAGCCTGAGCCTGCCTTGCCAGTAGTAATCTTTGGTGCGAACGTGACGTCGTAGCCCAACTGATAGCCAAGGTTGCGAATGACCCACTTGGCCACCATCAGCTGGTCGGCAGCCTGCTCCACGGGAACGGGCAGAAACTCAATCTCGTTCTGTTCGTAGTTCTTGCCGTCGAGCGAGAAGTTGCCCACCTCAGAGTGCCCATATTTTATCTGTCCACCAGCCTGAGCGATGAATTTCATGCATTGTGTGCGGAAATCACCGCCCTTGGCATAGGGAGCCGACTCGTGATAGCCGCGCTGGTCTTGGGCAGGATAGGCTTCCTCGTCGTCGCTAATCACATAGTACTCTAGCTCTCCCATAGCCTGAAACTCCATGCCAGTCACCTTGCGGAAGGCCTCTGCTGCTTTGTGGAGTGTGTGCTCAGGCGACGACTCCAGCGGATTGCCGTCCTTGTCGAAGAACGAACAGAGCAGCGATACAGTAGGAAGCTCGGCAAAGGGGTCGACAAAGGCTGTACGGAAGCGCGGCAGTACGTAGAGGTCGCTCGAACCGGCCTGAATGAATGAGAAAAGGCTCGAACCGTCGACACGTTCGCCACAGGTGAGAATGGTGTCGAGGTATGCCAGGTCGTTGACCACGAAATTGAGGGTTTTTAACTTGCCGTCACCGCCAGGGTACATAAAGTTCACCATACGGATGTCGTTCTTGACCATGTAGTCGATAATGTCGTCCTTCGTAAACTCAGACGAAGGCTTCTGAAGAAACGCAACGATAGGGTTGGCGTTCAAAACGAATGGGTTGTTATTCATCATGTTTTATAGAAATATGGCGCGAAGATACAAATTATTCCTCAAATAAACAATTATTTCCCATATTATTCATCTGTAATGTCAAAAATAGAAGGAAAAGGTAATGATATAGCAGTTGAACGAGAATGGAACAATAGTCTACCGCTCTTTTCCCCATCCCCTCTGTAAGGGGGCTATCGCCTTGTCCGCGCAGGGGAGTCCGTAGGCTTCACCTAGGGGAGGGGAAGGAGTGGGGGCAGTATTATCTCAACTACTCACCCAAGGGAAAAGTGTACCTGCGGACGGCGGCCGAAAGGGAACTTCTTACAGTCTTCTTAGAGTGCTCACTGAAAACAAACGAGAGGACTGGCAGATGTATGCTGTCAGCCCTCTCCCGTTGTTTTATGCAAAGTGTTTTATTTTTTAAGTAATTTACCTGCTCCCGAAATCAATTTCGAGACGATGAGTACAACGTTTTTTTATTTCACCACCACCTTCTTCATCTTGGTGTCTGACAACACCACGATATTAAGGCCCCGCTGCGGCCTATCTATCTGCTTACCGTTGGGGGTGTAGATGCGCACCAGCCCTTGCTGAGCCATCATCAGCAGAGCGTTGATGCCCGTCTCGTAGACTGCATTCACCGTCACGTCGTGTGCCGGCATGGTCTCAGGTACACCCACCCACTCGAAGGTTTTGTAGTCGCCTTCTGGTGCAGGCTCTGGCGTGATGGCTGCCCCAAACTCATACACAACCTGCATGTACACCTCCTCGCCAATCACATAGGTCAGCGTGTAGGTGTTGATGCTGAAAGTGCCCATCACCGTTACATCGTGTGCAGGCATGGTCTCTGGAAAATCTATCCATCCGCTGAAAGTGTACCCCTCTTTGACTGGTTCAACCTCTGGAGTAATGCTTGCACCATACTCATATTTAACCTTCTTGTATTCCTCACTGTCAACAATGTAAGTTAACGTATAGCTGTTAATGTTGAATGTACCTGCCACAGTAACATCCTCTGCGGGCATTTTTGTTGGTATCCAACTCCAACCAGAGAAAGAATAGCCTTCTTTTATCGGTTCTTCTTCAGGTATAATTGTGGAACCGCATGCTACTTCAAAAGTTTTATAGATTTCTCCATCCACAACATAAATCAACTTATACATGTTTGGAATAAACGAACCTGTTACTGTCACATCTTCAGCAGGCATTTTGCTTGGAATCCAGCTCCAGCCAGAGAAAGTATAACCATCTTTAGTCGGTTCTGCCTCTGGCGTTATGGTTTCACCGAATAGTATTTCATAGGACTTGTATCTCTCCCCATCAACAATGTAGGTTAATTTATACTTGTTTGCGGCAAATGTTCCTGTTACTGTTACGTCATGAGCAGGCATAGTTTTTGGTAAGCCATTCCATCCAGAGAAAGTATGACCTTCTTTTGTGGGGGCGGGCTCTGGTGTTATAGTTGCTCCATACTCTATGCTATAAGAAGTATATTCGTCACCATCCACGACATATAATAACTTGTACTTATTTGGAACAAAATGTCCTTTCACCGTAACATCATGGGCAGGCATTCTTGAAGGGATTTCGCTCCAACCTGAGAAAGTATACCCCTCATTAGAAGGAGCAGGTTCAGGTGTGATAGTTGCACCATATTCAATAAAATATGTCTTGTACTCTTCATCATTGACAACATATATGAGCTTGTATTTGTTTATTGCAAATGTACCAGTTATTGTTACATCATGATCAGGCATCGTCTCTGGTATTTCGCTCCAACCACTAAATGTGTAACCTTCCTTTGATGGTTCTGGTTCATGAGCAATTGCTTCTCCTTCTTCTATCTGATAAGTTTTATAGATAACTCCATCAATCATATACGTTAAAGTATGTTCTGGAATACTTAACTGCGTAATGCTTTTAAAATCATTCCAAGGTGACTTCTCAGAATATGCACTAATAGATGACTTTGGGACATGCAAGGTCGCATTCTTAATATTGGAATCACTAAATGGGTCTCCATAGGGTGTTTTAGGTACCTCTCTTGCAAAGCAATAAAAGTCTGTCAGTTTAGGACAAAAAGAAAAAGCCTCTACCATGACAGTTCGAATTCCGTAGCCAATGCTTACAGTAGTAAGATTGGAGCAAGCATTAAATGCCCCCTCACCTATGTACGTTACAGAGTTCGATATTGTGACATTCTCCAGATTAGAGCAGCGGCCAAAAGCTCCCGAAGCAATATCAACCACAGAGTTTGGTATAGTTAGGTTTGTTAGGCCAATACAGCCATAAAAAGCTAGGTCACCGATGGTAGTTACAGAGTTTGGGATGTCTATGTTTGTTAGACCAGAACAACCGTAAAAGGCTGACCCCCCAATATTTGTAACAGAGTTCGGAATTGTCATACTCTTCAGGTTTGTGCAGCCATTGAAAGCAAAACCTCCAATACCCAATGTTCCTTCCTGAATAGCAATATTTGAATTAGGCGGCATGGAACCCTTATAAATATAAGCAACCTTACCCGCATACACTAACCCGTCAGGCTGATTATTGTACCATGCAGTACCATAGAATGCACTACCACCTATGCTCGTTACAGAGTTGGGGATAGTCAAATTCATTAGATTAGTGCAGCCCCAAAAAGCACCCGCTCCTATGTTCGTCACAGAATTAGGTATTATTAAGCTTGTCAATTCGGAGCAATCCTTAAAGACATAATTATTAATTCCCGTTACAGAGGCAGGTATAGTTATGCTCGTTAGTCCAGAACACCCCTGGTATTTGCAAGTAGTTTTACATCAGATACTTGTGTGTTAAACGGTAGAAAAGTGATGACGTAGATTCTACAGAAGTTAAAAATGACGAAGATTTAACGTATTTAACTTTTGTAAACCACAAAAAGTATATCAGTGTGCAATGATTTTTGCAAAATATGTCTTGGCAATTATTCTTTGGACAACAAACAATGTTATTATACTTCAGAATGCTACAACGCTCCAAAAACTTATGAAAATGCTGTTCAAAATACAAGAAAACACCATTTTTCAGCAAAGAAAGCTTAATTTTATTAGATAAGGCTTTGTTAATTGAAAGAAAAGAAGTATCTTTGTGGTCAGAAATATTCGTAATCATTCCGACCAAAATTTATATATATATTGAGAACGGGTTGAAGGAGCTAAGGGGACAAGGAGCATTTCTGGTTCATGGTTAAGGGTCTATTTTCGGTTCAGGGTTCAAGGTTCATGGTTAAGGGTGAATGAAAATGGGTTACAAGAAAACTGCGTAGGCCGATGGCTTTTCATTTACCGAACGACCTACGCTGTTTGAGAAGTAGGCTTTATTATTTTAAAGTCTGTACGCGTGATAAAAAGACACTGTTCCATAAGAGAATTCTTACTTCACCTTGTCTCTTTCAATTACTGTGATGTTTGGGTGATTAATTGCGAAAGACATTGGAACGTATCTTCCTGTTCTCGCATCCCTTGCATGCTCAACATACTTGGTTTTACTTTTACTCATAACTCTAAAATTTTAATTAATAATATCCCACTTTATTATGTGGTCTTCTATACTAACATACTGAAATCGTAACATGAAAAGTCTGCCACAGGCAAGACTAGAGGTGTTACGCATTTAGTATATATAATAAATAAGCATGATGATTGATGATAACGAATTATCTGGTTGGGATTTGCTAAAGAAAATGACAGATCTAGAGAATCCTGATGATGCGAGGGTGGCCTTTAGGCTATTCTGTGCAAGATATAGTCACCGTTTGCTGAGATATGCTGGGGTGTGCTGTAATAAATGGGGATTGTCAATAGCGGATGGAGAAAGAGCCATTGATATAACATTCGAAAGGGTATTGCGACATCATAGCTTTAACCCGTCAAAATGTGATGGAAATGATTTGGATAAAGGAATAGAGATTTGGCTTAAGAGAATACTGCACAATGTAATCTACGATATAAAAGCGGAACGACTGTCTAATCTTGAAGCCAAAGAGGAATCTATGGAGGTGATGCGTAATACAGAGAACTTATATGATTTATGGGCAACAGGAAATGAAGAAGATGACGAACGACTGAAGAAAGCTATGCTCTTGCTGGATGAAAAGATGAAGGGTATGTCTGAAAATATGAGAATCATATATTTGACCTATATGGCATACGAAACGCAACATCATTATCTTCCACGGTATCTAACGGCTAAATTGCAAGAAATAACTGGGCTACCTCAGTCAACTATCAAGGTATATAAACAAAGGGCAAAGAAATACATTCAGAATCATTGACTTTATGGAACCTAAAAACAAGAAACGAATAAATGCAGAAAATGGGTTGACCATTACAAACTTGCTGTGCTCAACAGGTTATCTTCCACCTCGGAACGAAAAAGATCTGGAGCGTTTTGACAGGCTATACAAAGGTCAGACGTTCGAGTTGGAATCATATTGCATAGATTCTGATGCTATATTTGATTCTGTCATTACCAGTGATACTAGCAGACATTGTAGCATAAAAAGGATGCCGTTGAGAATTAATCAGACACAACTGAAGGCTGCACATAGTATCAAAGGAAAAAGGAAATAAACATGTTATACACTCCAATAAAAATAGGCTCCCCCAAGTTGCAATCAACCATAATAAGGGCCATTAAGAAGCAATTTGGATGGGATGAGGATTTGGCGACGAATGTCGTCGAGGGTTTAGTTGAGAAATATTTCTCAGTATTAAGTCCAAATCTTGTCGTAGTGGTTGAATACCCTTATGTTGATAAGGTGTACAGGAATAGCTACTACCGATATTATGCAGGTAAGGCAGAACAAGTTGCCCGTGACTGTATTAGGTTGTCGTTTCTGATAGACACAAGCCCGACTCTTGCTAATAAAGCCATGAAACCTGAGTTATGGGCGCAGTTCTATCGTGGTTTTATGATACTCAGACCTACAGAATTGAACGTTGTGGGAAGAAACGGTATCAGCCCGATGATATATAATGATAACGACTTTGTAATATGCAAAACAAATCTGCCAGCGTCGGTAAATGGACTGAAAACCCATGTTGAGGCTTTCCCTGCATCATCACAGGATATAGAAACAATGGTTTGTGCTGAGACTGCTGTATGGGCATTGATGGAATATTACGGGAACCGTTATGCTGAATATACGCCTGTACGCCCGTCGCACATCATAAATCTGCTGAAGAGTAAGAGTTTTGAGCGACAGCTGCCATCCTCGGGATTGACAAATGACCAGATATGCTATTTGTTGAAAAACCTCAATTTCCAACCTATTTTGCAGGCTATTACCGATGATGCTGATGGCTATAGCCTCATTAGTACATTTGTGGAAAGTGGAATACCGACAGTGATTACAATCAATAATTCCGAAGCCTATGAGAATGGTGATGTAAATGAACTTATAGCTCACGCAATCCTTTGTATAGGACACGAGAATGTATCTTCGGAAGCAATTGATGATGCTGTCGCAGAAACCAATGAAGATGGAATCAATATTGTAGATTACAATAAAATAAAAAAGAAATATGTCTTCATTGATGACAATTACCCTGCTTACTGCATGGATTATCTTAGTAAACCAACAGCTAGATACAACGATGTAGCCGATGAAGTTGAACGAAATTCATGGTTGGCTTGCAAGATAAAGTTTGCCATTATTCCGCTGTATGAGAAAATACTCTTGATCCCAGGACTGGTTAAGAATATGGCCATAAACTTTTTGCAGTATCTGAATATTCCTGATGGTACGGAGTTGACAATGAGGACTTTTCTTGCTTCGAGCAGAAGTTAT